>Ga0335085_10013957_pt1 | contig 11753 bp, 11 predicted proteins | sample Lox_Sample_45_FD_206712 | JGI IMG/M metagenome (GOLD analysis project Ga0335085, IMG submission 206712) | Soil microbial communities from Loxahatchee National Wildlife Refuge, Florida, United States - Lox_Sample_4.5 | ecosystem: Environmental > Terrestrial > Soil > Wetlands | place: USA...
CGCATCGATCCTATGCGCCGCCGCGTCGAATTCGCCGTTGCGACTCAAACCGCGGTCACGGTTGCCGGCTAAGCAGGAATCCGCGCCCAGCGCGGTTCCTATACCGGCTTGCTGGAAATCAGGGTGGGGTCGATCTCGGTTTTCGCCGGCTCCGTGGCGGCGGCTTTTGTGCAAAGTTCCAAGGCTTCGCCGATATTCGCGGTTTCCTGCTGTTTCAGCGTCAGCCAGTTCCCAAAGGTCGCCTTTTCTCGCGCCACACCGTCCAAATTTCGTCGTAAGCGATCCGCGTAGGTTGCCTTGATGCGTTCGAGTTCCGCCATGATCTGTTGATTCTCTTCCGCGCGCCGCACCAGGTGCGCTTCAAACTGCTTGCGCTGGCTGGCTTCGTAGGAGTCGATGGCTTCGAGCCGCGCCTTGGCGTCGTCAACCACTTCATCGATGGAAATTCCCGCCGCGTCGAGCGCCACGAGAATGGAGGCGCGCTTCATTTCCTTCGAGAGTCCGCGAAGGTGCTCGCTGCGCAGCATCTCCACGACTTTGTTGATGCTGTAGCCCTTGCGCGGTCCTCGGATGCCCGCGGTCTGGTAGATATCCGCCATGGAGAGCAGTTCGACGCCATCGGGCTCGTCGGGTTGCTCCAGGTCGGCATTGGCGTCGACACCGCGAGTGGCGCCTGCCGGTGTCTCTTCGTTCGAGAAGTCACGAACCGCTCCCGAACTGCTGTCCGGATTCTCGTCTTTGTGACCCAAACCGAACCATCTGCGCCGCATAGGTTTCTTCTCCTCAACTGTCTTTCCCATTCCTTGTGATGGACCCCATTGCATGGTTCCGGGTTGCCAAGGCCTTTCCAACCCCGCCATCGGCGGCGGAGTCAGCGAAGCAGCACTTAGAATCGTTTCCCGCGCTCGATTTGCATTGACCGGTTGGGCCGCAGCCGGAGTGGCGGGTGGTCTCGGCTCTGGCGGTGTCTGTCGAACAATCGTGTCGTTCTGGGGCTCCGCCAGTTGGCGCGCTGCTACTGCCGCGGCCAGTTCCACGTGCGACTCGCTGGCGGCAGGCGCCGCCACTTTCGACTTGCCAGCGGAGACGCTGGCGTTTGATTCCGGGTCTTTCTGGATGCCGACCACGAAATCCCGGCCGTCGCCGCGGCAATAGCGTGCCGCGCCTGTGAACTGCTCCCAACGCCACTGGACGCGGAGCTTCGTCCCAACCTGAATGGGTTTTCGCAAGCGAATGCGCGCGCCGGACTTCGAAGTGTTCTCCATCGTCGCGCTGCACTTGTGCAGTGTTCCGCTTTGGTCGGTCCACGAAGCTTCGACCATAATCATTACTGCGGTTCGCGGTTCTGGCTCTCGGCTGCTCATCGAATTACGGCCATGGGTGCGGCCGATGTTCGCAATCGAAACAGTTGCGCTCGTCATCGGCAACGCGCCCGAATCATAAGTGCAAGCTAAGGGCCAACCCAGCACCCCACAGGAACCGGCGGGAGTTCTGTTATTCTATTGAGCGGTTCACTCCCCGGCATTTTCTGCTCCGGACGCACCGCTAAATCGCCTCGAAAGGTAGCACTCACGTGAGCACGACTGCCTCTGCGCGCCCCCTGAAGCGCGCCCACAACTTCAACGCCGGACCGGCGGCTCTGCCACTACCGGTTCTGGAACGCATGCGCGAAGAACTGCTCGATTATCGCGGTACGGGCATGTCAGTGATGGAAATGTCGCACCGCTCTCCGGAATTCGAGGCCATCAATAACGCCGCGGAACAGAACCTGCGCAAGTTGCTGGTGATCCCCGAAGACTACGCGGTGATTTTTGTGCAAGGCGGCGGCAGCCTGCAGTTCAGTATGGTGCCCATGAACCTGGCGCAGACCGGCAAGCCCGTGGACGTGCTGCACACTGGCGCGTGGACTGCGAAGGCCATCAGCGAACTGAAGAAGGGAACCCTGCACGCCATTGCAGCCAGCACCGAAGGCGAGAAATTCGTCCGCGTTCCGCGCAACGACGAGATCGAGCATTCGCCCGACGCTTCGTACACTTATTTCTGCACCAACAACACAATTGAAGGCACGCAGTATCACGAGACGCCATCGAGCGTCGCGCCCCTGGTGGCGGACATGTCTTCAGACATCGCCTCGCGTCCGCTGGACGTCTCGAAGTTCGGTCTGATTTTCGCCGGTGCGCAGAAGAATCTGGGGCCGAGCGGCGTCACGGTGGTCATCGTGCGCAAGGACCTGGCGGAGCGTGCGGACAAGAACCTGCCGACGACTCTGCAGTACCGCACTTTCATCAAGGAAAAGTCGCTCTACAACACGCCGCCGACCTTCGCGGTTTACACGCTGGGCCTGGTCACAGACTGGATCGCGGCGGAAGGCGGTTTGCCTGGCATCCAGAGGCGCAATGAAGCCAAAGCGAAACGGCTCTACGACACGATTGACGGAAGCAACGGCTACTACCGCTGCCCGGTCGAAAAATCTTCGCGCTCGCTGATGAATGTGGTGTTCCGCGTGGCGGACGGAGATGAGGCCATCGAGAAGGAATTCGCCAAGGGCGCCGCGGCGGCGAACCTGGTGGGCACGCCGGGGCACCGCTCCGTGGGCGGCATGCGCGTTTCGCTCTATAATGCCGTCGACCAGGATTCCGTAGACGCCCTGGTCAGCTACATGCGGGAATTTCAACGGACCAAGGGCTGACGTTCCGGGCTGATGAAGCCGGTCCGGCAAAACACTGTACACTAGGTTGCTTATGACACCTTACGTGATTGGATTGTTCATCCATTTTCTCGGGATGGTGGCTTTGTTCGTGGGCTACGGCCTGGAATGGACCGCTTCGTCGTTGCTGCGCCGCTCGACTGCCAGCGACCAGGTGCGCTCCTGGCTGCGGATTTATCGGCTCTCGCTGCCCATCTCCGGTCCGGGCCTGCTGATCCTCATTCTCAGCGGCGGCTACCTGGCGTCGGTAACGGGCAGCATGAAGCAGGGCTGGATTGAAGGCGCGCTGATCGGCATCGCTTTCGCGCTGGGAATCGGTTTTGTCTTCATTCTGCCGAGGATGAAAGCGCTGCGCGCGGCTTTGCCGGTGAACGATGCTCCCTTGTCCGACAAGGGACGCGCGCTTGTGCAGGACCCCATGATCCTCACTCTGATTCGCGTGCGAGCGCTTCTTGCTCTCGGTATCGTCTACCTGATGACCGCGAAGCCGGGATCGCTGGCCACGTCGCTCTTTGTCCTGTTGGGTTCCGTCGTGGTCGGCATGCTTTGTGCTGCTACTTCGTGGTCCGGACGCGCCCCGGCAAAAGCCTGATCCACTTTATTTGAGATATGCGAACAAAAAAGGGCGGGAACCGTCCCGCCCTTCTGCTTTCTTGTTCGCCCGGAATTACGCCAGGTCGAAGAGCAGTACTTCCGCTTTGTCGACGCCGGTCAACTCGACGGCCTTCTCGGCTGACACCGCCGCCCCGTCTCCGGTCTCCAACTTCGCGCCGTTCAGTGTGACTCTGCCGCGCGCCACCTGCACGTAAGCATGACGCTCCGGCTTCAGTTCGTGCTTCACGGTCTCGCCGGGGGCCAGAACCGTGGCATACAGCTCGTTATCCTGGCGAATCTTCACCGAGCCGTCGCGCCCATCGGGCGAAACCACCAGCCGCAGCTTGCCGCGCTTGTCGTCTTCGGCAAAGTGCTTCTGGTCGTACGTCGGCTCGTAGTCCTTTTTGTCCGGGAACATCCAGATCTGGTACATGTGCACGGTCTCGAGATCCGACGCATTGAACTCGCTATGCGCTACGCCAGTGCCCGCGCTCATATATTGCACATCGCCGGGGCGGATCACCGAGCCGTTCCCCATGCTGTCCTTATGCGCCAGGGCGCCGTCCAGCACGTAGGTGACGATCTCCATGTCACGGTGCGGGTGCGTCGGGAAGCCCCCTCCGCCGGCGATGCGGTCGTCGTTCATCACCCGCAAGGTGCGGAAATGGACGTGTTGCGGGTCGTAATAATCGGCGAATGAAAAAGTGAAGCGCGTATCGAGCCAGCCGTGGTTGGCATGGCCGCGTTCATCACTCTTGCGGATGGTAATCATGGGGTCCTCCTGAGGAAACCGAGAGGTATAATACTCGTTATAACGACTATTGTCAAGAGGTAGAGTGATGACTCCGCCCCTAGCCCTTTCCTTCCCAATCGCTTGCCCGCAACCTTCGCCCCGCCCGCTTCTCCGCTCCTGTGATCCAGCGATTTCCCCATCCCGATTCTTTGGTGTAAAGTGGAAAACTATCCCGGCTTCGCTCCGGCCAACCGAATCGAGGGAAAGTTGCATGGACTCTGCAATCCCAACCACTCAGGCAAACGCCCCGAACGCCACTTCCTCCCGCCGCGACACGCTCTCCATCACCGATAACCGCACAGGCAAGAGCTATGAAGTGCCCATCACGCACGACACCATTCGCGCCAGTGATCTCCGGAAAGTTCGCGTCAACGATGACGATTTTGGAATGATGAGTTACGACCCGGCCTTCAACAATACCGCTTCCTGCATCAGCCGGATCACCTACATCGACGGCGACAAAGGTATTCTGCGGTATCGCGGCTTTCCGATTGAGGAACTGGCGGAAAAGGCGACCTATTTAGAAACCGCCTATCTGTTGCTGCATGGCGAGCTGCCCACGGAATCCCAGCTTAAAGACTGGCGCCACCAGATTACACACCATACGTTCATTCATGAAAGCATCAAGAAATTCCTCGACGGCTTTCACTATGACGCCCACCCGATGGGCATGCTGATTTCTACGATTGCCGCGCTCTCGACGTTCTACCCGGATGCGAAGCACATTTTCGATTCCGAAGCGCGCAAGAGGCAGATTTACCGGCTGATCGGCAAGATGCCCACGATTGCCGCATTTTCCTACCGGCACACCTTGGGCATGCCCTACGTCTATCCGGACAACGAGCTGAGCTATCCCGGGAATTTTCTGAACATGCTGTTCAAGACGAGCGAGACGCGTTATCGGCCGAACCCCACGCTCGAGAAAGCGCTGGACGTGCTTTTCATTCTCCACGCCGATCACGAGCAGAACTGTTCGGCAAACACCGTTCGGTGTGTGGGCAGCTCCCATGCCGATCCGTTCTGCGCGACGGCGGCGGCGACGGCGGCTCTCTACGGGCCGCTGCACGGAGGCGCGAATGAAGAAGCCTTGCGCATGCTGATGGAAATCGGCTCGGTGCAGAGGGTTCCGGAATTCATCAAGCGCGTGAAAGCCGGCGAAACGCGGCTGATGGGATTTGGCCACCGCATTTACAAGAATTATGATCCCCGCGCGCGCATCATCAAGCGCATTGCTTATGAAGTGTTCGATCTGATGGGCAAGAACCCGCTGCTCGAGATTGCCTTGGAATGCGAACGGATCGCGCTGGAAGACGAGTACTTCATCAAGCGCAAGCTGTATCCCAACGTCGACTTCTATACCGGGCTCATCTATCAATCGATGGGCTTTCCGATGACCATGTTCCCGGTGTTGTTTGCCATACCGCGCATGTCTGGCTGGGTTTCGCAGTGGGAAGAAATGCTCCTGGATCCCGAGCAGAAGATCGCCCGGCCTCGGCAGATTTATCTGGGGCACGAGACGCGGCCGTACGTTCCGATGGAGCAGCGCTCCTAAGCAACACTTTGTAACAGGCAAGTTAAAATTCACTAAGCTCGCGTTGCGTTTTGCGTACGTCGAATTCGATCTGTTCTCGACATTCGCGCTTCCCGCTGTATATTGGAATGTCGAGGGTCGCGTATGGCCACAACTCCCAGCTCTCCGCACCACTCAGGTCCTCGCCGACGCAGCCAACGGGTCCTGATGCAGGTCGCCGTCCGCGTCAGAGGCAGCGACGCGCAAGGCACTTCCTTCGAAGAAGAAGCCAATACACTCGCCATTAACGCGCACGGCGCTTTGGTTCAGCTGCAAACGCGCCTGACCAGCGGCGGCAAAGTGCTCCTGCAACACAAGCAGACACAGGAAGAGCAGGAGTGCCAGGTGGTATTCCTCGGTCCAGTTCGTTCCGGCAAAGCGGAAATCGGCTTGGAATTCTCCACGCCCCGGCCGAGCTTCTGGAGGGTGGCGTTCCCACCGGAAGACTGGAGTCCCAAGCACCCCGACGCTCGCAACGTGATTTCGCCCGCGCCTCCCCCGTCGCCCGTCAAGAAGTAACATCGCGAAATTCCTGCTAGACTCGCTGGCGATGCGATGGTTGTCGATTTGTGCGCTGGTTGTCTTTTCTGCCGCAGGTTCGTGGTGGAGTGTCATACCTACGGGCGTTGACTCGAACCTCCGCGGCGTCGCGGCTGTCGTCCACCGGAGCGGCACCATTCTTTGGGCCACAGGATCGAAGGGCACGATTCTGCGATCGACGGACGTCGGCCAAACCTGGATTCCCATTCACATCGATGGGGCGGAAAGCCTGGATTTCCGCGGCGTGCAGACGTTCGACGGACAAGCGGTCTACGTTGTATCGAGCGGCGAAGGCGAGAAATCGCGGATCTATAAGTCCTCAAACGCCGGCAAGACCTGGAAGCTCCAGTACACCGACAAGCGAAAAGGTTTCTTTCTCGACGCGCTGGTCTGCTCGGATTCAGCCCGTTGCTGGGCGCTCAGCGATCCCGTGGACGGCAAGTTCCTTCTGCTGGCAACTTCAGATGGAGAGCACTGGAGAGAGTTGCCCCGGGAGCACATGCCTTCGGCCCTTCCCCAGGAGGGGGCATTCGCAGCCAGCAATTCGTCTTTGCTGTTCTTTGGCAAGGGCGAAATCTACTTCGCCACAGGCGGAGCGGCGGCTCGCGTTTTTCACTCGTCCGATCTCGGACAAACGTGGACGGTAAGTGAAACGCCGATCCTCAGCGGCAAGGCATCGCAAGGGATTTTCTCGATCGTGCGAGCGGCAGACACTGTGGTTGTAGCCGGCGGCGACTACGCCCAGCCGGACGGCAAGGAAAAGGTGGCGGCATATTCGATCGACGAAGGCAAGACCTGGAAATTGGCTGAAGTTCAGCCCCGTGGCTACCGCTCCAGCGTCGACACGTTCGACGCGGGTTTCGTGACCGTCGGAACGAACGGCGCGGAAACCAGTCGCGATGGCATCCACTGGACGCCCATCGATGGCCCGAACCTCAATGCGGTCACATTTATCAGTGGCAAAGGCTGGGGGGTTGGGCCCAAAGGACTGGTGGCGCAGTTCGTGGATCAGACCGAGTACTCCACCCAAGGTGACACCCAATAACGCCAGGGCCAACACTGTCCGGCTGGACAGGTCCCCCGCCCCGAACACGCTTATCTCTTTCATCACACAGTACCTGCCGCCTATTGCTGTCGGCAGAGGCACGGCCGAATCTAAGCTAGTCCCGCTGCCCGAGGGGTCGCACGTCGGGCGCGCGTGGTTTAGGTGGTTCAATGTCTACGATCGATCGGCAAGAGCTCGACCGGTTGGAGCGACGGGGACTCCAACTCACGATTCTCTCCTCGGTATTTGTGCTCGTGCTCGCTTGCGGGCTCGCCGCGTTCATGTACCCACTGGTGTTCGTGCATCCAGAAGGTAACAAGTGGACGCTGCGCGTGGCCTTCTTCGGTTTCTGCGCGCTGACCGTGCTCTTCCTGAGTTACCTCTTCGAACGGCAAAAGACATTTCATCATTTGAAAGACCAGTTGCTGGCGGAGTTGGAGCGCAACGTAGCCCTGCAGGTCCAGGCGAGCGCGGATCTGCTGCGCTCCATGCCGGACCAGAACTACTTCTGGGACCGCCTGTCGATGGAGTTTCGCCGCGCGCTGACCCTGGAGAAGAATCTCTCGCTGGTGGTGGTGAAGGTCAAGCGCAACTCGCGCAAGCCTGACGAAGATCCCAACGCGGCATTGAGCGCGGCGGTGAAGGCCATGTCGCGGAAGCTGCGTCCGGGCGATTCGATCTACCGGCTCTCACCGGAGATGTTCGGCATCGTCTTGCCGGAAACCGATACCTTGAACGCGAAGCGCGTTGCAGTGCGGCTGCAGGAAGAGTTGCAAGGTGTGCGCGCGCACTTCAATTGCTCTTTTGATCTGTCGGCCCACAACTATCCGGAACACGTGAAGAGCGCTCACGAGTTGGAAGATATCGTGAAGTCCATGTTTCCGGAAGAAGCGAGCCTGGAGCCCGTCCCCGCCGTCTAGGGTGGCGGCCGCCATTCAACGAAGGGCTTGGTCAAGATCGTCGATCAGGTCTCGTGGATCCTCCAAACCAATCGAAACGCGTACAGTGCCCGGTGTGACTCCGGCCTTCTTCAGTTCTTCCGGGCTCATGTTGTAGTGCGAGCCATAGATGGGAAGGATCACCAGCGATTCCACGCCACCGAGGCTCGCGGCCAGAATGAAAAGCTTCGTGCGATCGCAGAAGCGCCGCGCGGCGGGCAAACCGGCCTTCGCATCAAACGCCAGCATGGAGCCGAAACCGCGCATCTGGCGGCGGGCCAGTGCGTGGTGCGGGTGCGACTTCAGTCCGGGGTAGTGCACGCGTGCGACTTTCGGATGCTTCTCCAGGAATTTCGCCACTCGCATCGCGCTATCGCACTGGCGCTCCACACGCACACCGAGGGTTTTAATTCCGCGCATCAGCAGAAACGCAACTTCGGGATCCATCACACCGCCGAAGTAGCTAACCATGTGACGAATGCCCTCGATACAACGGTGGTTTCCCGCCACCACTCCGCCGAGAAGGTCGGAATGGCCGGAAAGTCCCTTCGTCACGCTATGCACTACCATGTCGATGCCGTACTGCACGGGGTTTTGCAGAATGGGCGTAGCGAACGTATTGTCCACGATGCTGATGAGGTTGTGTTTTTTCGCGAATGCGCCTGCCTTGCGGAGATCCACCAAATAGAGCGTGGGATTGGTCGGCGTTTCCACATACAAGCAGCGCGTCCGTGGCGTCACCAGTTTCTCAATTCCCTCGAGCGACGAATCCACCTGCCTCACGGTAATCCCGAAGCGCGGAAAGAAATCACGCATCAGCCGGTACGCACCACCATACACCTGTGACGTAGAAATCACTTCGTCCCCCTGCTTCAAAACACTCAGCAGAGAACTGGAAACCGCGGCCATTCCGGCCGACGTGACCACGGCGTCTTCGGCGCCTTCGAGCGCGGCGATTTTCCGCGCGGCTGTATCCAGCGTGGGATTGGCGTCGCGCGTGTACATGTACGACTTGCTTTTGCCTTCTGCCCACCGTTTCAGCTCCTCGGTGGAATTCAGAGCGAAAGTCGACGAGCGCACAATCGCCGAGGTGACGGGAGCATCCACGCCGTGGCGTGGCGGTTCGCCGGCATGAATAGCCCGTGTATGGGGCCGCAGCTGCGAGAGAGGCGCTTTTCTCATAGACGGAATTATTCGCCTCGACGCGCCGGTGCAGCAACTCCCAAATTGGCGCGAGGCCGCGCGTTGTCGTTGGCGGTTTGCGCCGGGAGTGATACAAAAGAGGTCCCTACGCCGTAGTGTTAGGAGAGATCCGCCGGAGTGCCGCTTCGATGACCTGGAATTCCGTCAGTGTGGAGACTGCATCGCAATGGGCCGGTTGGCTGTGGACGCTGCTCGGAGCGGTGTGGCTCTTGATGTGGTTCACCAACAAACAGGCGAAGAAGCTGGAGTCTCCGCTGGAGCGACTTCAGCACGTCCTTCCCATGGGCATGGGACTGTGGCTGATGTTCGCCAGGACAACGGGCTGGGGTTGGCTGAACGCCCGAATGCTGCCACGAATCCCCGTCTTGTGGACGACGGGCCTGATGATCACGGCGATCGGAGTGGGAGTCGCCATTTATGCGCGGCTGAGCCTGGGCAGAAACTGGAGCAGCATGGTCACCCTGAAGTCGGGCCACGAGCTGATTCGCCGCGGGCTTTATGGCCGCATTCGCCACCCCATCTACACCGGCATCCTGCTTGCCATGCTCGGCACGGCGATGATCCACGGGCAGCTCCGGGGTTGGGTTGGCTTGGGTATCGTGCTGGTGAGTTTCTACGTCAAGGCGCGGCGCGAGGAGCAGTTTCTTCGCCACGAGTTCGGCGAAGCGTTCGAGACGCACATGCGCGAAACGGGAATGTTCCTGCCGAAGTGGACCTGAAAGCGGCCTCGACCGGTGCTCGAAACGACAGTTTTCACCTCGCACGGACGAAGGGACAGGTTCCAGATTCCCGCTAACTATTAGTGGATAGGGCACTTAAAAATTGGCCCTGTACTTCTCTTTCATTGAATCCCGTCAAGGCCAGTCCCTATAATTTAGTTCCCAACCCATGCGGGTCCATCACGACGCGGGCTTGGCTGCCTGTGTCGGAAGCGGAGGCGAGGGAGGCGAGGCCCTCGAATTAGCGAATGAGAACGACGCTCAAACTATTCCTGCTGCTGCTCTTCCTGGAGCCGCTGGCTCATGCGCAAGGGCCTATCGTGGCGGGCATGGCACCGGTCATGGAGGCGGGGTTTGGCTACTCCTACGTGGACGCGAAGGTACCTTCCCAGGGCACCATGGGAATGAACGGCGTCCAGGGCATCTTCAACGCTGATTTCAACCGGCACTGGGGCGTGAAGGTGGATGTAGGCTATTCCCGCGTCTTTGACGCGTTCCACTCTGGGCGCACCGCCGATATGCTGACCTACATGGGCGGACCCGTCCTGTATCCGCTTCGTGGCCGCAGCTACAACGTCTACGCGCACGCGCTGCTGGGGGGAGCCCGCGAGACGGGCGTGAACTACACTCCCACCGGGCAGGTCGCTCTCGGCTTCGTGAACCAGTTCGCTTGGGCGGCAGGCGCGGGATTCCAGCGTCGGCTGACGACTTCCTGGTCCATTCGCCTTGGCGCGGATTACTTGCACACGAAGTTCTTCGACCAGAATCTGACGGTGCAGGGCCAGAGCAATCTCCGCGGCTCCGTCAGCCTGATCTATACCTTCGGCGAACGCGAATAACTCGCTAGAGCGCGACGTTTCCGCCCTCGCGTTATTGCGCGGCAATCTGATACAGGTACTCGACGTAAGACAATGTCGCGCCTTGCAGCCCGCGAATCTTCGGATTTGTCGACTCGATCAGGTAATACTCGTTCGGCGCATGGGCGCCGTTGCCGTGACCCAGTCCGAAATGTCCCGCGGGTAGTTTGAGCGGTTCTCCGGTAAACACGCAGCCGGGCCAGGAACCCGCCAGGCGGGGCAGCGCCACCGGATCGACGGCTTCCTCCTTGTAGACGGCCGCTTCGGCTTTACAGATCGCGGCATCCATCGGCGTGGAGGTCGGATCGTAGCCGCCGGTCACATTCACTTCGATGTCGCCGAAGCCGTGCTTCGCCAGGTGTTCTTTCAGGGCAGAGACAGCTCCGTCTTTCGTCATATCGGGCACAAGCCGCAGATCGAGTTTCGCCAGCGCGCGGCCCGGCAGAATCGTCTTGCCTCCCGGGCCTGTATAGCCACCGACCAGGCCCTCAATATTGATCGTCGGCCGTGAGACAAGCATCTCCAGCGCCTTTTCAAAGCTGGCGTCGTACATCCATTTGTTGACGCCAAGCTGTTTCTTGGCGCTGGCTTCATCCAGACGCCTGGCTGCGTCGGCGATCATCTTTTTTTCCGCCGCGCTCAGGGGTTTGGCCTTCGCGGCGTAGCCCTCGATCGCGATCTCGTTGCCGTCAGGAGACACGAGGGAAGCCAGTGCTTCGACGAGATGCCACGCCGGGCTGTCGAGCCGCGCCTTGTTGCTGGAATGCACGTCGCGAACCGGTCCTCG
>Ga0335085_10013959_pt1 | contig 11752 bp, 11 predicted proteins | sample Lox_Sample_45_FD_206712 | JGI IMG/M metagenome (GOLD analysis project Ga0335085, IMG submission 206712) | Soil microbial communities from Loxahatchee National Wildlife Refuge, Florida, United States - Lox_Sample_4.5 | ecosystem: Environmental > Terrestrial > Soil > Wetlands | place: USA...
GGTGGCATCTTTAGTGAAGAATCATGCCCACGACCCCGCTCCCGTCGAACCGGCCCCCGCGCGCACCCATCGAGCTCTGGCTCGGCGCGGCGGCGTTGGCGCTGCTTGGCATCGTGCCCGTCGCCTTTCTGATCGCGCCGGGCTCCACCGTCGGCTGGTGGCCGGCCGCGGCGATCGAGTGGTTGGCGACCACGCCTTTGGTGATCGGCGCGTGCGTGCTCCTCGCCAGCCGGCCGGGCAGCGCGGGCTGGATCGCGCAAGGCCGAGCGTTGCTCCTCGCGCCGTCGCCGCGCGCATTCGCCGCCGGCGTCTCCGCCGCCGTGCTGGTCCTCGCGACCTTCTTCGCGTGGTACTGCTTTCGCCTGCATCCGGCGACCGGCGACGAGATGGCCCAGGCGTTCCAGGCCCAGCTCCTCCTCCACGGACGGCTGTCGGCCGTCGCGGAACCCCATCCGGAGTTTTTCGGGACGGGCCAAACGCTCACCGTCGACGGACGATGGTTCGCGCAGTTCCCCATCGGCGGGCCGTTGCTGCTGGCGATCGGCGCGGCGGCACGGCTCGAGTGGCTCGTCAATCCGCTCCTGGCGTCGTGGACGGCCTGGCTGCTCTACCGCTTCGCCGCGCACACCACCGACGAGACGACCGCCCGGGGCGCGGCGCTGCTCTTCGCCGCGAGCCCGTTCATGTTGCTCATGAGCGCGAGCCGCATGGATCATCCAGGCACACTCGCGTTCGTGATGCTGGCGCTCTCGGCGCTGCCGCGCTGGGCGGCCACGAATGATCCCGCCCCACTGCGGCGCGCGGCGGCGGTAATCGGGTTCGGCGTCGCGGCCGCGGCCACAATCCGGCCATACGACGCGGCGCTGGCCGCCGCGGCGATCGGGACGTTCCAACTCGTGGTCGCGCGGCGGTCGCCGGTACGCATGCGGTCGCTCGCGTGGCAGGTCGCGGGCGGCGCGGTGCCGGTGGCCATCCTGCTCATCGCCAATTGGCGCACCACGGGCCAGCCGCTTCTGTTTGGCTACGAAGCGCTCAACGGCCCCGCGCATCTGCCGGGATTCCATCAGGATCCGACGGGGAGCGACTTCCCGCCGCTCAAGGGTCTCTACCTGATGTCGGCGTATCTCCTCCGGCTCAACGCCGCGCTGTTCGCGTCGCCAATTCCCGCGGTGCCGCTGATCGTTGCCGCGCTCGCGCTCATGCGCCGCGCGTCGACGTGGGACGATTTGCTGATCGCGTTCCTTGGCGTGATCCTCCTCGGATACGGTTTCTACTGGTGGGAGGGGTATTACGCAAAAGGACCGCGCTTCCTCTACACGGCACTTCCCGCGCTTCTGATCATCGCGGCCAAACTGCCAAGCGCGATCTCCATCCGGCTCCACCAGCCCGTGCTCCAACGCGCGGCGATGCTGTTGCTCCCGGTCTGCGTCGTCGGCGCGTGGATCATCCCTCCAGGCGTCCCCGGCCCGGAAGGCGTGTGGACCGCGGCCCGGAACGCGGCTCCGCGCGAGGCGACGGTGCGCGCCGACATCGGCGCTCAACTCGCGGCGGCGGATCTCGATAACGCGCTCGTGTTCGTGCGCGAGCCGTGGCACGCACGGTTGGCGGCCCGGCTCCGCGCACTCGGTGTTCCGCCTCTGCTGGCCGAGCGCGTGGTGCCGGCTGTGGATGCCTGCGCCTTACAGGCGGCGCTCGATGCTGCGGATTCGGCTGCACAGACAGGCATGGCGATCGCTCCGATGCAGGTTCTCTCGCGCGCGGTGGCAGCGGGCGAGCCCGCCCCAGTACCGGGTCTCACGGGCGATCAGAGTATCTCGTTGGTGGGACGTCGACCGTCGACCGCCGCGTGCGCGAGTGAACTCGCGGCCGACGAGGCCGGGACGACCGAGCTTGCGCCCTTCCTTCCATATGATGGGCTCGACGCGGATGGACGGCTCGGCGGTCGCGTCGTGTTCGCGCGCGACTACGGAGCGCGGGACGAGTTGCTCCGTGCGCGCTTTGGCAGTCGGACCTGGTACCGATACCGACCGAGCCGCGGGCCGGACGACGCGAATCCGGTCTTCGTGCCGTACGTGCCGGGCACGGAACGGCTCTGACCATTTCACGTGGGCTCGCCCCCAGTCCCGTGACCACGGCAGCGACTGGCGGCCCTTGCCTCGTGGTTGCCGAGCGTATTACCCTTGGTACATACGTGTCATACCACCGAACGCCTGTCTGAGCAATGCGCCCCTTCTCCATCAAGCTGCCGGAACAGCTCGAACAGCGCCTCGACGAGATCGCCCGGGAGCGCAATCTCACGCGGTCCATGGTCGTGCGCGAGGCGCTGCAAGCCTACACGGCCCGCCCCTTGCGGTCGGCTGCGGCCGCGGCGGGCGACCTCGTCGGGTCACTCGCGGGACCGCGCGACCTGTCGACCGCGTCCAAGCACATGGCCGGCTTCGGGAAGTGAGGCGCGTCATCGTCGACACCGGGCCGATCGTGGCCCTGCTCAACAAACGCGACCAGCACCACGCATGGGCCCGTGAGACGTTCGACGGAATCGAACCGCCGCTGCTGACGTGCGAGCCCGTGCTCGCCGAAGCCAGCTACCTCGTACGAAAGTTCGCCGGTGGCCCCGAGGCCGTGCTCGATCTCGTCGGGCGGCGGGTGCTCGAGGTTTCGTTTCGCGTCGACGGCGAGCTCCTCGCGCTCCGCACGCTCTTGACGAAGTACGCCTCCGTTCCCATGTCGCTCGCGGACGCCTGCCTCGTCCGCATGGTTGAACTGGACCCCCACGCGACGATCGTGACCCTCGACGCCGATTTCCGGGTGTATCGTCGAAGCGGCCGCCATGCGGTTCCCGTCATCATGCCGGCGTAGCACAATCCGCCGCGACCCAATTCCCGCTCGAGCGAGAACCGGCCCACGAGCGCCGTCTTGGATCCGAATGCATCATCGGTTGTCGAGTCGCGCATCGGGCGATTGCTGGTGGACACGACGCCCGTGGATCGCTATATGATCGTTGATCCCACATTGCGATCTCGGCATCGTCTCCCGCCGGCATGTCGGAGGACACGGACAATGGATCGATATTCACGGAGGGCCAGTAGCCTCCTCGGCGTTGTCGTGCTGCTGGGAATTCCTTGGGGAGGCGCGGTCCGCCGTCCGATCGCCGGCGTGACGTTTCGCGTGAGCTACCTCGTGCACGCGGTGGGCCCCACTCCGACCGATACCGGAGAACAGCGCGTCCTCTCTGCCGCGCAAGTATTTGCTGGGCAGTACGCGGCGGGTCGCGAGCGCCTGGACGTGCAAGGCGCCGGCGGCCGGCGTATCATCGAGCCCAATCGATACGTGCTCGTCGACTCGTTGTCGACGCGGCTCGTCGATTCGGTACACCGGCGCGTATTGGACACCTCCCTGGCTATCGGCGCGCTCGCGACTCTGGATCGCCTGGCCGCCGCGCGGGTTCCCGTGACCGCGCTGACGGTGCGGTTTGACTCGCTGCCCGCGGCGACACCGACCATGGTGGTTGACACGCTCGGGCCCGGGTGGGTGGTCTTCGACCCGCTCGACGGTCGCCTGGTGCGCCGGTATCGCGTGACCATGCAATGGATGATGCCGGCAGCGGGCACGTTGGCGGCGATGTGGCAGCAAACCGAGTACTGGGTCGCCAACTTTCCGATTAACCCCACCAATCCATATTCCGTCGAACACGACGCGCGCGTCGTCGGATTGCTGGGACCGGAACGCCGGACGCTCCGGGCCGACCTCGCGGTGCTCGGCACGGGCACGGTGATCAAAATCTCTTGCCGCATCAGGTCCACGATTCCTGGTGCGGTGCCGGTCGAACAGCTTCAGAGCGTCGATCTCATGGCGGTGCGCGCCGCGACGATCGAGGACTCGGCTCTCGCGGAGCCGGATTTCTCGGGCGTCGTCAAGCAGGGTTCGCCAAGACGCCGGACGCGTACGCGCCCAGCCTCAGCGAATCCGCGCCCGCGCGAGAGAGACCCCGTTCCCGATGCTCGCGCTCAGATAGACGACGCCTGGTCCAAAGCCTTCGATCCACGTCGCACCGGGAAGTTGCACACGGTCGAACATTTCGCCAGCGCGGTTCACGCGGTCATAGATCGTGCCACGCGCTGACTCGGGAGTCGGCATCTCGCGAATCCAGAGGTTGTCCTCGGCGTCCGCGAGGACGTTCATGAATGGCGCCTGATAGTCCGGGAGGTCCGACGGATCGGGCAGCCCGGCGTGGTCGACGTGGCATCGCCGCACGCCATTCTCGGCGCGGCATTGGGTGCCCGTGGAGTGGACGTCGAGGTATCGCCGCGCCGAGTCGACCATCGCCGCCTTGTCGCTGTCCGACCACCGTTGCCACACGTGAGGCAGCGGTTTCGACGACGAGCGGATGCCGTCGGGGCTCACCCAATCGATATGAAAGTCCTGCGCTCGCACCACGGCGATTGTGCCGTCGCTGAGCGAGGCCCACGCATCGTGCACGGGGACGGGGTTCTCCGTCTCGATACTCCACGTGAAGCCCAGGGAATCCGTGATCTTCTGCCTCGGGTACACCGTCGGGGTGCGAACGTAGGCCAGTGTGTCGAGTCGGCGGCTCACGAGGCTGACCCGCAGCACGAGCGCCGATTCGGGCCATACGGGTCGGGACTTGGATCACGCGCCGTCGCGTGTCCCGCGACCGGACGCATAGCCGCCGAGAATACGAGGCATCCGGCGGCGTCGAGGCCGGCCGGCGTATGCGCGAACATCTCGACATCGGCGATCGGCGGCGCGACGATCCGGGTGATGTTGCCTCCCGGATCGATGACGAGGAACGCCACGGCGGTGCGATCGACGAAGATGGATGAGTCCCCGAGGTATCGCAGGAGCACGCCCTGCATCTTCGGATAGCTTCTCGGCGTGACGCCCGCGGTCCCGATGATCACGGTGGAGTGTCGGAGCGTCGCGTCGAGCAGCAGCACGCGATCCCCGATGTCGTCGTCAACGAGGAGCCGGCCGTCGCTCAAGCTTCGAATATTCTCGATCTGCCGGATCGAGTCGACGGCCGTCGCGATGATGCGGCCCAGCGGGCGTAGCGGCGGAAGACTCGTGCGCTGCGCCGCGACGGGCGAGACGATCAACACGGCGCCGCAGGCCAGACCGACCGCGCGCGACAACAGGGACACGTGATCCGATTCGATGTGAGAGGGGGCGTTGCTGTATGAATGTATGACGCGGCGAGACCGCCATCCGTTCACGTTGGCTAGGACGGTTCGTCGGTCACGCACGACGTGGTCTCCCGGTTGGGAGTGCTCATCGATCGCGCGCAGACCCCCGGGGGGACCACGTTGGTCGGGTTTGGTCCGTGGGTGTGGCGTACCTCACGGATTGAGAAGGTTCAGCCACAAAGCCGGTCACCTCGCTGGTCCGCGTGCGACTGCGGCAGCACATGGGCGACGGGGCGGAACGTCAACCTGCGTGCTCACCCCGGATGGGGCGGGCCCACGTGCACATTGCGCCTATGGCTCGTTGGCAAAGCGTTGATCCTCGTCACGGAACACCGGGCAGGATTTCGGGCGCCTGGGTCGGGGGCGCTCGATTGAGTCGCGCAGGTTTACGGCTACCCCCTTCGCTGTCCCCCCATTATAAGGAAGTGATTCAACGACATCCGACCCGCGCGTCGACGACCGCGTCCCGTCTGCTCGCGCGGCCCGCGCAGCCTCGAAGCGTGCGGGACCGGTGCTCCTACTTGGGGAACCACTCGAACAGGCAAAAAGTCCTCGGTCCGCAGCATTACGATTGGATTAAGATGGTCCTGCGGGATTTCTCGAAGTATTTTTGCGAAAGGGCGAGGACTTCTTGGGGGTTCGCGTGTTAGTACAGGTGGAGGGATCGGCCACCCTGCGCACAGACATCCGTCGGTTCCATTCGAGCGCGTGAGCGGCCACCCGCGCGCTGGCCGGGTTCGGAAGCCTGGCTGCTCCCGTTCGATCCGCGGCCCCTCGACGAGTACGGTGCCTGGTCGTCGGCAGGATCGGCACGGCAGCGGCCCTCCTCGACGAGGCACTTGCCGCCGTCGGCGAATCACTCGTCGTTGCGAACGGATCACGTGGGCTCGCGGACGAATCACTTGGGCTCGTGGGTGAATCACTTGGGCTCGCGGACGAATTGCTTGGGCTTACGGGCGAATCACTTGCCCTGGCGGGGGAAGCACCTGTCGTCACGGGCGCATCACGTCTCGTCGCGGGCGAACCACCTGTCGTCGTGGAACCATCACGTTTCGTCACGGATGGCACACCTGACGTCGCGGGGAAAGCACTTCTCCTCGTGGGCGAATCACTTCTCCTCGCGGACGCATCACGTCTCGTCGTGGATGGCACACCTGACGTCGCGGGGGAAGCACTTCTCCTCGCAGGCGAATCACCTCCCTTCGTGCGCGCATCACTTCTCTTCGCGGGCGCATCTCCTCTCTTCGCTGGCGAATCACTCTTCCGCGCGGGCGCATCACTTTTCGTCGCGGACGAAACACCTCACCTCGCGGACAAGACACCACGGCTCGCAGCGCCGTCACCCGTCGTCGCGAGAACTCCGACAACGTCGCGAGACATCCGACAATGTCGCGAGAACTCCGACACCGTCATGAGACATCACGACAGGTCCCGCGAACATACCGACAGAGTCGCGCGAACATCCCACAGCGTCCCGCAAACAAGGGGCAGCGTCGCATAACAATCCAGCAGCGTCGAACGACAATCCGACAGCGTCGCACGACAATCCGACAGCGTCGCACGACAATCCGACAGCGTCGCACGACAATCCGGCGGCGTCGCGCACAGACCGACCACATCGCATCACGACCACTCGCACCCGGCCCCGTGCCGGCCACACCGGGCCCTACACCTCTCACCCGGCGCGACAGACGCGCACGACGGCCGCCGTTCCGCGCGGAAGCGTCGCCCCACCCGCTACGCCAGGAGAGTTCCGCTACGCGATGATCGACAACCGGGTCCGGGGAGATGCCCGCCGAACGCGAAGTCGACCATCCTCGCCACTCTGCCGCCCTGAGTCCAGCGGCGGCATGCGTGCGCGTCAGTTCTCCAGGACACTCAACCTGCTCGGTCTCTTCAAGCCGCATGCCGGTGCCGATTCCGACCACACCGCACCCCCCGCATTCCTCGAGCGCAGCGACAACGTGCGAGGTGCTGCGTGAACCAGCCGCCCGCGCCACCGCGACCGCCCACGGCTCAGCAGTCGCTACTGGGCCGCTCCTGGTGATCGCAGGCGGACCTCGAACATCACCGGCCAGAACTTGCCCGTCAGCAACAGCTGGCCGCTGTCCGGCGCCGTGGCTATTCCGTTCATCACTTCCGCCGTCGGTTTGCGCTGCGGATACAGGTCCGCGCAATCGAGCTCCTGACGCACCTCTCCCGATGCCGGGTCGATCCGCAACACCCAGTCCGTTTGATACACGTTGGCCAACACCTCGCCATGCACGTATTCCAGCTCGTTGAGCTGGGAAAGCGGCGCGCCCTGATAGCGGACGTGCACGACCCGTTCCACCCGGAACGTGGTCGGCGAGAGAAAGCGGAGCGAATCGGACCCGTCGCTCATGATGAGCGACGTTCCATCGGTCGCGAGGCCCCATCCCTGGCCGGCATAGTGGAATGAATCGCCCGGCGCCAACGTCGCGGCGTCGTACGTGTACGCGACACCCGCCTTCCACGTGAGCTGGTACAGGCGCCCCGCCAACAGGGCGAGACCTTCGCCAAATCGGTCGGCGGGAAGCGCGCGCGACGCCAGCACCTTGCCCGTGCGGAGGTCCACGCGCCGGACGTCCGAGTGGCCGTAGAGCCCCGTGCTCTCGTACAACACACCTCGGGCCCACAGGAGGCCCTGCGTGTAGGCATTCGAGTCGTGCGGAAATACATGGGTGATCTCGAACGCCTCGGGCTCGCGGTTGCCGCAGGCGCCGAGGCAGAACGTCGCGGCCGCCGCGATGAGGGCCGCGAGCCGACGGTCGGGTGCTCCGATCATCTGCCCCCGCCCGGCACGTTCGGTCCAGAGCCGCGCGTGCGTGCGCGCCGCCGCGAGATCAACATCGAGGAAGATAGACCGATCAGTTCAATGCCCACTGCACACTCGCGCATGATGACTCGTTCCGGGCCGGTCCCGGACGCCCGGCCGTCTACATCACCTGCACCCGGACCCCGCCAGCCGGATCGTCCAGGATGACCACCGTGCGCTTCTCCCCGCTCGCGAGCGCGACCACCACCCGCACCGGCGCCAGAGCCCACCCGCTGGCATCGGCCGGCGTCTGCCAGACGCGAATGTCCCACGTGCCCACGGTGCTCTGATAGAACGGCGCACTCAGATCGTCAAATGAGGCTTGGTACGTGAACGGGAACTGCCAGGCGATCGGCTGCTGGTAGTCGGGTTGGGTCCGATAGACCTGGAGCGTGCCGGCGGTGGAGGCGAGATGCAGGACCCGCACCTTGGTCGCGCCGCTCGGCACCACGCTCCCCGTATCGTCGAGCACTTCGGCGGAGATCGATCCGTTGGCCGCGCGCACCGCGGCAATGGTGTTGAGGGCGCCCGCAGCGGTGGTCACCGACTGCGCGGCGGACGCGCCGGTCGACGGCTGGAGCACGACAGCATGATTGCCCGCCGCCGCCGCGACGGTGTCGATCGCACCGGCGGCGAGCCCGCTCGCGGCCACCGTGCCGTCGATCAGCACACTGACGGGCGTGGTGAAGGCGTTGACGACCCGGAGCGCGCCGTTGGCACAACAGCCGACCGCGGCGGCCGGTCCGGCGGGTGCATCGGACCCGCAGGCGGCGGCCGCGATGGCCAGCGTGGCACCAGCAAGTATCAACGGAAAACGGGTCATAGGATCACGGGAACGGTCCTCGGCCCGATGCCGAGGTGATTCATGGTACACCGGGTGCGGGTGTTCCGCACGGTCGCGGTTCGGGGGAATCGCGCGGGCGGCCAGGGACGGACCGTGCGCACTCTATCGTTCGTTCGGAACGAGATACCCGGCTTCGACGAACAACGCGTTGGCGACGAGGCTGGCCGCGACTTTGGAGGGCGGCGACTTCGCGTCCGAGTAGTCGAAGACGGTCGCCGCGGACAAGCCGTTTTGTTCGGCCACGAACTGGTAGACGAAGACCACGAACTGCGAGCAGAAGAAGGGCGTCGACTTGCCCTGGAGGATGCGGTCGAGCAGCGCGTCCATATCGCCGGCGGTCTTCGGCTTGCCCGAGGCGCCGAAGGCGGACGCGGCCGCGCCGGCGGCCGTGTACGTCAGGTTCCCCGTCCGCCCCTGGATATCGAACATCATCTTCGCACAGGTGGCCGCGCCGGCCGCGACGTTCGTGTTCGTGCAGCGGAAGACGTAGTAGGCGTACGGGCGGTCCTTCACGCGCAGGTCGCTCGCGATGAGGCCGGGCCCAGATGATTCAATGATGTACGTCGAATCGAACAGAATGCCCGCGTGGACGACGTCCGGGTTGGACGCGCCGGCCAGCTTCTGTCCGGTGTTGATGATCCTGTTGGTGAGCGAGCCCGCGTTCAGTTTGAGCAGGATGTCGCCGCCGCGCAGGTCGGCGCATCGCAGTTGTTGCGTCATTATTTCCTCCTGATGGTCGTCGGTCTTATCGCCCTGCTTTGCCGAACCGGTCGTACGCCTCCTGTGCGATCGACCCCCAGGCGCCCGCGTCGTCCTCCGATGTCCGGCCCGGATGCGAGAAGTCGGCGAAGCGCACAACGACGGTGCGCGTGGCCGGGAAGATGATGAGGTACTGCCCCCACGAGCCCGAGTGAAGGATGACGCGCGCGGGACCGCGCGTCCGAATGGGTTCCACCGCGCCGTGCGTTTCGTCATACCAGCGTCGCGCCCACGCGCCGTTGGTGCCGAGCGCCGTATCGAGCTTCGCTTTGAACACAGCGGTCGGCCACGTATGTCCCACGAATTGGTGGAGTGCGTCAATGAAAGACGCGGAGGCCCCGGCGGCGCGCACGTGTTCGACGAGGATGGCGTCGACGAGCACGGAGTCCGCGGCCGCGACTTGCCAGAAGTGCGTGTAGTTCCCGGCGGCAAACGGCATCCGGCCGCCATCGCTGTCGGTCACCCCACGCATCGTTGCGGCACTGATCACGCGTTGCCCGCGCCACGTGCCGTCGCCGAGAACCAGCTGGCCGAGTTTGGCGAGGTCGCGAGCATGGAGCGAGAGGCGGGAGTATCCGTAGGTGTGGCCCTTGGCGTCGCCGGTCCATTGAAAATCCGTGATGCAAAGCGGCACGAACACGCGATCCCGGACGAACGTCGCGAGCGGCTGCCCCGCGCGGACCTCGACGATCGCGGCGGCGAGTTGCGCGTTGACGTTGCTATAGCGATAGACGGCGCCCGGTGGCTCGGCGAGCGGCCGCGAGCGCACGAACGCGTCGATGTCCTGGACGCCGGCGAACTGCCCCTCGCCCTGGCCCGAGGCGACGCCGGACGTGTGGTTCATCAGCATACTGAGCGTGAGGGCGCGTTTGTCTCCGCTCGCGAATTCCGGCAGCACGTCGCCGACGGGAAGGTCGAGCGACGGAATGCGCCCGTCGTCGAGCAGCAGGGCGACGCCGAGGGATGTGATCGCCTTGGAAATCGACTGGATGTTGACCGGGTGATCACCGCGACCGAAGTACCACTCGCCCACGAGTTGGCCGTCACGGAGAATCACGAGGGCGTCGGACATTCGATCTTTGGCCGTGATGGCGAACGAGTCGAGGGCAGCGCTCGAGAGGCCGACGGACTCGGGCGTGGCGGTCGGCAGCGCGCACGCCGCGGCTGACGGGGGGAGCAGGTGCGTGCCGACGGAGGTCGTGCGGGTGTAATCGAACGAGCGATGGCACGCCGCGAGTACCAGGACGAGGAGAAGCGTGGGCGTACGGGCGGCGGCACCGGGGCAGCGACTCGCTCTCATCTCAATAAGATACCGTACATCCCGCTGGCGATGTCGGGACCTCTTGTTCGGGCGTCCGCCGGACCGCATAATGAACTGTCGCTCTCACGCTCCGTGCGCCGAACACCCTGCCCCTTCGGCCATTCCCACATGTCGAGCCCCACGAGGAGACCCACCGTGACCCAGCATGCTCACCGCGCCGCGACCATCCAGCCGCGCGGCCACCGCGCCGCCGCATTCACCTTCGTCCTCGCCGCACTCACGGCCCTGGTGACCGCCGGCGCCCAAGCCACGCCCAAGAAGGTTCTCACGGTCGACGACTACACGCGCTGGCGCTCCATCAGCGGCCAGGCGATCTCGGGCGACGGCAACTGGGTCACCTACGGATTGGCCTTTACGAATACGGCGCCCACCGACGCGAAACCCGTGTTGCACCTGGTCCAACTGGACAACAGCCATGAGGTCACCGTCGCCAACGCGACCGGCGGCACATTCTCCCCGGATTCGCGCTGGATTGCCTATGAAGTCACCGCCGGCGGCCGGGGTGGTCGAGGCGGACGCGGTGGTCGTGGTGGCGGTGCTGGCGGTGCTGGCGGTGCTGGCGGTGCGGCCGGCGGGGCCGGGCCGGGAGCGGTCGCGCCCGGGAACGATTCGACACCTGGAGCACAGGGTGGCCGCGGCGCCGCGGCGGCGGCGGCACCGGCACACGTCGAACTTCGCAATCTGGCCACCGGCGTGGTGAAGTCCTGGGACGACGTGCAGTCGTTCACGTTCTCGCCGACGTCGGAGTATGTGCTGCTTCGGCGGCGCGCGCCGGGCGGGGCTGCTGG
>Ga0335085_10013960_pt1 | contig 11751 bp, 7 predicted proteins | sample Lox_Sample_45_FD_206712 | JGI IMG/M metagenome (GOLD analysis project Ga0335085, IMG submission 206712) | Soil microbial communities from Loxahatchee National Wildlife Refuge, Florida, United States - Lox_Sample_4.5 | ecosystem: Environmental > Terrestrial > Soil > Wetlands | place: USA: Florida...
AGTGGATTGTTTTTGCGATAAGTTCCTTGCCCGTACCGCTCTCGCCAGTGATTAGGACGGTGCTGTCCGTATCGGCGATTTTTTCTATCAGTTCATAGACCACTTGCATAGTGGGAGAATCGCCTATAAGTCCCTTAAAGTTGTACTTTTTCTTCAGCTGCATCTTGAGCATCACATTCTCTTTCTGGAGCTTCGAAACGGACAGCGCTTTCTTGAGAATGATCATGAGCTCATCGAAGTTGAAGGGTTTGGTGATGTAATCGAAGGCACCGTTCTTCATGGCCTCCACCGCTGTCTCGACAGTGGCAAAGCCGGTCAAAACAATGACGGGAATATTGATCTTGTTGGCGGTGACTTCCCGCAGCACACCCATACCGTCAATGCCGCCAGGCAATTTAAGATCGGTCAGGATAAGGTCAAACTTCTCCGCCCGGAGCATGTCGATGCCCATCACTCCGCTCTCTGCGGTGGTCACCTCAAAGCCTGTTTCTTGGAGAAATGGACGGAGTACATCCCGTACGCTTTCATCGTCTTCTATGACAAGAATTTTTTCCATGTTGCATTAACATATCAGATAAATTCTCTTGTGTCAACTGTTTGACGGACATTGACCCTCGAAAGAAAAGTGACGTGATTTATGAAATTTTGTCAGGATTTCGAACAAGCATAATGCTCCAGTCATTCCTTTGACGGTCCATGAATATATTATTATTTATTTACAATGAGTTAGCGCAGGCATGGTATTTGTATAAGAATTCAATATGGATAACATATTTTCTTACTGCACTTTAGCATCCCCATCAGGGCCGTTTCGGATGTCGCACAATTCCGGAATAGTCTTTTTTGATTCTTCGAAAGCAGCGACTTCATCTTTTTTGTGTTCACTGTTGTCACTTCCGGCATCCAAAGGACAAAGCCTACATCAACTCCATCATGAAGAGATGCAGGGATGTGATCTCTCTGAAGCTACATCTCTTGATGGGCGCATAACAGTGATGTTAACTGCAATTTTGAGGTGCAACTGCCTTGCCGGAGGCTGCCAAGCGATTCTAGCTGCTTTACCAAAGTGGCAGAGACGGTAGGCTCGCTCATTCAAACTCGTCCTGAGAGGGGTACCGGCTGACTTTATTCCACGGCGAACAGACCGGTAAGCCTCATTGAGAAGAAGGAGTAATAATGCTGAAGGAAGCAGCCAAAAGAAGGAAAAACGTTACAACCATTGCCGTGGCGAGTGGAAAGGGCGGTGTGGGTAAGACCAACGTCGTTGCTAACCTCGCCATTTCTATGAGCAAGCTCGGCAAACAGGTTATGATCGTGGATGCAGATCTGGGCCTATCCAATATCGATGTGCTCTTACACCTGGCACCGAAGCATAATATCCATCATCTGCTGAATGGGGGTATGAAGCTCAAGGACATCGTCGTGGAAGGTCCTCACGGGATACAGATCATCCCTGCCAGTTCTGGCATTCTGGAGCTTACGGCCCTCGATGATTTTCAGCGGTTGAAACTACTGGAGGAGTTCGATGCTTATGATGACGATATCGATGTCCTCCTGATTGATACGGCGGCGGGCATATCGGAAAACGTCGCCTTCTTCTGCAATGCAGCGCAGGAAATTATTATTGTCACTTCGCCGGAGCCAACGGCCATAACCAATACATACGCACTCATCAAAGTTCTCTACACCCATTACCAGGAGAGGGCATTTCATGTGCTCGTTAATTCGGCAAAGGACGCCGAAGAGGCATTCGAGGTTTTCCGCAGAATTTCGCTTGCGGCTGAAAAGTTCCTTAGCATTTCACTCGATTACCTCGGCTATCTTCCCTACGATGAATCCGTGCACTCGGCCGTCAGGGCGCAGAAGGCCTTCGTCGACATGTTTCCCAGGAAACCGATAACAAAACGGATCAAGGAAATCGCAAAGAGGTTCTTGGAACAGCCGGGGAGGGTAAAAGGTACGCTCCAGTTTTTTATCGAAAGCCATCAGCGAATTCGGCGCAGTGAGGATGTCCACAGCAGGAAATCATAGATAGAGAGGTGTGTACTATGCAGGAATACAAAGTTGAGTGGAGCGAAGAGCAGAAAGAGAAGATCATCAACGAATCCCTACCGTTCATAAAATACACCGCTTACCGGCTGGGACAGCGGCTACCGGCCCAGCTTTCCATGAACGACCTCGTCAGCATCGGGATCATGGGACTTCTCGACGCCCTGCAGCGATATTCTGAAGGGAGGGTAAAGATCAAAACGTTCGTCGAGTACCGAATTAAGGGCGCTATGCTCGATGAGCTCCGATCGCAAGACGGGGTGTCTCGGTCGCTCAAAAACAAAATTAGCCAGATCAAGAATGCCCACCGCAAGCTCGAAAAAGAGCTCGGCCGTCTGCCAGATGAGGAAGAGGTCGCGAAAAGCCTGAACATGACTCTTGATAATTACTATCGCACACTTCAGACCGCAAACAACGCGGCTGTGTTCAGCCTTGAGGACTTCAAGGGGAAAATGAAAGAGGAAAATGAAATCGACATAATGGAATGTATCCCCGATCCCACCGTGAAAACCCCGCTCGAACTTATGGAAGAGAACAGCGCCAAGGTAGCGCTTGCTCATCTTATTAATGATCTTCCCGAAAAAGAAAAATTGATTCTCTCGCTATATTACTGGGAAGAGTTGACCATGAAGGAGATCGGAAAAGTAATGAACATCACTGAGGGTCGCGTATGCCAGCTGCATAGTCAGGCGCTCACCAGGCTTAAGGCCCGGATGGAAGTCCACGTTTCACAATAAAGCATTCCCTAGAAAGTGACTACAAAAGAGCAAAACAATACTGTTCCTAATTTGCAAATCATGGCTCTCTGAAAAGTCTAGCCCAGATTTTTCGTATTCTTATGAACCAGAGAGAAACGCCACCTGCCTTACTAGCTCGTATTAATAGGCTTTCTAGCCACTTATCATGACTGTACGAACGCCGTCATGAAATCCCTGCTCTCCCTTTCTCGTGCAGTGTCGGACTAGAGGTGGTCCTTCCTTTGCTTCAGGAAGGCCTCCGAATTGAGAAGACCCCGCAGACTATTCTTAATCAGACTAGTATCAATCGGTTCCGCTCCTGCGCTCCCTGAGAGCAATGAAATCGGCATATTCGATGCTGATGTTATGGCGATATTGTCTCCTTCGCTTATCCGGAAACAATCTCTCGGCTACTTAGCGCAGTGCGGGCCCTAGGTATTCTCGGCTGCCGTGATGCGATTCCCATCATCCACTCGATTTCCCAGGAATGCGTTATCAGTGAAAACTGTTGGCCCTGACAAAAAATGAGCTTCATCCCTATTTATTTCTAAATAATTTTCCTCTATGGTAATATTGATTGTATCTTAATAGCCGTTTCTCTGATGCTTTCAATGATATCTACATCCGAATCGTGCTTGTCGGCATATTGCAGGAGCATTATATCGTAAATATTTATATCGCACACAATGATCACCTTTTTTCTCAGATCGCTGATCCGCAGACCCAGATTATCAGAATCAGTTGATCCAAACTACAGGTAATTATAAGGTAAAGATTGTGAGGAATCTGCCGATAAGAAATACTGTAATTCTGCCTCGTTACGGAGGATCTATGAGAGTCCACTTCAATAAACCGCTGGTAGGACGGGCACCGAACTGGATCGCTCAGGACAATCAACGGATTTCTGGTATGGATCTACGGGAAGAGGTTGTTGAGGACAAAAAGGACAGTTTGACCGATAATGTCGATAATTTTGACAACAGCAGGGAGCGTACCGATATCATGGTATCAGCCAGCCAGTTGCTCGAAGTGAGGGAGGCCAGGGTACAGGCCATCAAGGAATCCGTTACTGCCGGAACGTACATAATTTATCCGTATAAGATCGCTGAAAAAATGCTGAAATGGATATAGCCATCCTTGAGGGCATAAAGACGCTATGACCAATCAGGTCATTTGGTACCGGAGGCTATTCTTTATGGCACGAAGTATTTGCGCATGCTAAGTTGAATTTTAGTCAGGCCTAGAGAAAATCATTAAAGGAATCAGACATATCCGCATATCTTTTTTCAGAAATGGTCCAGTGTCCATTTTCGGCCTCTTCGATAAGAAAAACCCCATCTTGGTCCGTTAGGACAAGCACCCGGTTACGATCAACAACATCGCGGTCGAAAACACTCTGGAATTCACGAGGATACAACCATTTTGGATGACACTTCGAAACCGCAAAATCCCGATTCGAGGTCTGACTTTAGTTACATAATCGGCTATTCGACTATAATTATCGGACATTGCTTCCTGAAGGAGCTGGACAGGCATATGTTGCCGCTCCCGTTCATCGAGCTGGATACCATGCCCTGATCAACTTTGAGGTAGTTTCCCTATAAGAGAGACGGAATATTCCACATGAACAAATGGACAGATTCAGGCTGCTTTCAGGGGAAGTGACTTTTTGCTGGGCCCTGTGAATGCCGCCCTTTTATCAATTGCAGCGAGCTTCCCCTGCGACAGCCCCTTGGAGGTGACCATATTGAGAGAGGAGTAAGCCTCGTATCCGAGGAAATCCGCGTCGCACTGAGTCTCGGCCCCCAGATGGACCAGCCTCAGGAGGAGACGCAGAATGTTGCCTGCTATAGAATATATGCGTTTCACACCATTCTTATCGGAGGGAGTGGAGGAAACTTTAGCGGTCCCTGGATATATCGATGGGGCACATTCCGGTCCGGTTCAGAAGTGGTTTCGGTCAGGGATACCAGTGAAAAATAAGTTGATGGTTTCACTCTTATGATGACGTCGTTGAACCGTATCTTGCGAGTCAGAAGCTGACAGAAGGCTTGGACCGCTGCACTTCTATAATAAGCCAGTTTGTTCTGCTTATGACGTTTTTGGGAGACGCAGGGCAATGTACGTCATATCTTCTCGCTCCGGTTAGAGGAATTGGCCCTACACGCTTTCTTATCATTTGATCACTCATGAAGCTTATTCCGCTTTCCTGGACATCTTTCCCTTCTGCACCCGAATCGTTCATACCGCCATCCCGCAGAAAGAGCACATGCTGGTCATCGGCACTTGAGCCAAAACTTTCAAAATAAAACTCGGGAGAACTGAACTTTGATACGTCAATCAATACTCTGGAGTAGTCATTAAATTTCTCCTGTTTAGCATACACCACATCTTCATAGCCTACAGTATATATAATCTGAACCTTGCTCAAGTTAGTAAGTCTTACATAGAGCCTTGCATCAGCCACTCTCGGCGGATTGGAGGCATGTCCCTTCGTCCTAATCCCAAACTCATGGCCATCCGTAAACTGGGATGTATTGTCAGGAAAGTCAGCGTAATGCAGAGTATAGGTACTCTTTGAATTTGATACTTCTGATGATGCAACCTGCTGATTCGTTGTCTCATTCCAAAGCGTACAATAATTCGGATACTTTCCTTCGTCGGTAACTTGCAGTACGGCCTCAAACGTCCAGCACGCACCGGAAGCGAGGTCAGCATACACATTCCCTTCTTTTTTCCATCTTCTTGAATGACCAAGCTCTTCCCACACCCCTGAGCCAACAGAGCTTGTAACGCGAGGCCAAACGGGTGGGCCTTCGTTGTATATTGCCCAATTGTACAAGTGTGGGTCCCCTGGCCGGCCAAACAGAGGTATCTGTATTCTCGTCTTTGTAGCCTTGGTCTGCTGAATAATTATCCTGCTTGACCATACGATCAGCTGATAGTCCGATGTGGTGACGGGCAAGTTCAGATAGTATACAGCCCATCCGCTATCAGGCGTGAATGGTGCTGTCCTGAACCGCATCGGAAATGCCGTGCTTGCTGGTACAATTATAGTCGCCTTGGTCCCAGATTCGGACTTTAGCGTTACGATCTTGTCACTACTGGAAGAATTTTTCGCGACAATCTCAAAGAACCAGAGCGGACTGCCGTCATAGTCGGCATCGCTGAGGCGTACTTTCGTTCGATTGAAGTCCTGTGCTCTCGTTGCCAGTGACCCGCATGGGATCATGCTCATCTCTATGGGGACTTCAAGATCAAGCCCTGTTGCACTGCGTCCATGTTCATACTCTTCTCCAATCACATCTTTGCTGATACAGAGAATTAAGCAAAACACGGAAACAATTGCGGCAGCAAAAGACAACTTCGTTCTAATTAATTTGACAATTTCCCCCAAAATTATCAATATATTGCCCTTCTCGGTTGAAAAATATGGACATTTTGCCATCATAAATATAATTCTTTAGTTGTATTAATTTACCAAAGATTGAGAGCAAAGAAAATCGCCCGATAGGGGTATATTTGGGGTATACGGTTAAATTACATAAGCGCGGGGGGAAAAATAATGTGTGAGAATGCCAGAAAGGAGGTTTAGTTTATTGCAGCATGTGCTGCGGATATCGAGACAGTAAAATCACAATAGTTTTTATTAGTTTGCGAGGTAAGATTTACTATAATTTTTCACATAAATTTTCTAAAAATATTTTAAAAATTTTAGGAATACGCGGCGCGCAACTTTTTGTGTAATTTCCAAGACATATCCTTAACGGATTAATTATTTTTCTCCATCCGTTCGACTCGACTCAAGCTTTGTCTCAAAGCTTCAATACTGATTGACTTCAGAAATAAGCCGTGCTCCTTCTGCTTGCTTACCCGAGATCAAGACTTAGTGCTTTTCAATGACAAAAAGAAGCTGGCCTTCCTGAACCGTATCATTGTTCTTAACACAGAGTTCGGCAATCTGGCCGTCACAGGGAGCGAGAATTGCATTCTCCATCTTCATGGCCTCGAGATTGGCTATCTCTTCGCCCTTGTGGACAATATCGCCGACCTTAATGGCTCCTCTTTCAGGATTACCGATTCTCCAGATATTACCGTTTATCGGTGCGCCGATATCGTTCGGGCCCTTTGCCATCCTCACTTCAATCTTCTTGGCTCTCGGAGTTGCAACGGTATACACCCTTGTCTTATTGTTCACTCTCATCACAACATAGATAAAGCCCTCATGTTCAGCGCCAATCGATACCAACTCCAGGGAATAGGGCTTGCCCCAGAGATCGAAATTCACCCGGTCACCCGGCTTTTTAAGACCTGCACGCCAGACATCTGTTGGAAGGGCTAGCGGTGCATCACCGTATTTATCTCTGAATGCAATGAACTCAAGAGCGTCTTTCGGATGCATAAGATACAAGACAAACTCTTCTTCTGTAGCCGCCCTAGCGAGGTTATCTGAAAGCTCTTTTCTTAACCTTTCAAGGTCGTCGTCCGCTATCGAATCGAGAGGAGAAAGTTCTTTCCTTTCTTTAATCTTTGCCTCCCATTCTTCACCGAAAGTGCTGCGATATACCCATTCCGCCGGCCAGCCGACCGGAAGCTTTCCATAATTGCCGAGCAACAGATTTTTAAAATCGCCAGGAGCACTCCTGAAGAGTAGAAGCAGTTCTTCCTGCTCCTCGTTCGTCATAGCGTCAAAGTTTTGCCCTTTTCCCCCGACAAACTTCATCATGAGTTCGATGATGTGTTTTACGCCTGCGTCACCGCGCTCTTTGGCGTAACGGTTGATGATTCCGCTGCAGGTGACCCATGTGATCTGGGAGCCGGGCGTAACATCAAAATATTTCACGATCCTATTGTACAGGGACATGAGGTTCAATATCGCAGGCATGAGATGGAGGAATTCCGCCTTTTGTGCCTGTTCAAAGGAGCTGGGGAATGCGCCGCCAGGCATTTTGTGGAGCGTTACGGTGTGGTCGAGTCCTTTAAACGGGGATTCTGCCCACTCATAATGGCCTATCCATTCACGCACCTTACGGACCGCGATCTCTGCCTCTGACCGATTGAGATGCACGGGAATCCCTGATTCTTCAAAGATCGCATGAACGCCGAGTATGGGCGAGTGCCCGTAGAAACGTACCAGAGAGTCTTCTTCAACATCGAATATTTTTGCACCTGCCTTTGCTGCCGATAGCAGGGCCGGGATTGCAAGCCCATCAGTAATGTGCCGATGATAATTGATCACCAGCCCGGGATAGACTTGTTTGATCGTATCGATCAGGTTGCCGATTCGGGTCACATCGCCGACACCGGCCATGTCTTTCACGCACAGGACGATCTCGTCGATTCCTGAGCACAGGTCGACAATGTCTCTGATTACCCCGAGATAGTACTCATTGGTGGCCCAGTCCGCGGTTGTAAAAGATATGGTAGGCTCGAATAGCCGTCCTCGCTTCATGACGACTTCCGCAACGCTGCGCATGTTCCTTATGTCGTTCAGGAACGAGAAACATCTCCAGACATCAATGTCCACCTGTGCAACAGCGTGCTCGATGACGTTTTTCGGATAGGGCCTGTAGCCCCAGAGGTTCGTCTCCCGTATGAGTGTCTGGAGAAGTACGTTGGGCATGAGTTCGCGAAGAAGAGCCGTCTCTTCAAAAGGGCTTTCTCTTCTGTTCATGATGCCCACATGCCATCTTGCGCCGCCGTGACATTCGGAGCTAAACAACCCCATGCTGTTATAATAGGGGGCAAGGGTCTTCAGGTCATAGATGCGGTGGCGATTTTTGAAATCTGATTGCCCGGCATCCCTCATTCCCACTGAGGTGAGACAAACCCCCGGAAGTGCGCGGATTGTCCTGACAATATCTTTCGGCGTCATCCCGGGCCGCACGAGGATGCCGCCCCGGCTCCCTGTGCCCGTATCGGAACTTCTTGTATTTATTTTCCGTCTTCTGTCCTCAGCCATCCGTCCGTACCTCACATCCATTTCTGGGGACCGAGCGCCGATATCTCCGCCACATATCGTGCGATCTTGAGCACCTCGTCCTCACTATTCTTCTCGCTAAACATTGAGATAAGCTCGTCCATATGTTCTTCGATGAATCGAGTTGAGAATTCCCCCGATATGAATGAAGGGTGACGGATGATGGAGAGCAGCAGCGGCTGCAGCGTCTTCACCCCCTCGATCCTGAGGTTCCTGCCGAGGGAGCGGTCCATGACCTTGATGGCGTCCTTCCGGTCCGCGCCGGCAGTCATGAGCAGCATGAACAGAGAGTCGTAATATGCGGGAATGTCTCCGCCCTCGTACACGCCCGAGGCCACGCGCACGTTCGGTCCCATCGGTACCAGAAGTCGGGTGATCGGGCCGAAGGAGGGGCTGAAGTTCTTCGGGTCCTCGGCGTTCAGCCTGACCTCAAGAGCCCACCGGTTCGGCCGTATGGCGGACTGCTTGAAAGGAAGCTTCTTGCCCAGTGCAACGTCTATCATGATACCGACGATGTCCAGGCCGGTTATCAGCTCCGTGATGCCGTGCTCGACCTGGAGGCGGGTGTTCACTTCGAGGAAATAGAACTTCCTCGTTGCGGAATCGAAAATGTACTCGACAGTGCCGGCCGTGGTGTAGCCGATCTCCCGCATCAGCCGCGTCGCGGTGAAGCAAATCTCATTCCGCAAGTTGTCATCGAGGCTGGGCGACGGAGCCTCCTCGATGATTTTCTGGTTTCTGCGTTGGAGCGTGCATTCTCGTTCGTAAAGGTGGACAACATTTCCGTGGGCGTCGGCCACGATTTGGACTTCGATATGCCTGCCCCGCTCGATATACTTCTCGACGAGGATGGTATCGTCGCCGAATGATTTCTTGGCCTCGGACCGGGCACGGGCCAAGGCCTGCGGTAGCTGCTCATCGCTCTCGACCTTGACCATGCCTTTACCGCCACCGCCTGCCGCGGCCTTGATCATGATGGGATAGGCCACGTCGTCCTTCTTCATCCAGGTCTTGATCTGCTCGATGTCGGTGACCGCATCTATACCCGGAATGGTCGGCACATTGGCCTTCTTTGCTAGTGCCTTGGCCTCGATCTTGTCTCCCAGCAGGCTGATGACCTGGGGAGAAGGACCGACCCAGGTGAGGCCCGCATCGATCACCTTTTGCGCAAATTCCGCGTTTTCCGCAAGGAACCCCCAGCCCGGATGGATCGCATCAGACTTGCTCTGGATGGCGGCCCGGATCATCTTGTCCATGTTGAGATAGGACTCTGCCGGTGGAGCGGCGCCGATGTAGACGGCTTCGTCGGCCATGAACACATGGTGGGCAAGGCGGTCAGGGTCGCTGTAGACTGCCACGGTCGGAATCTTCCGGTCCCTGCAGGTGTGCATGACCCTGACCGCGGGGACCCCTCTATTCGCAATCAAGATTTTATTTATTTTTCTGTCCATCGTTATTCCCCGTACCTATCAGAAAAAAAGACCTTTACCCGATGAATAGCAGGTACGCTTCTATTCACCCCGGCAAAGGTCTTGATTGTCAAACTACCCCGGTCCACAGCATCGCTGGACAGCAACTTTATGATTACCTGTCCACAGGCTGAAGATATTCCTGTATCGGTAGCGCATCGCTACAGGTGAGGCTTATAATATTTGAGACGATCGGCCTTTGTCAAGTTATTATTTGAGCCTTAATTAGCCCTCCGTGCCAACCTCCTGTCCCGATTGTCCCCGGAGACATGGTCAGACACGAACTGCCCACTCCTTCAATGTCAGTGATGGTGCGGTCGACCTTAAGCACGCGGTTGTTAGCCCGTACCGAGAGGATGTCCCCTTCTGACGATGTCAACTTCAACTGGGTTGGGATTGGAGCCGAGTGCCGTCGAACTGATGACTTGGTAAGCATTGGGGCTCCCTTGAAAGTCGATGCAACAAGCAGGATACTTGTAAGGAGCTTTTAACCTCATGCATCGTGAATCATGGCTCGCGTATTGATTACTTGAAATTATTAGAGCAGGGAATATCAAGAGAGGAGCAAAAAATAGTCAAACTAAAGTTGTTGCAAAGAGCTACTGTTCAAATCGTGTTACGAACGCACCGATGAAGCGCATCGAATGCACATAGTCTGCAAAGGGGACCTCCTTCACAATACCCCCACCGGGGGATCCCTCTTTTTCCTTGCTGCCTGCAGCATGAATCAGATAGGGCTTGCCGGATTTGATGTGGACGATCGAGAGATGAGCGACGATTTCCTCGGCAGCGCGCTTTTTAGGATCCTTGGCCCAGTAGATGATATCGCCGTCCTGCAGTTTTTTCTGAAATGCGCGCGTCGCGAGGACAGACTTCGGGAGGACGTCCACAGTGTCCCTACCGCGGGTGCCGGGAATCGTTCTCGGAGTTCCGAGATCAGCGGTGATGTTCTTTCCCCACTTGTTGCTGAAGACCATGTCCTCGCCGTATTGGAAGCGTTCGTCATAGTTTGTGACGAGGCCATCGACGAGTTTACCCTGGGTTATGAACCGGAGCGAGAGTGCCTGTTCTATGGCCCCCGCCGGCGTACTGCTCCGCGCAAGCTCCACGGAGCGGAATGTATGATACATGCAGTCGACCTTTTCGTCCGCCACAATTCGGTTCGTGCGCACGTACAGGCCGAGCGGGTCCGCATCATAGTGCGTGCCGATGAAGTGGCCAGCCCAGTATGAGATTCTTTTGCCAAGCGGCAACCTTGACGCCCGCGCTTGGGCAAGGAGGATCTCGTCTGCCGTCATCTCTGCCATTATTTTCTTTTCATCGGGGCTGGCGCCGACGATGCGCAACCCGTACTGGAGGGCGTTGGCATACCTCCGGTCGTAGATGCCAACTAACTGTATACTATTCTTTTTCGAGGTTTGCAGGAACCTGCCGTTCCCGAGGAAGAGCCCCTCGCTCCCGCCATGGAAGACGAGGATATCACCTGGCTGGAGTTCTTTCTTCGACACGTGCTCCG
>Ga0335085_10013962_pt1 | contig 11750 bp, 9 predicted proteins | sample Lox_Sample_45_FD_206712 | JGI IMG/M metagenome (GOLD analysis project Ga0335085, IMG submission 206712) | Soil microbial communities from Loxahatchee National Wildlife Refuge, Florida, United States - Lox_Sample_4.5 | ecosystem: Environmental > Terrestrial > Soil > Wetlands | place: USA: Florida...
ACAGGAAAAACGAAGCCGTGAAATAGATTATGTCCGCGCCGGCCAGCACCTTCAACCAGAGGGTGGGCCACTCCGGGGGATCCGCGAGGAGCGCGGCGGTGGCCTCCGTTCCGGCAATGAGCACGGGAGTAAGCACGGGCAGGAGCAAGAGCGGAAGGAGCAGCTCGCGCATACGGGCGTGGGCGGTGACGGCGGAAAAGAGGGTGCCGGGCACGACGATGCCCAGGGTGCCCAGAGCCAGCACGAGCATGAGCGGGAGCAACTCTCCCGCAATGGACACGTTGTAGAGCACGGCGAAGACCGGCAAGAGCAGGGCTTCGGTGATCGCCAGGAACAGAAAGCTGGCCAGGGTCTTGCCCAGCAGGATCGAGTAGGGCGGGATGGGGGCGAGGCGGAGGGCGGCCAGCGTGTCGTTGGCCTGCTCGCGGAGAAAGGCGGGTTCGAGCATCAGCGTGCCGGCAAAGAGAAAGGCGATCCAGAGGAGTCCGGGGCCGAACTTGCGCGCTTCTTCCCGCGTGGGATCGAAGCTGAAACTGAACATGACCACGACCATGAGCGCAAACACGGCGGTGGTGGTGAGCAGTTCGCGAGAGCGAAATTCGGTGCGCACTTCCTTGGCGAGGATGGTCCAGGCGCCGCGCCAGAGGGAAACTTCCAGGGCCGGGGCGGTAGCCACGACCTGATCGAGAACCGGCTGGGTGCGCACGGCCATCAGTTGACGGCTCCGGAGAATCCGGGAGGCACGGCGGCGGGGCCGATCGCGTCGTTCACCACTCGTCCCGCTTCCAGCCACACGGTGCGCGTGGCCAGAGTGAGCACGGAGCCGCCCTGGTGGGTGCTCATCAGGATGGTGCAGCCGGCCAGATGCAGGACGCGGAGCTCCTGCGCCAGCCAGTCGCAACCGGCGCTGTCGAGGCCGGTGGTAGGCTCATCGAGCAAGAGCAGGCCGGGTCCATGCAAGAGCGCGCGGGCCAGGGTGAGGCGCTGGCGCATGCCGCGCGAGAAGGTGCGCACCAGCGAGCCCTCGCGCCCGGCGAGTCCCGCGACGGCCAGGCGGGCGGCCACGGCGGCGCGCGCGCCCTGCAATCCATAGAGGCGGGCAAAGAGGTGGAGATTTTCCTCAGCGGTCAGCTCGTCGTAGAGCAGGGTGGCGTGGGCGATGACACCCAGGCGGCGGCGCGCGGCGGCCGCGGATTCTTCTCCGGCGGGACCGTGAAAGCGCACGGTACCCGCGGTGGGACGGGAGAGCAGCGCGGCCATGCGAATCAGCGTGGTTTTTCCGGAGCCATTGGGCCCCAGCAGAGCGACGAACTCTCCGGGCTGGATCGCGAGAGTGGTGGGACGCAGCGCGCGGACCGCGCCGTAGCGCTTTTCGGCATTGGAGAATGTGACCCCCAGGCCGGCAGTCAGACCGGGGGCCGAAAGCGCTCCAACATTTTCAGGCAGCGGGTCCACTGCTTTCGAGCCTCTCCACTCTTCGAGCGCGCAGCCGGCACGGGGACAGGCAGGAATGCCTGTCCAACTACCCGCGGACGAGCTCGCGGAGAACGGTCTGCAGCCGGGCGCGCTCGCGGGCGTAGTCCTCTTCCGTGATGGTGCCCGCCTGGTGGCGCAATTCCAGGCGGAAGAGCGCGTTCTTCAATTCTTCCAGATTGAGGTGAGCCTGGCGCTCGGCGCTTTCGAGGATGGCATCGGCAGCGGCCGGGAGCGGCGCGGCCGGGACCGGGGCGGCCGCGGCGGGGAGCGCCGCGGCGGCGGCCATCCGTTTTCTGGCCCGGCCGGAGAGCGGTGTATCCGAAATCTCGGCCGCGACGGCCGAATGCGCCGCGGCGGGGACGGCCGCGGGCTGACGCATCAGATACAGAAACCCGAGGATGAAAAAGACGCCCATGCCTCCCAGCACAATCCACTGAAAACTGGCCAGGCGGGGAGACATGACTTGCAGGTTTTCCGCGGCGGCGGCGGCGTCTCTACCGCCCGGATTGGTTCCCGCATCGGCGGGCTGGCCCTGCTCCTGGGGCATGGGTGCCGTGCCCGAGAGAGAAATGGAGAGAGGAGTTCCCGCGGCGACGCCGGAACGGGTGAGCACGGTGAAACCCTGCTCGGTGCCTCCGGGGGCGAAACCCTCGGCGCTGATTTGCATGCCCACAGGCGCGGCGACCATAACGCGCTCCGCGGGCATGACCGTGGCCGCGCGCACGGTGGCGTTATCGCCGGAGTAGGGCAGATCGTAAGAGATGCGGATATTGGTGTCGCCGGGCTTCAGCGGGAAATCCACGGAGTAGCGATTCTTGCCGATGCTGGAGGTTCCCTGTGGCAGCGGCATGCCTCCGGGAGGCGTGGCCGTGACCTGGCCCAGTTTGGCGCCATCGGGGATTTCGAAGGCGAATGCGCCCTTGGGGTTGTTGTAGGTGGCAGGGGGCTGTGAGGAATTCTGGAGCATGAATTCTTCGCCCACCATCAGACGCGTGCCATTGGGCTGGAAGATGATGGCGCGCGAGCCGAGGCGGACGGCGGAGGAGGGGGCATTGGCCTCGAATACCTGGAGGTCTGCGGTGGGGCGGCCGGGCGGAGACATTTGAAAATAACTGGCGCCTTCGTAGGTGGTGCGGACCAACATGGGGCCGGTGCCGATTTCGGGGCGATCGAAGCGGAAGCCGCCCTCGGCGTCGGTCTGCACGGAGGTGAGTTGTTCCATGCCGTTGACCAGGGAGATGAGCACCACCTCGGCGCGGGGAACGGGCTTTCCGGTGGTGCCGTTGCGAACGTGGCCCTGAATGGTGCCGGCGGCGGCAGGCAGGGCGAGGGCAACGAGCAGCGCGGCGCAGGCGAAGATTGCGGAGAACGGATGAAAAGCAGGTCCCTGACCCGCAGGAGCGGGTTCGGGATGACAGGATGGCGAGGCCGGGAGCGGGACGGAAAGGCTCATGCGCCTTTCACCTCGCCGCCGGAAGTGGCCGGGCCCGGGCGGGGGCGCGGGCGGAGGGAACCGGCACCGGTGAGCGCGTCCATCTCCGCGAGCACGCTGGCGGCTTCTGCCTCGAGCGATTGACGCACCTGCTCGTAATCTCCCTCGGAAAATTTGCCGGAGCGAAACTCGAATCGCAAATCGCGAAGATTGTCGAAAATGGCGTCGCGACGCTCCATCAACTGGTCCAGGCGGGTGCGAAAGGGGGCGGAATCCCCGGGTTCCTGGCGAACGAAGAAGATGAAGAGGGCCACGGCGGCGGCCAGCAGGAGACAGGCGAGAGCGATGATGTTTTCGTCAGCCATTTGCGTGTCGAAACCTAACCCCAGGGGCTGAAGCCGTGCCGCCCAGGAGCACAGGCTGAAAGCCTGTGCTACTACTCCTCCCGGTCCGTTTCCTCGCGGATGCGCGCGAGCACGTCTGGAGGCGGCGCGGACCCGGAGGGGAGCGCGGGCGCGGGCTGATGCCAGCGCGAGAGCAGCGCGCGGATGACCCAGAGGCCGCCGCCCACCACCGCAAAGGGCATGATCCAGGCCAGCCAGTTAAACCCTTTGGCGGGCGGCTCCGCAATCACCTCCGCACCGAAATCCTGAACGAAGGCCTGGAGGATCAGATCGTCGCTCTTTCCGGAGGCCACTTCCGCATCCAGTTTCTTGAGCATGGCGGTGGACATGGTGCAGCCCACGTGGTTGCACTCGACCAGGATCTGCTTGCAGCCGCACATGCAGAACATGCGGTGGCCGATGGCCTTGGCGCGGTCCGTCTTTTGCGCCTGGGCCGGGGTGAGGGCCACGAGGGCCAGCACAAAGGCCAGGATGGGACCGAGCGCCGGATGGCGCCGAGATGCTGGAAGCCGGGGTAGAGACAGACAAGAATGTCTGTCCCACGAATTAGTGCTGCGCGCCATAGGGAGAAACCGGTGCGGGACTAGTGGCCGGGGCCGGCCCGCCTTCTGCATACTGGCGGGCGGCAGAGAGCACGATGGCCACGCGCTGGTTGGGGAGAATGGAGAGCCCGGTGCCCAGGATGAGCACAAACCCGCCAATCCAGATCCATTTCACCAGCGGGTTCAGATACGCGTGAACGATGGGAGCGCCGGAATCGGGATCGCGCCCGGCATAGACGACGTACAAATCTTCGCGGGCGGTGGAGTAGATGCTGACCATGGTTCCCGTCTCGTTGTTGGCGGTGTTGAACTGGCGGCGCTCGGGATAGAGCATGAGCAGCGACTTGCCGTTGCGGGTGACCTCGATGGTGGCGCGCTCCGCGGTGTAATTGGGTCCCTGGCGGGTCTCGAATTCCTGGCACAGCAGGGTGTAGGGCCCGATGGAGAACTGCTCGCCGGGATGGATGGCTTGCTGCACGTCTTTATTGAAGGCGGAGCCGGCCAGACCGACAAAGATGAGCACGATGCCGAAGTGAATCACGTAGCCGCCGTATCGCCGGGTATTGCGCAGGGAAAGCTCGCTGACGGCGGAAAGCCAGTTCATGCCGGTGCGCGCGCGGATGACTTTTGCGCCGCGGAAGAATTCACCGCCGATGGTGAGAGTGACAAAGACGCAGAGCGCCAGGCAGATGAGGGCGTAGAAGTGGCGGAAGCCGCCGGCAAAAGCGGCCGCGCCGGCCAGAGCGCCACCCACCAGGGGCCAGCCGAAGTTGCGAATCAGGCTGTCCGCGGAGGTCTTGCGCCAGGCGAGCAGCGGGCCGACGCCGGTGAGGAACAAAAGGAACAGACCGATGGGAATGTTCACCTTGTTGAAGAAGGGCGGGCCCACGCTGATTTTATTGCCGGTGAAGGCTTCGGAGATGACCGGGAAGAGCGTGCCCCAGAGAACCGCGAAGCAGGCGGCCAGCAGGATGAGGTTGTTGAACAGGAAGCTGGACTCGCGCGAGACCATGGAATCGAGCTGGTTGTCGCTCTTCAGGTAATCGCGGTTCTTGAAATAGGCGAGCAGGCAGACGGCCAGAATCAGGACCAGGAAGCCGGCGAACCACTGGCCGATGGAAGACTGGGCGAAGGCATGAACGGAACTGACCACGCCGCTGCGGGTGAGGAAGGTGCCCAGGATGCAGAGCAGAAAAGTGATGAACACCAGCCAGATGTTCCAGACCTTCATCATGCCGCGCTTCTCCTGCATCATGACGGAATGGAGGAAGGCGGTGCCGGTGAGCCAGGGCATGAGCGAGGCGTTTTCGACCGGGTCCCAGGCCCAGTAGCCTCCCCAGCCGAGCACGGCGTAGGCCCAGTGGGCGCCCAGCAAAATCCCCACGCTCTGGAATCCCCAGGCGACCATGGTCCAGCGGCGGGTGAGGTGAATCCACTTTTCACCGGGGTAGCGCCCCAGCAACGCGGCCAGGGCAAAGGCAAAGGGGATGGTGAAGCCGGTGTAGCCGAGATACAGGTTGGGAGGATGCGCGGCCATCTCCGGATACTGGAGCAAGGGATTCAGGCCGTTGCCGTCGGCGCGGGCGAGAATCATGGGCGCGCCGGAGGGACCCACGGCTCCAAGGAGGGAGAACGGGCTGGCCACGAAGCAGTTCAAAGTGAGGAAGAAAATCTGAACCGAGGCCAGGATCACTCCCACCCAGGGCATCAACTCGGGATGCTTGCCGCGGTTGGTGAACAGGACGAAGAACGTATAAATGGAGAGCAGGAAGCTCCAGAACAGCAGCGACCCCTGCTGGCCGGACCACAGCGCGGGGAGTTTGTAGAAGGACGGGAGATCGCGGCTGGAATGCTCGGCCACGTAGGCCAGGGCGAAATTATTGGTGTAAAAGAGATAGACCAGGCTGGCGGTGCCGAGCACCACCAGAATGCACACGGCCATGCCGGCGTTGCGAGCGCTCTTCAGAAGCAGCGGATTGCGGGTGCGAATCCCGGCCAAGCCGGCAAGGATGGCGTAGCCGGCGCAGGCAAAGGCGAGCAGCAGGGCGAACGATCCAAACAGGTCCACGCGGTCAGCCCCCCCTTCCCAACCGCACAGGCGGCCCTTCGCTGCGCTCAGGGTCCATGAAAAGCCTGTGCTCGCTACGACTCAAGTCTTGCCGTTTCCACCGGTGGCCGGCGCCTGGGCGGTTCCCGTGCCACTGCCGGGGGTGCTGCCCGGCGTTCCGCCGGGAGCGGCTTCATACTTGGACGCGCACTTGGCTTGCACCTGCTCGGCGACGAAGCTGCCATCCGGGGTGCGGTGTCCCTCGACCAGGGCCTGAGCGCCATCGTTGAAGGTATCGGGCAAGGGATCCCGGCCCACGTAACTGACCTTCAGCCCGCGGCCCTGCTCTTCGAGGACGAAATCCACGCGGCCGGCCATGTGCTGAATGGTCCCATTGCGCACGTTGCCGCTGACGCGCATGCGCTGGTGCAGGGCTGTGCCTTTGAGTCCGTCCAATTCCGAGATGGTGTGATAGTAGGTCTTGCTCTCGGAAACGCCGCTGTAGGCCAGATAGCCCAGGGTACCCACGATCAGCGCCGCCCCAACCACAAATTTTGTCTGCATCATACGGGGCCTCCGCCATTTAGCCCGTGCTTGCCGAGTGTACCACAGCGCAAAGCACGTCCGCGAAAGCCAGGGTGGCAGAAGGGGCCGTGCGCCGCTGTGACTCCGGTCACAAAGCTTTACATTCTCCGCAAGGGACGGTACGGCTGAACTATGGGTTCAACCGGGAGACAGGCAAGAATGCCTGTCCCACGGGGCCGGGGTCTCAACGCGAAGAAAGTTCTTCGGTGCCCTGGCTGGGCGGGCCTTCCACGGCTGGGGGTTGCGGAAGGTCTCCGCCGCCAAGCTTGCGGCTCAGGCACCACTTCAATTCCGGGGACAGTTCGGTGACTTCCATGCCCGGAACGACCAGAAATTTGCAGGCCAGCATGGGGCGGGCTTCGTCGTCGTCGGGGAGCTTGCAGGTGACCTTGCAATACTGGCATTCCTGATTCCAGCAGAAGCGGCCGTAGGGGATGGTTTCCGGGCTGATGTACTGAAAGGCGCGCAGGAGGCTGTTCTTCTCCGGCACCTCGAGGCGGTGGCCGAGAACGGTGATGGGAACCAAGCGTTCAAAAGGACGGAAAATGTCGGCCATCGGCGCTTGCCTCTCGCGAACCCTTGGCAGGGTGGCGACCACAGTAGCCCGGGAGAGAAATGGCGGCAACTGGTCAGACTGACAGGGTTCCAATGCGTCACTCCCTGCGGCGCTGCGGTCCGGGTGCAACCGGGCAAGAAAGAGAAAAAGAATTAACGCAGAGGGCACAGAGAGGAGCGGAGGATGGCGGCATGCACAGTGGGACAGACTGAAAGTCCGTCCCCCAGGGCTATTTTGCGTTCAAGTCGGCGCGGAAGTCTGAGACGACGGTGAGGGACTGGCCGACATCGAGCCGCGTCTTGTCCAGGAGGACGCGCTTGCCGTCTGCGGAGACACTGTAAAAGACGTTGGGCGCGGACCAGGTGGTCACCAGAGTCTGCGGGGTTCCGAATTGCAAGGAATCGCCGGTGGACTTCACGGGAACCGCCCAGAGATTGAAAGTGGAATCGAGATAGTAGAGTTCCCTGCCGTCGGCGCTCCATTTGGGATCGGTGCCGCTTTTGGAGGAGACCTGCCACCGGCCCTGCGCGCCCTCAAATCCCACGACGTACACCTGAAAGCCGCCAGACTCCACGGAGGTGTAGGCGAGCCAGCGGGCGTCGGGTGAAAGTTGCGCCTGCATGGCGCCCTTCTGAACGAGCCGAGCCTTGCGCTCTCCCTGGAGCGAGAGTGCCCAGATGGTGCTGTCGTAACCACTGCCGGTCTGAAACAGGATGTTTTTTCCATCCCGCGTCCACTGATCCGCGTAGGTCTGGTCGCCGGTATCGGCGAGCGCTTCTTCGACGCCACTTCCGTCGGAAGGCTTGCGGAACAGCTTTACGTGGCCATCGCGATTGGAGACATAGGCGATCCATTTGCCGTCGGGAGACCAGACCGGGGTGGTGTTGGCGACGGGCCCGAAAGTGAGCCGGGTGCGGACGCCACGCGCGAGGTCGAGGGCCCAGATGTCCGCGATGCCGGCATCAATCTCCAGGGCGACGCGATCTCCCTGGGGAGAAAGCGCGGCGACGCCGAGATTGGGCACCGCTTCGGCGGCGACGGCAATCTGGCGGCCGGTGCGATCGACCCAAACCAGCTGCAAATCGTTACTGCCGCCGGTGGCGTACACGAGGATTCCGTCGGCGGAGGCGGACGCGGCCACGTGCCAGGTGGTCGCGTCGTTCATTACACCCTTGGCGACGATGCGGGATTCGCCGCTGAGCGTGCCACTGGAAGGATCGAAGGACTGGGCGAGCAGCTCACTGCCGCGCGCGTACAGCAGATAACCGGCGGCATAGACGCCGTTGGACTGCGCGTGGAGGAGGAGGCGGTTCTCGTGTCCATCCACGGACGCGTAGTAGATGGCATTGTTCGCGGATTTGGAGGCGTCGTGATTCATGGCCAGATAGAGGAAGTGGCGGCCGTCCGGAAGAATGCAGGGCCAGCGATAGGAAGTGTAGTGGGCCGTGTCCAGGGGGATGAGCAGGGCGGACTCTCCGCCCGCGACAGTGATGCGGGAGAGCGGAGCGATGGCATCGGAGGAGTAGACGATGACGCCGCCGGCACCCCAGGCGCCGCCGCGGCCGAGCGGAGCATCGGCGAGGCTCTGCGGAGAGCCGCCCGCCAGATCGACAATCTTCAATTTGCCGGAAGCGAAGAAGCCCACGGAGCGGCTGTCGGGCGACCAGAACGGGAAGGTAGCTCCCACGGTTTCAGGAATGGAATGGGCTTCGGTGGAATTCCATGCGCGAATCCACAGCAGAGCATTGCCGTCATGGCCGGTGGCGGTGAAGGCCATGGAAGAACCATCGGGAGAGAGGACGGGCGGCCCGGCGGCGTCTCCGGCGAGATTCAAGGTGGTGGAGGGCGGAGGGTTGAGCGCGGTGCGCAACACACGCTGGGGAGTCCGGCGATGAAAGAGCGTCCCCGCTGCAGCGGCGAGCACGGCAGCGGCGAGCAGCGCGCCGGCCCAAATCAGCCGCTCGCGGCGGAGCGAAGGCGCGGACGCAACGGGCGGGGCGACGGGGCCGGCGACGGAGCCGCCGGAGGCGATCCACTGGAGTTCAAGTTTGACGTCCAGCGCGGTTTGAAAGCGCTCCTCGGGATTTTTCTGGAGGCAGAGGGAAATGACGTGCTCGAGCGCGGGAGGAGTTTCCGGCTGGAGCGCGCGGACCGGGTCCGGATCCTTCTCCAAAATGGAGGAGGCCAGAGAGATCTGGCTCTTGCCCAGAAACGGCCGGACGCCAGTGGTCATTTCGTACAGCACGGCACCGAAGGCGAAAATGTCGGAGCGCGCGTCCGCTTCCCTGCCCTCGATCTGCTCCGGTGACATGTACTGGATGGTGCCGACGATGCTGCCGGCGGTGGTGAGCGGGCTCAAGGGACTCGGGCCGCTCATGGTGGGGGCAGCGGTGAAAGACGGCGCGGAGGAAGAAGTGGGAGACGGGGCCGGAGAGCCCAGGGGCTTGGCCAGGCCAAAATCCATCAGCTTGGCTCCGCCTTTGGTGAGCATGATGTTTCCGGGTTTCAGGTCGCGGTGAATGATGCCCTGGCGATGGGCCACGGCGAGCGCGTCTGCGATGGCGATGGCGATTTTCAGGGCTTCATTCACGGGGACGGGACCGCGGGTGAGGCGCGCGGCCAAGGTCTCGCCTTCCAGAAATTCCATGACCAGGAAGTCCACGCCGTTCTGCGAGCCGATGTCGTAGAGATGGCAGATGGAGGGATGGTTGAGGGCGGAGATGGAACGAGCCTCGCGCTCCAGGCGCTGCTTGAGCTCCGGGGAGGCGGAAAGATGCCCGGCGAGGATTTTGACGGCGACCTGGCGGTCGAGGCGGGTGTCCAGAGCGGAATACACTTCGCCCATGCCGCCCGCGCCGAGCGGGGAGCGGATTTCATAGGGGCCCAGTTTTGTGCCGGGAGTGAGAGGCATGCGAAGGGGGATTATAGCGCACGATTGCGGCGAGATATCGCGGAAGAAAACGGGAGAGCCGCCGGGGTGCTGCAAAGAGGGAAAGAGCGCGAGGAATCAGAGAAGGATCAACGCAGAGGAACGGAGGGCGCAGAGAGGAAGAGACGAGGAGGAGAAAAGCAGATTCCCTCACCGAAACGGGGGCAGCGAGGCAAGGAATCAAAGAAGGATTGACACGGAGAGCACGGAGAGGAGAAGACGAGAAAAGAGGAGGAAAACGAGAAGGAGAAGAGCAGGCGAGAAACGGAGCAGGAAAAGACCAGGAGGAGAAAAGCAAGCGCCTGGCAGGGGCAGACAATAGCAGGGGACGCGATGACGGCTAGCTTGCGGCTGGATCGAAGAACTGGCCCATGCGGCGGAATTTCTGGTAGCGGCGCTCGAGGAGATCGGCGACGGGCAGAGGGGTGAGTTCTTCGAGGGCGGCGGCGATGGCATCTCCCACGGATTGCACGGTGGCTTCGGCATCGAGGTGCGCGCCGCCTTCGGGCTCGGGGATGATGGTGTCAATCAAACCGAGGGCCAGCAGGTCCGGGGGAGTGATGCGCAGGGCGCCGGCGGCCAGCTCCGCTTTGGTGGCATCGCGCCACATGATGGAGGCGCAGCCTTCGGGGGAAATCACCGAATAAATGGAATTTTCGAGCATGAGCACGCGATCGCCCACGGCGATGGCCAGCGCGCCGCCGGAGCCGCCTTCGCCGGTGACGGTGACGACGATGGGCACGGGCAGGCGCATCATCTCGCGGAGATTGCGGGCGATGGCCTCAGCCTGGCCGCGCTCTTCGGCATCAATTCCGGGATAGGCGCCGGGGGTGTCTATGAGGGTGAGAATGGGCCGGCGGAATTTTGCGGCGAGCTGCATCAGGCGCAGGGCCTTGCGGTAGCCTTCGGGCTTGGCCTGGCCGAAATTGCGCGCCAGGCGCTGGGTGGTGTCGCGGCCCTTCTGCTGTCCCAGGAGCATCACCGGGCGCCCGCGGAACCAGCCGAATCCGCCAATCATGGCGGGATCGTCTCCGTAGGCGCGGTCGCCGGCGAGCTCGCTGAAATTGGTAAGCAGCAGGCGGGCGTAATCGAGCGTGTAGGGGCGCTCGGGATGGCGGGCGAGATGGGTGCGCTGCCAGGGGGTGATGTTGGTGTAGAAATCGCGTTTGAGCGCGGCCAGATCGTCGTGCAGGCGATCCACATCGCCCGGGGAGAGACCGTTGCCAGCCAGCCGGCGGAGTTCCTCGACGTCCTTTTCGAGATTGTCGAGGGCGCGCTTTTTCTGATGGATGTCCATGAGGGGACGGAAGAGAGGAGTTTAACACGGAGAGCGGGGAGGGGAGTTTCTGGCAAAGGCGCAAAGGGGCGAAGGACGCAAAGGAGAGCGGGGATCGGGCGGGGAGGGAGAGGGAGATACACCCGATCCCGGAACCAGCAGGTCCCTCGCCCGCTGCGGCGGGCTTGGGAGGACGGACAGCGAAGGGCGGCGGGTGGGGTGCGAGGGGCGGGGGGCAACGGAGACAGGCAAGAATGCCTGTCCCACAGAGGCTCAGGCTACGCGGGGGGCAACGGAGACAGGCAAGAATGCCTGTCCCACAGAGACTCAGGCTACGCGGGAGCCACGGGGGTAGGAGGGCGCCTGGGCGGCGAGGCTCGCGCCGGAAGCTTCGGCGGGCTCACCGCTGGGGATGTTCCCTGCCCCGGACAATTCGACAGCGGCTTCGCCCAGCAGGTGGCGCACGCGGGCGAGCAAATCTTCATCGGCGCGCACGCGGTAGG
>Ga0335085_10013963_pt1 | contig 11750 bp, 12 predicted proteins | sample Lox_Sample_45_FD_206712 | JGI IMG/M metagenome (GOLD analysis project Ga0335085, IMG submission 206712) | Soil microbial communities from Loxahatchee National Wildlife Refuge, Florida, United States - Lox_Sample_4.5 | ecosystem: Environmental > Terrestrial > Soil > Wetlands | place: USA...
CCATCTGGCCCGCTGGCACGCGGACGAGGACGTCCTCGTGGCCACCGCGGTGGCCGATCACGAACCGCCGGTGGCCTTCGACCTCCAGGGACGCCGCCACCTGCTGGACGCGGAACACCCGCCGGAGACGCCCGTGCTCGCGCTGGTGCCGGTCGAGACCGACTTCGACTCCCCCGCGGCGCTCCAGTGCACGCCCGAGACCTGCGACCAGAGCGGCGGCGGGGGGACGGGTGGGCCGGCGCCCGCGCCCAAGGGACTGTTCATGCTCAAGTCCCATATCCCCGACGTGGGCCAGTTTGAGAGTTGGTTGAAGGGGGACCCCGAGTTTGAGGTGCACATCCTGGGACAGCTGGGGACCACGGACGAGCTCACGGACTACCAGTGCGCGGGGGAGCACGCCGGCGGCCCCTACGCGTACGACCAGAACACGACCGACTGGTCCGGGAGCGTGCTGCTGTTCAGCCAGGATCAGCTGAACTTCTACAAGGCCCAGCATCCGGGGCAGTCGGTGCGGGTGTTCATGGTGGAGGACGACGACCAGGCCTGCGCGCTGCGCATGGACCAGGACCGGGTGAACGCGCTGATCGCGGCGGTCGACAGCTCGTACAGCACGTTCTCGGGCGGCATCGACTCGCTGCTCGCGAAGGCGCACATCTTCCGGAACGCGCGGTCCACGGAAAACCTGATCACCGCCCTGGCGTCGTTGATCAACTCCAACGATGACCCGGTGGGCAACGCCGTGCAGGACGCGGTCGTGGGGCAGTTCTACCCGGGGTACAACTGGTTCGTCAAAGGCGATCACAACATCACGAACGGCTGGATCGACCTGGAGATGCACTGATGCGCGCGCTCGCCCTCTCGTCCCTCCTCGTGCTCGCGCCCGCCCTCTTGCCCGCGCAATGGAGCGTCGGGATCGGGTTCGGCATCGCCCGCTACTACGGCGCGACGGCCGCCGCGGACGACTCGGTGGAGGGGTCGGTCCACCCCTACCGCCCCACCACGGTGAACGCGACGGTCGGGCGGGACTGGGGCGCCGTCCGGCTCGATCTCACGGTCGAGTACGGGGAGCCGGGGCTGGCCGCCGAGGTGCCGGATGGGGCCTTCATCGAGACCACGGCGGCGCACTACGAAGCCCTCAGGCCGGAGCTCTCCGTCCGGCTCGCGGGGGTGGGGGCGGGCGGGGCGCTGCGCCTGGGGGCGGGTCCCGAGTTCGTGCTGTGGAACATGACCGGATTCGACCCCCGGATCCTGCCCGGCGGCCACGCCGCGCTGGCGTACGAATGGCCGGTGGCGGGACGGCTGCTCGGCTCCATCCGGGCCGGAGTCTCCCTGTCCCCGTCCGTGTTCCGTGAAGTCGACCTGCCCAGCGACTTCGAGCGCCGGATGATGGTGCGGCCGAGTATCACAATCGGCCTGCGCTTGCGACCCTAGGGGGCTCGTGAACGGGGGGTGAACGGACCGGCACCCCCCGTTCAGGGGAGTTTCACACCGGGGGGACTATGATTGAACCGACCCTCGGGGGGAGCAGCCAGTGTTCAAACTCACCCGCCTTGCCTTGCTCGCCGCCATTCCCGCCGCTCTCGGGGCCCAGCAGCCGTCGGTCGACTTCACGCCCTACGTAGGCCTTTACCTGCCGACCACGACCGTGATCAGCCAGTTCGAGCCTGCCTGCCCCTGCGACGTGAGCCTCAAACATCACACCGCCTTCCTGGCCGGCGCCCGAGTGCTGTACTGGGTGAACGACCGGTTCGGCCTCGAAGCTACCGGTGCATACAGCGGGAGCGGCGTCACGGCCACGGCCTCCGGGATCGGGTCCGCCGACACGAGCGCCCGCGTCGTGCTCGGCGGCCTCCGCTTCGTCGCGCGGCTGAACCGGCCCCGGGCGACCACCGCCCTGCTGGCGGGAGCGGGGGTGGGCGTGGTGTGGCACGGCGGCGACTTCTACGACCTGGCCGGCGCCACGGGCACCGCCGACGTGGGCGCCTCGGTGATGTTTGGCGTGCGCTCCCGGATCGGCTCGCACCTGGCGGCGCGGCTCGAATTCGAGGACTACCTCTACTCCGCCTCGTTCGGACCGAGCCCAGCCACCGCCGCCCAGTTCCAGCACGACTTCGTCGTGTCATTGGGATTGAGCGTCGGCTTCGGCGGGTGAGATGCAGAAGGCCCCGGAGACTTGCTCTCCGGGGCCTCCCCCACCCGTCCACCCGCCTGACCTCTACTCTCCGGTCAGCATTCTCCGTTTCAGCACCATCAGCCGGCGCCGGAGCGAGCCGTCGTAGACGCGGTCTCCCACGCGCACCACCACGCCGCCCAGGATCTGCGCATCCTCCCGGAAGTGCGCGCGGACTTCCTTCCCCAGGGCTTTCCCCAGGCGCTTCGTGATGTCGTTCTGGAGCCTGGTGTCCGGAGCCTCCGAGAGGGTGACGCCGGCGTGCACGCGGTTCAGCGCGACGTCCAGCAGACCCTGGTACTCCGCTGCGATTTCGGTCAGGAGCCCCTGCCGTCCCCGCCGGACCACCGCCTGCAGGAAGTTCACGAACTCCCGCGGGGCCACACCCGAAAGTGCGTCGCTCAGGAGCGCCGACTTCACGCCCTTGGCCACGCGCGGCGACTCGAGCGCCACGGCGATGCGCTCGTCCGCCTGCACCGCCCCCGCCACGGCCTCCATCAGCGCGCCGAAGCGCGGCGCCTGCCGTTTCGCCTCCGCGGCCAGGAAGAGCGCCTCGGCGTAGTTCCGCGCGACCGTGGTGTCCTTCACGCGCCTTTCTCGATCCCGGCGATGTAGTCGGCCACGAGCTTCCGGTTGGCGTCCCCGGTCAGGTTCTTCTCGACCAGCTTCGACGCCGCGGCGATCGACAGGTCGACCGCCTCCCGCCGGAGCGCCGCCACGGCTTTCTCCTTCTCCGCCGTGATTTCGTTCCGGGCCCGCTCGAGCATCTGGTCCTGCTCCTCGCGGGTCTTCTCGAGCAGGGCTTCCCGCTCCTTCTGGGCCGCGGACTTGGCCTTCCCCAGGATCTCCTGGGCGTCGGCCCGGGCCTGGCTCAGGAGCTGCTTCTGCTCCTCCAGCAGCTTCTGCGCGTCGGCGCGGGCCCGCTCGGCCTCGTCCAGCTGTTTCTGGATCCGGTGCTCCCGCTCTTCGACCATCTTGATGATCTGGGGCCAGCCCAGCCACCACAGGATGCCGAGGAGCACCAGGAAGATCCCGACGGTCCAGATGATCACGCCCCCGTTGATGTCGAACGGGCTCGCGACCTTCCCGGCCGTTTCGGCGGGTTCCTGGAGCGCCAGCAGCGCCGCGACGAGCATCAGGCCAGGATCTTGAAGAGCAGGGCGAACACGCAGGCGACCAGCGCCACGCCTTCGACCAGCGCCGCCGTCAGAATCATCGCGCCGCGGATGTCGCCGGACGCCTGGGGCTGACGCGCGATCGCTTCGGTGGCGCGGGAGCCGATCAGACCGACGCCGATCCCCGCCCCGATGGCGGCGAGCCCGAGGCCGATGCCGGCGCCCAGCAGGGCGTTGGTCCCCTTGGCGACCGCGACCGCGGTGGCGGCGTCCTGAACCTGCAGCAGCATGTGGATCATGTGGGTCCCCAGTAAATGGTGTTGAACTGCGCTAAGGCGCTGAGTCACCAAGTCGCTAAGTCACTTAGGCCCCTAGCGGCTTAGCCACGCGTTGTTCAGTGCTCGTGGAGCATCATGCCGATGAAAACCGACGTCAACAGCGAAAAGATGTAGGCCTGCAGGAGCGCCACCAGGAGCTCCAGGCACATCATGAACAGGATGAGGGCCACGGAGGCGCCGGCCACCGCCCAGCTCGCGAAGATGAAGATCAGGCCGAGGAGCGAGAGGATCACGAAGTGTCCCCCCGTCATGTTCGCGAAGAGCCGGAGGCAGAGCGCGAACGGCTTGACCAGTTTCCCGATGATCTCGATGGGGGTGAGGATGAACGCCATCGCCACCGCGCCGAAGCCGTGCATGCCCGGCGGCACCATCACGATGGTCTTGAGATAGCCCTTGGGGCCGAGCGCGACCATCCCGGAGACCTCGATCACCACGAAGGAGATCAGCGCCAGGGCGCCGGTGACCGCGAGATTGCCGGTGGGCGTGGCGCCCCAGGGCACCAGCCCGAAGAAGTTGCAGAACAGGATGAAGAAGAAGAGGGTCAGGATGTAGGGCAGATACTTCTCGCCGTCGTGCCCCATCGCCGGAAGCACCACGTCGTCCCGGATGAAGATCACCATCGCCTCGATGGCGGTCCCGAAGCCGCCGGGGGCGCGGCCTTCGCGGTGGCGCTTCACGATCGACCCCTTGGCGACCAGCACCGCCAGCAGCACGCAGATCGCGGCGACGCCCATGAACACCACGTGGCGCGTGGGCGAGACGTCGATGCCGAAGAGGGTCCAGCCCGTGGGCAGGTGCCACTCGCCCAGCCCGAAGGGGAGCTCGACGACGTGGGAGTCCGCCGTGTGCTCGAAGATCATTCGCCCGATGTCGGGCTGCTGCAGAAGCGCCATCATTTCAGGAAGCGGGTCTCCGTAAACAGCAGGGGCAAGAGCACACCCAGACATCCGAGTCCGGCGGCCAGCGGCGCGAGCCGGCTGCGGTGCAGCGCGGCGTAGATCACGAGGCCGAACACCGCCGCGGCTCGAATTCCCATCCCCGCGAGCCACCGGGGCACGAACCGGTCGTTCGGGGCGCCCAGCACCGGCCGGAGCAGCGCGAGGGCGCTCACCTGCGCTGCCGTCGCCACCACTCCCCCGACGCCGGCCGACCAGCCCCCGAACAGCGTCACCACCGCCGTGAGGGCCAGACCCAGCAAGGCCGGGGCCACGTAGGGCCTCACGCTTCCCTCTTCCCGCGTCCCCGCTTCTTGTCTTCCTCGATCTCCCGCTGCACCCGATAGTAGAGATTGAGGAAGGCGGCCGCCCCGCCCAGCAGCCCGAGCGCGACCGCGAAGAGCGGCCGACTGTGGAGCCAACCGTCCACCAGCCAGCCCAGGGCGCCGAACGCCAGAATGGCGATGGCGAAGGTGAATCCGGCCGCCACATACGAATAGCCCTCGCCGTAGCCGCGGGCCATTCCCTTTTTTTCGTCGCGATCGGGCATCGAGCGGGCCAAAACTTACCCGCTTGTGAAAAATTTCGCAAGCAAACCGGTGACGGTGCAACCTTATGTGGCGCTTGTGAGTAGAACGTGGTAACCTTCGCCCGAAAACCGATGCCAACCCAATCTCCCGTTCCCAATCCCCAGGCCTCCGCGAAGGGCGACGTCGAGCTCCTCGAGCGCCTCGCCCGGGCCCGGACCGACCTCCTCGCGCAGGTGAGCCGGCGGATCGTCGGCCAGACCGACGTCCTGGACGGCATCCTCACGGCCGTCTTCTCGGGCGGCCACGCGCTCCTCGTGGGCGTCCCGGGACTCGCCAAGACCCTGATGGTGCAGACCGTGGCGGAAACGCTCGATCTCCAGTTCTCGCGAATCCAGTTCACGCCGGACCTGATGCCCTCCGACATCACCGGGACCGAGATCATCGACGAGGACAAGAGCACCGGGAAGCGGAGCTTCCGGTTCGTTCCGGGCCCCGTGTTCGCGAACATCGTGCTGGCCGACGAGGTGAACCGGACGCCGCCCAAGACGCAGGCCGCGCTCCTCCAGGCCATGCAGGAGCACCAGGTCACGGCGGCAGGGCAGACCCACCCGCTGCCCGGCCCCTTCTTCGTGCTGGCCACCCAGAACCCGATCGAGCAGGAGGGCACCTACCCCCTGCCCGAAGCCCAGCTGGACCGGTTCATGTTCGAGCTGCGGGTCGGTTATCCTTCCCGCGAGGAAGAAGAGCGGATCGTCACGGCCACGACGGGCGATCAGGGCGCCGCGGTCACCCCGGCCCTGTCCGCGGGCGACGTCCTGGCGATGCAGCACCTGGTGCGCCGGATCCCCGTCGGGGAGGCGCTGGTGCAGCGGGCGGTGGGGCTGGTCCGGGCGACGCGTCCCGCGGACGCGGACGCGCCGGCCTTCGTCAGGGAATACGTGACGTGGGGCGCGGGGCCGCGGGCGTCTCAGTACCTCGTGCTGGGCGCCAAGGCGCGGGCGGCGCTGGACGGCCGGCCCATGGCGGACTTCGACGACCTGCGGGTGGTGGCGCCGCTGGTGCTGGCGCACCGGGTGGTGATCAATTTCGCGGCCGAAGCGGCGGGACGGAGCGCGGCCGATCTCGTGGAGCAACTCGTGCGGGAGGTGCGGTGGTGAGCATGGACGAGGAGACGCCGGGCCGGGAGAGCCGGGAGCACGGCTCGCCCTTGGGCTTCGTGGCGGAGCGGTTGTTCCGGGCGCGGACGGTGATCATCTCGGGGGAGATCAACCAGCGCGTGGCGGAGCGCGTGACGTCCCAGCTCCTGGCGCTGGCCGCCGAGTCGAACGACGACATCACGTGCTACATCAATTCGCAGGGCGGTCACGTGGAGGCGGGCGACACCATCCACGACATGGTGCGGTTCCTGACGCCCAAGGTGAAGATGGTGGGGACCGGGTGGGTGGCGAGCATCGCCGCCCTGATCTACGTGGCCGTGCCGCGCGACGACCGGTACTGCCTGCCGAACACCCGGTTTCTCCTCCACCAACCGGCGGGGGGCGCGGGGGGCTCGGCGGCGGACATCGAGATCGAGGCGCGCGAGATCCTCAAGATGCGGGACCGCCTGAACAAGGTGCTGGCGGATCAGACCGGCCAGCCGCTCGAGCGGATCGAGGACGACACCCGGCGCAACTTCTGGCTTTCGGCGGAGGAAGCGAAGAAGTACGGGATCGTGGGGAAGATCATCAAGCAGCAGAAGGAGCTCGAGGGGAAGAAGGCGTAGCCCGGCCGGGGTTCCGAGCGCAAACGGGGCGCCCCTCGCGGAGCGCCCCGTTTTTTCGTCGGTCGGTTCCGCTACTTACAGGTCGGCGCGCCCTCGGCCGAGCTCGTCGTCGCCGGCGCCGTCGGGGTCACGGCCCCGATGTAGATGGCGCAGGACGTCGGCGTGTTGACGTTGGTGATGCTCGCCGTCCAGCCGGCCTGGGTCCCGGTGCCGGTGGTGATGGTGCCGAGGGTGTTGCCCTGGGTGGCGCACCAGCCGGAAGCGCCCGCCGCCGGAGGGTTGGTGCAGGACGTCGTCGTCGTGTACTTGAGCGAGTCGGCGAAGTAGGCCTCTTCCGCGGTGACCAGGTTGCGGAGGTCCGACTTCATCGACGCCTGGTAGGCCTTCTGCTTGGTGTTCGCGAACTTCGGGATCGCGATCGCGGCCAGGATGCCGATGATGACGACCACGATCAGCAGCTCGATCAAAGTGAAGCCCTTGCGGTTCACGTCAGCTCCTCTCAAAAACGGGTCTGCCGCCGGAGCGGACGAGCGTGAGCGCGCGTCAGATCCGGGGTCAGTTGAGAATCCGCGAGGGGGGTGGGTCGCCGAACGATCGGAACCACGAGGTACGGCGCGGTTGGGAGCGCGCGGGGGGCAATTCCGCCTCCACGGCTGTGGGTAAGGTAGCGGTTTGCAAGGAATTAGGACGTGTCGCCGGTCACCCGAAATCCCGGCCCGCGTAACCCATTGCCACCAAGGCGGATGGCGGATCCAGGGAACCGGTTTGCTATACTCCCGCGCATGCCCACCCTCTCCTGCCGGGCGGTCCTCTTCGACCTGGACGGCGTCCTCGCCGACTCCCGCCGCGTGGTGGAAAACGTCTGGAAGAAGTGGGGAGCCGCCAAGGGCCTGGACCCCGCGCCCTTTCTCGCCATCGCTCACGGCCGCCGGACCTCCGAGATCCTTCGCGCCGTCGCCCCCCACCTCGATGTCGCGGCCGAGACGGACGCGCTCGATCGAATGGAGGAGTTCGGCACGGAGGGTTTGGTCCCGATCCCGGGAGTGCGGGACGTCATCGGTCGCCTCCCGCGGGACCGCTGGGCGGTGGTGACCTCGGGGCACCGGGAATGCGCCGAATTCCGGCTCCGGTACGTGGGGATCCCGTTCCCCCGCGTGTTCATCACCGGCGACATGGTGACGCGGGGGAAGCCGAATCCGGAGGGCTACCTCACGGCCGCGAAGCGGCTCGGATTCGCGCCGGCCGACTGCGTGGTCTTCGAGGACGCGCCGCCCGGTGTCGCGGCGGCGCGGGCCGCGGGGATGCGGGCGGTGGGGGTCCTCACCACCCACCCGCCCCAGGCGCTTTCGCACACCGCGCTGCGGATTCCCGACTTTCGTGCGCTCCCGGCGCGGCGCCTGATCGTCACGTGACGCCCGGAAACGAAACGCGGGGCGCTCCGCTGTGGAGCGCCCCGCGCGTGCTGCCGAGTCCTTACTTACAGGTCGGCGCGCCTTCGGCCGAGCTGGTCGTCGCGGGTGCCGTCGGGGTCACGGCGCCGATGTAGATGGCGCAGGACACCGGCGTGTTGAGGTTCGTGATGCTCACCGTCCACCCGGCCTGCGTGCCCGTCCCGGTGGTGATGGTGCCGAGCGTGTTCCCCTGCGTGGCGCACCAGCCGGCGGCGCCCGCGGTGGGCGGATTGGCGCACGACGTGGTGGTCGTGTACTTCAGCGAATCCGAGAAGTACGCCTCCTCGGCGGTCACCAGGTTCCGGAGGTCCGACTTCATCGAGGCCTGGTAGGCCTTCTGCTTCGTGTTCGCGAACTTCGGAATCGCGATCGCGGCGAGAATCCCGATGATCACCACCACGATCAACAGCTCGATCAGGGTGAAACCCTTGCGGTTCATGGCTGCCCCCAAAGAAAAAAGTCAGGTGCGTACAAAGAGTCGTGGTCCGGATGAGTCAGGTGCGGAGTGTCTGAGCGGCAACGTCCGTGCCAATTGAACGGGGCATTCCGTAAGTCGGCCTGAAGCTTTCCTTTCCCTCCGGGAGCGTCGCACTGGTAAACGCGCCCGCGGGCGGCGGACAGCCGCATCCTGCGAAGAGGCGCCGGAGGATTCCGTAGTAGCGTGCAACGGCCGGTGGTCGCGGAGGGTGGGTCCTCCCGCAGGACGAGCGGTCAAGCGTCGCAGACGAGCAGTCAAGCGTGTTGTAACTCCAATATTTGCAATGTGTTGACAGCTCCTTGAAATACGTCCCACATCGTAACAATGTCACAAACCGACCAGCCGCCAATGCCCGCACCCTTCGCCCTGACGACCTTCGGTTACCCGAGCCTGCTCGCGGCCTCGGGAGAGCCGGTGCGCTTCCGGACCCGCAAGCACTTCGCCGTGCTCATCCGGCTCGCCCTCGCCGGCGGACACCCGTGCTCCCGGGAAGATCTGATGGAGATGCTGTGGCCCGACGTGCCGCAGAAACACGCGCGGCATTCGCTGGCGCAGGCCGTGACCGTCATCAAGTCGAAGCTCGAACGGCATCGGGTGGTGGCCGCGCGGAACGCCGTCGCGCTGGCTCCGGATGCGGTCGCCGTGGACGCCCTGGGAATCGACTCGGCGGGGGTCAGCATCGCCGGGCCCTTTCTCGAAGGCTTCGACATCCCCGGCGCCCGCGGGTTCGATCAGTGGAAGGACGAGTGGACCGCGAAGCTCCTGCCCCGAATCCGGGACGCCCTGGTGCGGCGGATGGACGCGGGCCGCCGCCTCGGTGACTTCGCGCTGGTGGAGCGGCACGCCTCGCAGCTCCTGCAGTTCGATCCGCTCTCCGAGGACGGCGTCCGCGGCATCCTGGAAGCGCGCGCCTGGGCGGGGGACCGGTCGAGCGCGCTCAAAGCCTACGACGCCTACGCCGCGCAGCTCACCGAGGTCCTCGGCGCGAAGCCGGGGACGGACCTGACCCGGATGGCGACCCTCCTCCGGGAGGGCCACGCCCCGTCGGGGCGTCCCCGCGTCGCCTCGGAGCCCACGGCCCGGCGGGAGCGCCGGATGGAGGCGGAAACGCTGATCGGCCGCACCGGGCAGTTCTCCGCGCTGTACGACAGCTGGCTCGCCGTCCGCCGGGGCACGCCCCGGGTGGTGGTCGTCACGGGCGATCCCGGCGTGGGCAAGACGACCCTGGCCAACGCCTTTCTCTCCACCTGCCAGCTCGAAGGCGCGGTGGTCGCCCGGGTGCAGGCCTACGAGGCGGAGCGCGAGCTGCCTTTCGCCGTGCTGGCCGAGCTGATCCGGCAGCTGACGTCCCAGCGGACCATCGGGGGCGCGGACCCCGAGGCGCTGGCCGAGCTCGCGCGGATCTGCCCCGAAGTGAGCGCCGCGTTTCCGGGCGTGCCGGAGCCTCCGGATTGGGCCTCGGACGTGATTCCCCTCCGGCTCGCGGGGGCGCTCCTCAAGACCGTGGCCGCCGCGGCGGAGGAGGGTCCCGTCGTCCTGGTGGTGGACGACGTCCACGCGGCCGACCACTCGAGCGCGGCCATCCTGCACATGCTGGCCCGGAAGGTGGGGGGCATCCGGCTGCTGATGATCCTCCTCGGGCGTCCCCGGGAGCTCCGGCTCGCGGGGGCATCCAGCGCCCTGCTCGGGGACGCGGGCATCGCCGGGCTGTCCACCGTCGAGGTGGAGGCGCTCACCGAACCGGCCGCGCGGACCCTCGTGACCCGGCTGGTGGGTGAAGCGGGGCCCGGGGAGCCTCCGGTCGACCGGATTCTGGGTGCCGGCCGCGGCAACGCGCTGGCCCTCGAGCTGCTCGCGCGCGAGTGGGTCGATCACGGCCCCGAGTCCCTGCTCCGGGATCTCGAGGCCATCAACACCCGCCCGGCGCCGCGGATCGGCATTCCGCCGGCGGTCCGGGGGGTGTTCGAGCGGGAGACCAACCGGCTCGACGCCACCCTGCGGACGGTGCTCGACCTCGCGGCGGTGCTCGGGCGCCGTCTCCACGAGCTCGACCTGTACGGCGTGGCGGGCCTGGCGCCGCTCGCGGCGGCGACGGGGCTGGCCCGGCTCTTGGACGAGGGGTTCCTGCGGGACGTGCAGGGGGTGCTGGAGTTCCGGAACGAGCTGATCCGGGCGCAGGCGTACTACGCCATCACGGGGGCGGCCCGGGAGCATCTCCATCGGGCCGTGGGCGCGGCGTTGAGCGGGCTGCCGGCCGCCGAGCGGATCGGATCCGAGCTCGAGATCGCGTGGCACTTTCTGCGGGGGCGGGACCCGGTCCGGGCGCTCGAGTTCGCGCTGGAGGGGGCGGGGCGGTCGCTGGAGCGGGGGGCGGCGAGTGAAGCCGAGCAGGTGCTGTCGGCGGTGGTGCAGGATCCGGTGCGCCCGACTCGTGATCCGCGCGCGCTCCTGCTGCTCGCCCAGGCGTTTCTGGATCAGTCGAAGGGAGAGGAGGCGGCGCCCCTGTTGGACCTGCTCGCCGCGGCCAGTCTCAGTGAGCTCGATCGGGCCCGGGTGGCGAGCATGCGGGCGTCCGCCGAATACATGCTGGCGAGGGAAACGGGAAGTCGGCATTCAGCAGCAGCGGAGGAGGCACACGAAGCTGCCCAACGGACCGGAGATCCAGTACTCATTGCCAAGTCGCTCTACGCACTGGCTCGCGTGAATGGTGAGACCGCGAACGCCCCAGGGCTGCTACGTGTACGCGAAGCCATAGCTCAACTCACGTTGCAGAACCAGTACTCCAATCTTCCGATGATGCACTACACGGAGAGCTACTGCGAATTTCTGAATGGCAGTGCGTGGCGAGCCTGTGAAGCGGCTGCTCGCGCATTGGAGCTTGCGGAGGGTGTGAAGCGACCGGCCGAGACCATCCCCCTGCTCAACGGACTAGCCGTTTCTAAGTACTACGTTGGAGAGTGCGACGTCGCTC
>Ga0335085_10013964_pt1 | contig 11750 bp, 9 predicted proteins | sample Lox_Sample_45_FD_206712 | JGI IMG/M metagenome (GOLD analysis project Ga0335085, IMG submission 206712) | Soil microbial communities from Loxahatchee National Wildlife Refuge, Florida, United States - Lox_Sample_4.5 | ecosystem: Environmental > Terrestrial > Soil > Wetlands | place: USA: Florida...
GGTCGAGCTTCATCGGCGGTGAATCTAGCCCGGGCGGCCGCGCCGTGCCCATACCGGAGCGGGGCGCTCCGCCGGGAGCGCCCCGCGAGGATTACGATCGTCGCGCGAGTCGTGCTAGTTGACCGCGCAGGGCCCGGCTCTCCAGTCGCCCTGTTCGCTCGTCCCATCGGTGCTGGTGACCCCGTACGTGCCCGAAGCCGACGTGGCGGTGATGGAACCATTCAGCCGCACCGTGCTCGTGACGCCCCCCTGGGTGACGCTCTGGGTGTAGGCGTCGATCGTGGTGCCGGTGTAGGTGCCGCGCGGGAGCACCAGCCCGCCGCCCGTCACGATCACGAACACGCCGCTGCCGGCGATGAGGTTGAAGTCGCCGCCGGTGGACTGCCCATGGTTGTCGGTGCCGGTCGAGGTCCCGCACATCACGGTCGCAGGCGACCCCTGCGGGGAGGACAGGGCCTGGAAATCACCGTTGCCGCTCGGCCCCGTGAACGTGCCGGTGATCACGCCGCCGCTCATGGTGCCGGTGAAGGTCCACCCACCGCCGCTCAGCGTGAGGTTGGGCGCGGTGTAGGTGCCGGTCAGGTCGATCGTCCCGCCGCCACCGGTGATCGTGAGTGTGGCGCTGATGTCGTCCTGGGTGCCGGCCATGTCGGCGCTGAATCCGACCGGCACCATCCTCGACGCCACAGGGCTCGGGAAGGCGATGGCGAGCGTGGCCTCGACGCCGTCCCCGACCACGAGGCCCGAGTACGTGCTCGCGGCCGGCAGGCTGGGGGCGGTCGTGCTGCTCTTGTCCTTGGCGCAGGCGCTGAGCCCGAGGAGCGCGACGAGGCACGTCCCGACTGAAGGAAGGTACCGATGCATACAGCAACTCCCGCGTGGAGGGATGAAGGGGTGACTCCTCCACGATCGGCGGGCGGCGTTACCGGGGCGTCCTCAGGGCGTTAACAGGGCGTCAGCGCGCGGGATGGAGCGCAGCGAGCGCCGCGCGAACCGTGTCCGTCTTGGGGATGAGATCCGGATCCGGGTCGCTGCGCAGCACCAGGTAGCGCCGGTACGCGGCGATGGCTCCGGCGGTGTCGCCGACCTGCGCGGCGAGCCGGCCTTCCATGCGCAAGGATTGGGCGAGGTGCCGAGGCGTCCACCACTGCTCGTACGGCCGGCGCCGCAGCACGGCGAGCGCACGCGCGGGTTGGCCGAGCAGCTCGTAGGCTCGCGCCAGCACGACTTGGTTGCTCGGCCCGGTGCGCTGGTTGCGCGCGGCCGTTGATGCGGAGTCAACCCGCTCCACGAGGCGCAGGGCGCCGGCGTCGTGTGCGGTGACGGCGCACAGGGCCGCCATGGCCTGCACGTCCAGCGTCGCCGGTGTCGCCTGAAACTGGCGACGCTGCGCCTTGGTGCAGGGCGCTCCGTTCCACGTGTCCCACAGCGCGACGCCGCTGGCCGCCTGCGGCGAACGGGCGGTCGGCGGGCTCCAGGCGCCGTCGTCGAGGACGGAGAGTTCGGCGAGGGAGGCAGTCGTGTCGGCGCGCGCCAAGGGGAACATCATGACCAGTGCCGCGAGCGCGGAGCGGAACCGGCCCAACGCGACGTCGGTCGCCAGACTGGCGAAGGGGACGCCGTCCGGGTGCGCGAGCAGGTCGGCCGCTCGCCGACCATCGTCCAGGCCCACGCCGTCCACGACACTCCACAGGGCGATGCGCAGCAGGCTCCCGGCCGTCATGGTCGGCATCCGCGCCCGGAGCGCCGCCAGCGCGGCCTGATCCCCGATCGCGAGTGCGTAGCGCCACCTGAGGAAGTCCGCGTCGTCGGCGCCGGAGTCGGCGGCGAACAGGATCCGCGCGTAGCGGCCCGCGGCGCGGAGATCGCCCTCGCGGATGGCGAGCTGGAGCAGGTGGGCCAGCGGCGCGGCGTACGAGGAATCCAGCGCCACCGCGCGATCGAACGCGGCGCGTGCGCGCGCCGCCGCATGGGCCGAGTCAATGAAAAGGCCGTAGTGGAAGAGCTGGTCGCCCAGCTCGTACCACGCCTCGGGGCGCGTGGGGTCGAGCGCGATGGCACGCTCCCACGCCGCCGCTCGCTCTTGCGCCGAAGGCGGTGTCTGGTTTTTCAGGCCCTCCGGCAGCAGGCCGTCGGCATACGCTCGATCGGCCGCGCCGAGCCGCGGGCGCAGACGCCAGGCGAGCGCGAAAGTGGAGTCAAGAGCGGAGTCTGCCGCCCACACCTCCGCGTCGGCCAGATACAGCGCCGCTTCCGCGAAGTTGCTGTCGAGGGCGACCGCGCGGTGCAGCGCGCGCACGGCCTCGGGGTAGTGCCCGTGACGATACGCCGTGCGACCCTCGATGTACGCCCGGAGCGCCTCCGGGTGCTGGCTGGCGCGCCGGGCCAGCGCGACGTTGCTCCGGTCCCACTCGCCGGCCAGCAGTCCGGCCATCAGACGGTCCACCAGGCGCGGCAGGCTGTCGAGCGGGCCGGCCACCGTGGCGGTGGCCTGGACGGCGCCGCCGCGCGTGTCGGCGAGCGTGGCGGTCAGCACGAGCCGGTCGGGGTGCCCGATGACGGCTCCGGTCAGCACGCGGCCGCCGCCTAACGTCTCGGCGGCCCGCCGCGGCGCGGACGCCCCGCCGCCGTCGTCGCTGGCCGCCCGCCAGGCCGCGGCGGTGGCGCGCGGGTCGGCGGCCTTGAAGCCGGCCTCGCCGGTCAACTCCACCGACACCAGGTCCAGCATGCCCTCGCTCAGGAAGCGAAGGCTGGTGTCCGCGCCGGCGACGCGGAACGGCATGACCGCCACCAGCGTCGGATCGAGGGCAGGGGTCTCGCTGCGTTCGCGACTCCACAGGCCGGCGATCGCGAGGATGGTCAGCGCCCCCGCCACGTAGAGCAGCGAGGCCCGCCGCGCGCTCCAGCCGGTTCTCCACGGCGTTGCGGCGAGGCTACGGGCGTGGGCGTCGGCGGGCGCGGCCGCCACGGCGCTCAGGTTGGCCGCCACCGGCAGCGGTTCGGACGCCACCGTGCGGCGGATCGCCGCGGCAACGTCGCGCGTCGGCGGTGACGGCTCGGTCTGGAACTCACGGCGCAGGCGCTGCGCGTAGTCGTCGTAAGCGCGCAGCGCCGCCGCCCGATCGCCGAGCCGCGCGAGCAGCTCCATCAGCCGGCGCACGGCGACCTCGTCGAGCGGCGCGAGCTCGGCGGCGCGCCGGCCCCAGCGGGCCGCGTCGGCGGCGGCGCCCGCCCGCTCGGCCGCTTCGGCCAGCGCCCACGCGGAGCGCTCGGCCAGGCCGCGCAACCGTCCGCGTTCCGCCTCCAGCCACTCCTCGAACCCTGCGGCGTCATCGGCGAAGAAGGCGGGGAGCAGGTCGCCGGCATAGACGCTCAGCGCCTGCTGGTGACGGCCGGCGGTGGCGTGCGCCAGAAACTCGGCCGCGTCGCAGGCGACCCGCTCGTGCTCCAGGCGGATGTCCTGGTCGCCGCGGCTGACCAGGGCGTCGGGGCCCAGGACGCGGCGCAGCCGGTGTACGGCCTGTCGGAGGGAATTGCGCGACCGCTCGGTGTCTGCCTCCGGCCAGAGCAGGGCGCAGAGCGCGTCGCGACGCAGAAACGCGCCGGGCTGCGCGAGGGCCAGGTAGGTCAGCAGCGCGAGCTGCTTGGGTCGGGCGAGAACGTGTGCGGCCTGGGCGCCCGAGACTCCCGAGAGCGAAGTGCCGCCCAGCACGCTGAGCCGCAACAGCGGTGGCATAGGTACCCGTTAATTCTATGCGTCGTGGGGTGTTAACGCTACACGGCGACCGCCGCGTGCGGCTCACACGATCGTGTGCGGGCCGCCGTTCCGAAGCCGGCGAAACGTCAGATCAGGAGCACGATTTCGACGACGGGTGTCCCGGTGGCTGGAAGCCCCGGAACCCGCGCCGCCTACTCGTAGCGCAGCGCTTCCACCGGATCGAGCCGGGCCGCGCGGTTGGCCGGGATCAGGCCGAACACGACGCCCGTCAGCACGGAGGCGATGAGCGCCGCCGCGATGGACCAGGCGGGCACCGCGGCCTGGAGCGGCGTAAACGAGTCGATCGCCAGCACCACGGCCCCGCCGAGCGCCATGCCGACCGCGCCGCCCACCAGGGTGAGCGTGGCGGCCTCGATGAGGAACTGCCACAGGATCTCGGTGCGGGTGGCGCCTAACGCTTTGCGGACGCCGATCTCGCGGGTCCGCTCGGTCACGCTGATCATCATGATCGCGATCACGCCGATGCCGCCCACCATGAGGCCCACGCCCGACAGCGCGATCATCACCATGAAGAACACGCCGGTGAGCTTGTTCCAGTTCTCGAGGATCTTGTCCTGCGTCACGACGGCGAAGTTGTTCTCCTGCGCCGGGCGCAGCTGCCGCGACCGGCGCATGGCGCTGATGACGGCGTCGAGCGCGTCCTGCTGCGTGACGCTGTCCCGCGGGCGCACCAGCAGGCTCGCCCACTGGTTCTCCCACGGCTGGGCCACGTGCCGGCTGAAGGTCCGGTAGGGCATGATCACGAACCCGCCGGAGAGCGTGTTGAACAGGTTCGGCGGCGGCCGGTAGACCCCGATCACCTCGTAGGAGTCGCCCGTCACGTGGATGCTCTGGCCGACCGGGTCCATGTCGCCGAACAGAATGGTGGCGGCGGACTCACTCAGCACGACGACCTTCTCGCCGAGGTCCTCCTCCACGTTCGAGAACGAGCGGCCGGCCGTCACGTCGCCGCCGGATACCTCGATCCAGCTGGGGCTGCGCCCGCCGACGGTCATCGTGGCCTGAGTGGGGCCGGCCATGACGACGTGGTCGCTGTTGTTCGACATGGTGACGTTCGCGATCACGGGGAGCGCCCGGATCATCGCGGCCTCGGCCGGCGTGATGGCCGGGTAGCTCCACCACTTGGGCGTGGTCTCGTCGTCGTCGGCGTTGTTGCCGCCCTGGAAGCGCACCACGAAGAACGACGTGGGGCCGATCTGCTTCATGATGTCGTCGACGGAGTTGTTGATGCCCTTGACCGCCGCGGCCATGGCCATGACCACCATGACGCCGATCGCGATGCCCAGGATGGTGAGTGCGGCGCGGGTCTTGTTGGCGCGCAGCGAGTCCAGCGCGATGCCGACGCCCTCGCGCAGCGCGGTGGCGGTGAGGCCCGTGCCGGTGCGGGTCACTCGAACCTCAGCGCCGCGATGGGGTCGAGGCGCGACGCGCGACTCGCCGGGTACACGCCCGAGATGACGCCGACCAGCACGCCGAGCAGCACGCCCCCGATGATCGACGCGAGCGAGATGGTGGCGGGCAGCGGGGAAATCGCGTTGACGATCTTGGCGAGCACGATCCCGGTGATGATGCCCAGCACCGCGCCCGTCGTGGACAGGGTGGCGGCCTCGACCAGGAACTGCCGCAGGATGTCGCGCCGCTTGGCGCCGAGCGCCTTGCGGATGCCGATCTCGCGGGTGCGCTCGGACACCGCCATCAGCATGATGTTCATGATGACGATGCCGCCCACCACCAGCGAGATCCCGACCAGCATCGGGAGCGCCAGGTAGAGGATGTGGGAGATCTTGGCCCAGAAGCTCAGGACGTCGTCCGAGGTCTCGAGGTGGAAGTTGTCGTCCTGCTCGGGCAGCAGATGGCGGCGCGCCCGCATCAGCTCCTGGGCGTCGTCCATCGCCGCGTGCATCGAGGCGAGGTCCGGCGTCTTCACCATGATGGCGTCGACGATGTGGTGCGGGTTGACCAGCCGCCGCATCGAGGAGGTGTAGGGCGCGACCGCGAACTTGTCCTGCGATTGCCCGAACAGGTTGCCCTGCTTGGCCGCCACGCCGATGACGCGGAACGTGAAGCTCTCGATCCGGATGGTGTGGCCGAGCGGGCTGGTGCTCGGGAAGAACTTCTCGGCCAGGTCGTTCCCGATCACCACGACGTCGCTGCCGTTGAGGATCTCCTGCGGCGAGAACAGCCGCCCCTGGGCGATCTCGATGTCGCGGATGTTGAAGTAGTCGGGCGATACCGCGCGGACTTCCACGTTGCGCGAGTGCTGCGTCCCGGAGTAGACCGTCTCGCCGGCGTCGCTCTCGGCGGCCACCAGCGCGCGGCCCGCGAAGTGGTCATGCACCGCCTGGAAGTCGTCTTCGGTCAGGCGGGGGCGGCGGCGCATGGCGCGCCACTGCTCCTCGGACATCCGCCCGATCTGGACCCGGTCGCGCGCCACGATCGAGAAGGTGTTCACGCCGAACAGCTTGGCGGCGAAGTCCACCTTCATGTAGTGGTCCATCCCGTTGACGATCGAGATCACCGCGATGAGGAACGTCACGCCGACGAACGCGCCCACGGCGGAGAAGAAGCTCTTCAGCTTCTGCGCCCGGATCATCCCGAGGGCGAGGCGGATCGCCTCGAGCAGAGACACGCTAGGCCGCCTGGGCCCGTCCGCGGTCCGACGAGATCAGGCCGTCGTGGAGGGTGACGACGCGGCGGGCGTGCTCGGCGATGTCGTGCTCGTGCGTGACCATGATGACCGTCTGCCCGCGCTCCGTATGCAGCTCCTCGAACAGCCGCATGATTTCCTCGCTGGTCGTCGAGTCGAGGTTGCCGGTGGGCTCGTCGGCCAGGATGATCGAGGGCTGCGTCACCAGCGCCCGCGCGATGGCCACGCGCTGGCGCTGCCCGCCCGAGAGCTCGTTGGGCTTGTGGGTCATCCGCTCGCCCAGCCCGACCGACTGCAGCGCGAAGGCGGCCCGGTCCTTGCGCTCCTTGGATCCCAGGCCCGAGTAGACCAGCGGCAGCTCGACGTTGTGCAGCGCGGTGGCGCGCGGCAGCAGGTTGAACGTCTGGAACACGAACCCGATTTCGCGGTTGCGGACCCGCGCCAGCTCGTCGTCGCTCATCTTCGAGACCTCGATGCCGTTCAGCCAGTACTGCCCGGCCGTGGGCGTGTCGAGGCAGCCGATGAGATTCATGAACGTGGACTTGCCCGAGCCGGACGGCCCCATGATGGCCACGTACTCGTTGCGCTCGATCTCGAGGTCGACGCCGCGCAGGGCGCGCACCACCTCCGAGCCCATGGCGTACTCCCGCGTCAAGCCGATCGTGCGGATGACGCAGTCGGTCATGGCGTCGCGGCCGGCATGGCGCCGGTGGGCCCGGCCGCCTTGGGCATGGGCTTGACCCGCGCGTTGTTGTGCATGTCGCGCACCGCCTGGTAGGGACCCGAGACGATGGTCTGGCCCTCGGTCAGACCGTCGAGCACCTCGAAGTACTCGTCGCCGGTGATGCCGACCTTGACCGGACGGAAGTGCACCAGCTGCGTCGTCGTGTCTTCCACGAACACGCCCTCGACTTCCTTGGCGGCCCCGGCCCGGCCCGACGTGTCGGCCGTCGGCCGCGGCGTCTGCGCCTGCGCGCCGCCGGGGTGCGCGGCGCGGTGGGCCGCCGTCGTGTCGACGAGTGTGTCGCTCGCCGGCCGCACCGCCAGGGCGATGATCGGCACCGCGAGCGCATGCTTGCGCACGTCGGTCACGATGCGCGCCGTGGCCGAAAGGTCGGGCCGCACGCCGGCGGGTGGGTGGTCGAGCGTCACCTCGACGTCGTAGTCCACCGCCTGATCCTGCGTGGTCGTCGCCGTGGTCGTGGTTTCCCCGGTGATCGACGAATTGGAGATCTTCGTCACCCGGCCCGTAAACACGGTGTCGGGGAATGCGTCGATCGACACCTCGGCCGAATCGCCCATCCGGATCTTCACCACATCGGTCTCGTCGACCTTCACCGTCACCTGGATGACGGAGAGGTCGGAGATCGTCATCAGCAGGCCGGTCTCGCGCGAGAACGTGCCCGGCACGGCCACCTCGCCCTCCTCGACCGCGAGGCGGGTGATCTTGCCCGTCATGGGCGCGTGGATGGTGGTCTTCTCGAGCGCGTCCTGGGCCTGATGCAGGGTTGCGCTCGCCTGGTCCACCTGGCGCTGTGCGGCGACCAGGTTGGCGGCCGTGACGGTCTGCTGGGTCTGCGCCTGCTCCAGCGCCTCCTGCGTCACCAGCTGCGCGTTCTGGGTATGCAGGTCGCGCAGCCGTACGTAGGCGCGCTGGGCCTGGTCGAGGTTGGCCTGGGCCTGCTGGACGTTGGCTTGCGCCGACGCGAGGCCCGCCTGGGCCTGCTCGACGCCGGCCTGGTACTGCGCCGGGTCGATGCGCACCACCACGTCGCCGCGATTGACCGTGGCGCCCTCCCGGTAAGGCAAGGCGACGATGCGGCCGGTGATGTCGGACGACACGTCGACTTTGGTCTTCGGCTCGAGCTGGCCGCTCGCCGTCACGATCGAGGTGAGGTCGCGGCGTCCGACCTTCTCGAGGCGGACCGCGGTGGCGGGCTGGCGGCGCTTCAGCGCGCTCAGGGTCACGAACCCTCCGAGCACGACGACGCCGAGGGCGATCAGGGCGATACGCTTCTGCTTGGTCATGGCCTCACGTCCAGGGGAAGGGCCGCCTACTGCAGCGGCCGCCCCACTGCGTTCTCAAGGGTCGCAACGGCCTTGTGATAGTCGTACACGGCCGTCACGTAGTCGGCGTCCGCCTGGTTGGCGGCGAGGCGCGCGTCCAGCAGCTCGAGGTAACTGCCCGAGCCGACGCGGTAGCGCTGGGTCGCCAGATCCAGCGCCTCTTCGGAGGCGCGTTTGTTCGCGTCCTGGAGCGCGATCTTCTGATAGTCGGCGATCAGCGCGAGGTACGCGGACGTCACGCTGGCGCGCAGGTTCAGCTCGCCGGCGCGAATCGATTGCGTCAGGTCGTCTTCCGCGGCCCGGGCCTGCTGGATCTGCGTTTCGCGCGACAGGCCGTCGTACAGCGGCACCGACACGAACAGGGAGACGGCAACCGGGTTGCGGCCGGCGTAGGAGTACGACGGCACGTAGCCCGAGTCACCCGCGACGCCGAGGGCGGACGCGGACTGGTGATAGCCGCCGTAACTGCCCGAGAGGTTGAGACTCGGCAGGTACTGCGAGTAGGCGGCGCGTGTGCTCCAGTGCGCCGACGCTTCGCGGGCGCGCAGCGCCTTGAGGGTCGGATTCTCCTCGAGCGCCAGGTTGATGAGGTCGTCCTGATTGAACGTCGGCGGCGTCACCGAAAACGTGTCCGTAGGCTCGACGGTCGCGTTCTCCGGCGCGGGTACGCCGATGACCTGGAACAGGCTCAAGGTCGCGTTGTTGACCGCCTGGCTCGCCGTCAGCACGTTCACCGCGGCGGTGCCCGAATCGACCTCGGCGCGCCGCACGTCGATGAGCGTCGCTTGCCCGACCGCGTAGCGCGCCTGCGCGAGGTTCAACGCTTCCACCGCGCGTTCCAGCGCCTGATGCGTCAGGGCCTCCTGGGCTCGTGACTGGAGCAGATTCAAGTAGGCGGTGCGCACGCCGGTCTCGAGCGTCGTCTGCGCGCCGGCGACATCGGCCTGGGTGGCACGCGCCTGAGCGGCGGCCAGGCCGCGGTTGGCCACGGTGCTACCCGAAAGCGTATAGTCGAGGCTGAGCGACCAGCTGCTCCCGGTGCTCGCCGCGCTGGGCTGCACGAACGCCAGGCCCCCCTGGAAGAACGAGCTCGTACCCGCTGCCGTGTGCCGCGCGCCATAGCCGAACGACAGGCTCGGCGTCAGCAGGTTGAGCAAGCTGCTGCGTTCCTGGCTCGTGGTGATCCACCGATCGTTCATGACCGTGCGGAGCGCCGGGCTGCTTCGGCGGGCGAGGTCCAGCGCGTCGGCCAGCGAGAGCCGCACGACCTGGGCGGCGGGCGGCGGCGCCTGGACGGCTTGCGTCGCGGCGGCGGCGCCTTGCCCGGGCGGCTGCTGCGCATAGCCGAGCGCCGCCACCAGGGATAGCACCACCAACCAGCCGATCATGAGTCGAAGACGCATAGCTGATCCCGATTCGTGAAGTCACAGCGCCGTACGGGGCGTACTGCCACGCGGTTTCATTCCGGGTCTGGCTGCCGGCGAGTTACGGCCGAACGCCGTGGAACGTTGAAAAATAACGAGTTGGGGGCCGGCACGCGCGACGCGCGAGACCGGTGGGCGTTGCGTCAGTGGCTGGGCAGATCGGTGCGGATGGAGAGGAGGCCGCGCGCCGGTTCGCTGACCTGGACGAGGTCGCCGGCAGGCGTGAACCAGAAATCACGCTCGTCCGCCCCGATCCGCAGCGCGAAGCGCCGGGTATCAACCTTCCGCCCGGCGATCGTCACGCTGTCCGGTCCGAGCGCGGCGACGGTCGCGTCGCGCGCGCGGGGGTCACGCGGCGTGACGACCGTGAGCGCCCGCGTGCCGCTGTCGGGGCGGGGCAGGAAGTAGAACAGGCAGACCGCGTCGGGCGGCACGATCGCGACCGGCGGGCGGACCGGGAACTCGCGAGCGGTCTCGCCGGACTGCGAGGCGACCCGCGCGCTGAAGCGCGCGCCCGACAGTTCGGCGGAAACGCGCGAGACCACGCGGCCGCCGGCGGTTTCCGTCTCCTGGTAGGACGTGGGGACGTAGTCGCTCGACACCTCGAGCGCCCGCTGCACCTCGCGTCCGTCGGCGCGGTACGTCGTCACGGCGAGAAAGCCCGGAGCGCCGTGTGTCGTGGAGGCGGTGATGGCGAACTCCTCGCGCCCGACTTCCTCGCCGTCGCGGGTCACGACGAACACGCCGCGGTCGTAGGTGTCCTGCGCGGCGAGTCGCGGCGCGAGCGCCGCGGCCAGGAAGCACGCCAGCAGGGGGCCGGACACGGCGGGGCGGCGGGTCGTCACGCCGCCGGTGGACGGTGACTTGTCAGCACCCGGGTGCGAATCCGGTCGAAGATATGGTCATACATCCGTCGGCCTTTCTCGGCCGAGGCCAGGCTCGGCGCGCCGACCGGGGCGCCCGAGGCGAGGTCGATGACCGAGCCCCGGCGGTGGCGCAGAACGTCGGCGTCGGGCAGTATGAAGTCGCGCGCCTGGTGCATCTCGACGAGGTGCGGCGCCACGAACAGCGCCAGGGACGTGTCGATCTCGCCCCCATGGATGGGGCCGGCGGCGTCGTCGGCCAGGCTGGAGAAATCGATGCTGAGAATGTCGATGACGCGGACGCGCGCGTGGTCGGTGACCACGGTGCCGAGCGCCTCCTGGTGGGGCGCGTGTCCGTGCATCGTCAGGATGAGGAATTCGGTCACGCCGCCGCGCTCCCAGTCGCCCAGCAGGTCGTTCACCATGCGCCGCAGCGTCTTGCGGCGCAGGCTGGCGTTGCCGGGCGGCAGCCCGGTGGTCGGCGCGTTGACGCCGTACTCCAGCGTCGGCGCGCGCAGGATGCCGCAGGCGGCGGAGAGGTCGTCGGCGAGCCGCTCCACGACCAGCGTGTCGCAGCCTAACGGGAGGTGCGCGCCGTGCTGCTCGAGCGTGCCGGCCGGGACGATCAGCCGGGGGTCGGCCGCGAGCGCGCGGCGCACGGCCTCGGGGGTCATCTCCTTGGCGCGCAGCGGGACGCGCGCCGCCGCCGCGGTCATGTGGTCGGCCCGGTGAAGCGCGGCCCGCTGGTGTGGCTGGCCGCCGTGGCGGCGCTCGCGGCGCTCGCGGCGGAGTGGATGCGCGCGCCCGGCTGGGTGTTGACGCTGGGCATCGCGGCGCTGGCGGCCGTGGCCGTCGCCGCGGCGCGGGGCGTGCCCGCGCTGCGGCCCGGCGCGGCGCTGGCCGTGCTGCTCGCGCTGGTGGTGGCGGGCGCGTCGCTCCGGTTCGAGGAGCTGTCGCGCGACTGGCCGGCC
>Ga0335085_10013965_pt1 | contig 11750 bp, 11 predicted proteins | sample Lox_Sample_45_FD_206712 | JGI IMG/M metagenome (GOLD analysis project Ga0335085, IMG submission 206712) | Soil microbial communities from Loxahatchee National Wildlife Refuge, Florida, United States - Lox_Sample_4.5 | ecosystem: Environmental > Terrestrial > Soil > Wetlands | place: USA...
CCTCAGGGCGCACCTCCTCGTCGGGCATTCACCGGTGGCGGGGCTTGCTGGCTCACCGCTCGATCCTACCCTCCCCGGAGTGACCCACCGGAGAGGCCGGGCCGGTGGCGAGGGCTACTTCAGCACTTCGACGGGACGTCCTTCGGAGGTGAAGGCGAATTCTCCGTACATGTACGGTTCGCGTTCGAAGCCCGAGTTTTCGCCCGTGCAGATGGGGCCCTGCTGGTATTCCATTCTGAACCTGGAGGCGAAATCGAACACGAGCGGCTGCGGGGTTTCCCCGATCGCGAATCTCACTTTGAGGTTCTTGGAGGAGAGATGGCAACCCGGTTCGTGACGAGTGCCGACGTTTTCTCGCGGGATCATCTTGAGCTTGGCGCCTTTCAGGTTCGCTTCGCCGCGGATGAAGAAGTCGAGTGTCGCGCTGGTCTTCTCCCACGTGAGGACCCATTCGGGTGCGGGTTCGCAGGCTTCGGGATCGATCGTGCCACCACCACGGAAGGTGGCGGCGTGCACCTTTGCGGCGATCGTGTTGGGTCGTTGGTTCGTCTTCAGCGTCATCACGAGCGAGGATTCGGTGCAGTGCACGTCGAACGCGTCGTTTTCCAGTTCGAATGTCGAGCTGGTGGCTTCGAGCGGGGCGCCCGGCGACAGGGGCTGCCCTTCGACCTCGAGCGTCAGCGGATGGCTCGGTTTCTTCGCCGCCGCCCCCGGGACAAGCGCGAGTGACGTGGCGAGCACAACCGCCGCTACGAAGTATCTGACGCTGAACATGGAACCTCCCCTGCGCCCGCTGGAGCCGGCGCGAGTGCTGATGCGACTTCGCGCCCTGGGGTAAAGATAGGCTCCGGCCCTGCGTCGAGTCAACCCCGGCCTGCCCCCCTGCGCGCACGCCCGGCTGCGGGGTGCGATTGACCGGTCGCTCGCAAGAGAAGAGAATGAGCCGCCGTGGCAACGACGGCCGAAGGCTCCCGCACGAACACCGGCCCGGTGCCGAGCAGGATGTTCGACGGCACCCGCCCGCTGAAGCGGTGGCGTTACGTGGGGATCTTCTGCGAGCGGTTCATGGCGTGTGGCGCGATCGTGCGCGTGGGGCCGCTGAAGCAGTCGTTCTGGGCTCTGTATGAGCGCGAGGGCGAGGAGCTGCGTGAGCGCACCCGGATGGTCCCGCGGCGCGGTGAGCTGGTCCTCGGCCAGGGGTCGCTGCGGGTACAGGACCGCGGCGTCTCGCTGGAGTTGGAGCTCGTCGAAGAAGCGGGCATCGAGGCGCTGTGCGCGCACGGTCGCGGGATGGTGTGGACGCGCAAGCAGGCGGGTGTGGCGGCGCACGGGCGCCTGGCGCTCGACGGGCGGCCCGCACAGGAGGTCCGGGCCAGGGCGGTGATCGACGACACCGCCGGGCACCATGCCCGCCACACCGAGTGGCACTGGAGCGCGGGGGTGGGTGAGGGCTGTGACGGGAGGGCGCTGGCGTGGAACCTCGTCAGCGGCGTGAACGACCCGCCGAATGGATCCGAGCGGGCGGTGTGGGTGGACTCCGCCGCCCACGAGGTTCCGCCGGTGAGCTTTGCCGAGGACCTGTCAGGAGTGCGCTGCGAGGACGGCAGCGAGCTGCGCTTCACCGCCGAGGCCCGGCGTGAGCGCCACGACGAGCTGGTGCTGCTCGCCAGCGACTACCGGGCGCCGTTCGGCAGCTTCGCCGGGACCCTGCCGGGGAACGTGGTGCTGGAGCGGGGGCTGGGCGTCATGGAGCACCACCGCGCGCGCTGGTAGCGCTGCGGTGGCGACGGAGGGCGTCGAGCAGCAGCTTGGAGTGCATCGCCCCGATCAGCTCGCGCAGCGGCTCCACGCCGGCGGCGATGATCTCCATCGCCCGCTCCACCTCGACGGTGCCCGCGAGCCGCCCGAGCAGCGCCCGCAGCTCCTCCTCGACCAGCGGGGCCAGCGAGTCGCGGTAGCGCAGGGTGTCATACACGGTGAAGCCGAGAGCCTCCTCATAGCCGCCCGCGCGGAAGCTCGCGATCGCCTCGATGATCTGCAGGTCGTCGCGGCCGTACCCGCGGCGGGTGGGGGTCAGCACGCCGATCTCCGCCAGTCGGTCGAGCACGTTGCGGGGGACCCCGTAGCGCTTCTGGGCGGCGCTGCGCGACAGCCACTCCCCCTCGGCGGCACGGGCGAGCGCCCCCTCGATGATGCGGTCCTCGAGCTCGACCAGAGCCTGCACGCGGCCGGGGTCCTCCTCCAGCGCCCCCCGGATCACCCGCAGGGGCAGGAAGCGCTCCTCCTGCAGGCGCTTGATCAGCGAGATCCGCTCCACGTAGGAGACGGGGTAGTAGGCCATGTTGCGGCTCGTGCGCACGATGTCCTCGCCCCCGCCGAGCAGGCCCTCGCGCAGGTAGTAGCGGATCGTCCCCGGGCTCACCCCGGTGCGCTGGGCGAGCTCGCTCATGCGCAGCAGCTGCTGCTCGCCGGCCTCGCCCTCCAGTACGGCGTTCACGCGCGGATCGTCGGGTCGCGGCGCTCCTGCGCCGGTCCGGCGGCGGCGCCGGCGCTCAACAGCTCCTCGACCTCCGCGGCCGAGAAGCCTGCCTCGAGCAGGACCTCTTCGGTGTGCTCCCCCAGCGCCGGACCCGGCAGCCGTGCGTGCTCACCGGGGGTGCGGGACAGCTTCACCGGCAGCCCGAGCTGGCGGACCGGCTGCGGGCATCCGGGCTGCTCGATCTCGACCACCATCTCGCGCTCGCGGACGAGCTGCGAGGAGAGCGCCTCGTCGAGCTCGAGGACCGGCTCCAGGCAGCAGTCGTGTTCGCGGGCGAACTGCTCCCAGTCGGCGCGGGTGCGCTTGGAGAAGATCTCCTGCACGTCACGGTGGGCCTCGCTGCCCGGCCCTTCGAGCTGACGGGCGATCAGGTCCTCGCGCTCCACCCCGCGGCAGAAGGCCTGCCAGAACTTCGGCTCCAGAGCCCCCAGCGACACCCACCCGTCAGAGCATTCGTAGGGGCGGTAGCAGACCAGCGAGCCGGCCAGCGGCAGCTCGCCGCGGCGGGGGACGTTGCCGTCGGCGAAGTACGCCCCGGCCACCATCGCCAGCCAGGACAGGGCGCCGTCGGTCATCGACACGTCGACGAACTGGCCCTCGCCCGAACCCGGCGCCCCCGGCGCCCCGTCGCGCTCGCGCAGCGCGGCCATGATCCCGAAGGCGGCCATCAGGGCACCTCCGCCGAGGTCGGCGATCTGGCCGGCGGCCTGGACGGGGGAGCCTCCCCGCTCGCCCGTCAGGCCGAGCAGCCCGTTCAGCCCGAGGTAGTTCATGTCGTGTCCGGAGGCGTCCCGTTTGGGGCCGTTCTGGCCGTAGCCGCTGATCGCGCAGAAGACGATCCCCGGATTCACCTCCCTCATCTGCTCGTAGCCCACCCCGAGGCGATCGAGGACGCCCGGGCGGAACGATTCGAGCACCACGTCGTGGTCGCGGACCAGCGCCAGCAGCGCGGCCCGACCCTGGTCCTGCTTGAGGTCCAGGCGGATCGAGCGCTTGTTGCGGTTCAGGGCCAGGAACAGGGCCGAGCGGGCGCTCTCGTGGGCGCCCTCGTAGAACGGGGCCGACCAGCGCACGTAGTCACCCATGCCGGTGTCCTCGACCTTCAGCACCTCGGCCCCAAAGTCGGCCAGCAGCAGCGAGCAGAAGCCGCCCGGGAGCAGACGACTGAGATCGAGGATGCGGATGCCCTGCAGCGGGAGGCTCATACCGGCGCCCCCCGCTGGGCCACGGCCAGCATCTCGCGGGCCTCGTGCACGGTCGCCGGGCGGCGGCCGATGTCTTCGGTCATCTGCCGGGCCTTGGCGATCAGCTCTCCGTTGGAGCGGGCCATCTGTCCGTCGGGGAGGTACAGGTTGTCCTCCAGGCCGACCCGGATCGAGCCCCCGAGGGTGAGGGCGGCGGCCACCAGCATCCACTGATCGCGTGAGATCCCGATCACGCCCCAGTGGGATTCGGGGGGCAGGTTGGCGACCATCGCCGCCAGGTTGGAGGCGGTCGGGGGGATCCCCCCCACCACGCCCATCACGCAGTCCACGTGCAGCGGCTGGTGCAGCACCCCCATGTCGATCAGCGGCGCCAGGCTGCCGACGTGGCCGACGTCGAAGCACTCGTGCTCGGGTTTGATGCCGAGCTCGTTCATCGCCTCCAGCAGCTCGATGATCTCCTCGAACGGGTTGGCGAACACCATGTTGAAGACGAACTGTTTGCGCGAGCGGGAGTACTTGGCGTAGTTCATCGAGCCCATGTTCAGCGCCGCCACCTCCGGCCGGCAGGCGCGCAGGTACTCGATCCGCTTGGCCACCGGGACGCCGATCGTGCCGGTGGAGAAGTTGACGATCACGTCGTCTCCGACCTCCTCGCGGATGGCGTAGGAGATGGCCATGAAGTCCTCGACCTCGTAGCTGGGGGTGCCGTCGGGGGTGCGGGCGTGGATGTGGATCATCACGCCCCCCTCGTCCACGATCCGGCGTGCCTCGGCGGCGTACTCGGCGGGCGTGTAGGGGATCGCGGGGCACTGCTCGCGGTTGGCGATCGCGCCCGAGATCGAGCACGTGATCACAACGGCGTCCTCGACGCTCATCGCGCTCCTCTCGGTTCGCTCGTGCTGGGCACCGCCCGCCGCTTCGTTGTCGGTTCACTCGTGCTGGGCGCCGCCCGCCGCTTCGCTGCGCCACCGACGTCGCTCATACCGGCACCACCCCCTGACGCTTCCAGGGGCGCTCGATGCGCTTGTCCTTGGCCATCTCCAGGGCTCGGCAGATCGTGGGGCGGGTCTGGCGGGGGTCGATGACGTCGTCGATCATGTCGTTGCCGGCGGCGATGTAGACGTCGATGATCTTGCGGTAGGCGTCGATCAGCTCGGCCTTCTTGGCGGCCGGGTCCTCGGCTTCTTCGACCTGTTTGCGCATCACGATCTCGACCGCCCCCTCGGCCCCCATCACGGAGATCTCGGCGCTCGGCCAGGCGACGATCACGTCGGGCTCATAGGCGCGGCCGTTCATCACGTAGTAGCCCGCCCCGTAGGCCTTGCGGATCACGACCGTGACCTTCGGGACGGTGGCGTTGGAGACCGCGTAGAGCATCTTCGCGCCGTGGCGGATGATCCCCTCCGCCTCCACCTTGGTCCCGACCATGAAGCCGGGGACGTCCATCAGGAACACCAGCGGGATCGCAAACGCGTTGCACAGGTTCACGAAGCGGGCGGCCTTGTCGGCGGAGTCGTTGTCGAGGATCCCGCCGAGCTGGCGGGGCTGGTTGGCGACGATCCCGGCGGGCCTCCCGCCGAAGCGGGCGAAGCAGGTGATGATCGTCTTGGCCCACTGGCCCTTGATGTCGAGGTACTCGCCGTCGTCCACCACCCGGCGGATCACCTCGTACATGTCATAGGGCTTGCGGTTGGAGTCGGGGAGCACGTCGAGCAGCTCCTCGTCGGCGCGGTCGATGGGGTCCTTGGTCTCCCGTGCCGGGGGCGGCTGCTCGCAGTTCTGGGGCATGAACGACAGGTACTGCTTGATGCGCTCGATGCACTCCTCGTCGCCGGCCACCTCCATGTCGCCCACGCCCGACTTGCGGCAGTGGACACGGGAGCCGCCGAGTTCCTCCTGGCTGACGTCCTCGCCGATGGCCGCCCGCACCAGGTGGGGACCGGCGAGGGCCATCGAGCCCCGCCCCTTGACCATCGGCACGAAGTCCGCCAGCCCGGGGATGTAGGCGGTGCCGGCCGCACACGGTCCCATCAGGGCCGCGATCTGGGGGATCACCCCGCTCATCACGACCTCCTCGCGGAACAGGTGCCCGGAGCCGGCGAACAGCGACCCAACCGCCTCCTGGATGCGGGCCCCGGCGCTGTCGAGCAGCCAGATGAAGGGGATCCGCTTGGTGAGGGCGAGCTCGCGCAGGCGCGTGACCTTCAGCTCCCCGGTCATTCCCATCGAGCCGGCCATCACGGTGAAGTCGTACGCGCACACCGCCGCCAGGCGGCCGTCGATCTTCCCGTAGCCGGTGATGACGCCGTCGGCGGGGGCGTCACGGCCCTCCATCGCCCGCTGGGAGAAGTGGGGTCGCCCGTGCATGCCGAGCTCCACGAAGGTGTCCTCGTCGATCAGCAGCGCCAACCGCTCGCGGGCGGTGAGCTTCTCCTGTTCGTGCTGGCGGCCGATCTTCTCCTCCCCGCCCCCCATCCGGATCCGCTCCCGGCGCTCCTGCAGGTCCTCCACCAGCGGCCGCAGCAGCGAGCCCTCGGCGGACGGGGAGCCCTTCGCGGCCTTCACACGGGCGGGCTTCGCCGCGGTTTTCGCGGCTGCACCTTTCGAGGCGCCACCGCCCTTCGTGCCGCTCGCGCGGGCGGCGGCCATCAGGCTCCCTTCCAGACGGGGTTGCGCTTCTCGAAGAACGCGGTCACGCCCTCGACGATGTCCTCGGTGGACATCGCCAGGGTGAGCTGGGAGCGGAGGTAGTCGAGGGCGTCGTCGAGCGGCATGTCGAGCTGGCGGCGCATGGCTTCCTTGCCGAGGCGCATGATCACCGGCGACTTGCCCGCCAGCCGGGTGGCCCAATCGGCGACGGCTCCGTCGAGCTCCTCGTCGGGGACCACGCGGTTGACGATCCCCGCCGCCAGCGCCTCGTGGGCGTCCATGCGCTCGCCCAGCAGCAGCATCTCGTTGGCCTTCTTGCGTGGGACGTTGCGGTAGATGAGGGCCATGATCATGAACGGGAACGCCCCCACGTTGATCTCCGGTGTGCCGAAGCTGGCCCCCTCCCCGGCGACGATCAGGTCGCAGGCGAGGGCGATCCCCAGGGCGCCCGCGAGCACGTGGCCACGGGCCGCGCACACGGTCGGCTTGCCGAGCTGGCCGATCTGGCGGAACACACCCACGAACAGGTCCGAGGCGAAGTGCTTGTGCACGAGCGGGACGTCGGCGGCGAAGCCGGCGAGGTTGGCCCCGGAGGAGAAGGTGCGCTCGTTGGAGGAGCGCAGCACCACGCAGCGGGCGTCCTCGTCCTGGCGGGCGCGCTCGAGCGCATCGGCGAGCCCCTGCAGCAGCTCGGTGGAGAGGGCGTTGCGGGTGTCGGGGTCGTTGAGCGTGATGCTGGCCACGCCGGCGCCGTCCACCTCGTAGAGCACCTTGTCGGCCGCCATCGCCGCGCGATCCTAGCGCTAAGTGATCAGCTTCACTTTGCACTCGCTTCGGAGGCGCAGCTTTCGTTCGACTCCACGCCACGGTCCACGCAGCCCGCGTCGTGAAGTGCGAAGCTCTACTGTGTACTTTCGCCCGCGCCGTCCGGGTTCGCCGGACCTCCGCGGGGAAGCGCACGCGCAGCCGGATGGCCCGGCGGCAACGCGACCCGACATCCCGACAGCCCACCAAAGGAGAGCCCGTCCCCATGGCAGCAACCGCCGCGAGTGTCCTGAAGCCGGACCACAGCGCGAGCCGCAAGCACTTCATCTTCACCGACGAGCACGAAGCGCTGCGGGAGTCGATCCGCAACTTCGCCATCAAAGAGCTCGCCCCCCACTCCGAGGAATGGGAGGAGACCACGTTCCCCGACTCGGTGTTCCCGAGGATGGGGGAACTCGGCTTCCTCGGACTCGACAAGCCCGAGCAGTACGGGGGCCAGGGAGGCGACTACTACACGAGCCTCGTGCTCGCGGAGGAGATCACCAACGCCAACTCGGGGGGGCTGGCGATGGGGCTTGCGGTCCACACTGACATGGCGATGCCCCCCATCCTCGCCTTCGGGACCGAGGAGCAGAAGCAGGAATGGGTGGTCCCGGCGATCAAGGGGGAGAAGATCCTGTGCCTGGGGATCACCGAGCCCGACGCCGGGTCGGACGTGTCGGGGATCAAGACCCGGGCCGTCCGTGACGGGGATGACTTCGTCATCAACGGCTCCAAGACCTACATCACCAACGGGCACCGGGCCGACGTGATCGTGCTCGTCACGAAGACCGACCCCGACGCCGGCTACGACGGCTTCACCCTGTTCCTGGTGCCGATGGACTCACCGGGGGTGATCCGGGAGAAGCGCCTGGAGAAGCTCGGGATGCACGCCTCCGACACGGCCCTGCTGGCCTTCCAGGACGTGAGGGTCCCCGCCACGGCCGTCCTCGGCCAGGTGGGGAAGGGCTTCTACCACATCATGTGGGAGCTCCAGGGTGAGCGCCTGATCGGCGCCGCGGGGTGCGTCTCGGGGGCCCAGAAATGCTTCGAGAAGACGCTCCAGTACGCCCACGAGCGCAAGGCCTTCGGCCGTGAAATCGGCAAGTTCCAGGTGATCCGCCACAAGTTCGCCGAGATGGCCACGAAGATCGAGTCAGCCCGCCAGATGGTCTACGTGACCGCTTGGCGCTTCAACAACGGGGAGTACCCCGTGAGGGAGATCTCGATGGCCAAGCTCCACGCCTCCCGGGTCGCCTGCGAAGTGGCCGACGAGTGCATCCAGATCCACGGTGGAGCCGGCTACATGCGCGAGTACGGCGTCGAGCGGGTGTGGAGGGACATGCGCCTGAACCGCATCGGGGCCGGAACCGACGAGATCATGCTCGACGTGATCGGCCGCTCCTACGGGCTGTGATCTCAGCCCCCCCGGGCGAGCACCTCGACCGTCGGCGCCAGGCGGCGGCGCAGGCGGGAGTTGACGAGGCCCACCACCAGCGGGGCGGCCATCGCCCGCGCTGCTCCGGGGCTGACGAAGCGGCGGGGGTAGCGGGCGGACAGCTCCCGCAGCGCGGCCTCCCGCTCGGCCGAGGCCTGTGGGTACCGCTGGAAGATCTCGTAGGACTCGATCCCGTAGGCCCGCTGTTCGCGGGTGCGCTCCGGCGCGTCGTACCCCGCGAGGCGGCGTGTGAGCTCGTGGCTCCCGACGGACACCCCGGCGAGAACCAGGGTCCGCCACGGCGCCACCCGTGTGCCCGTCCGCTTGTCCACCGTCCGGGTGCCGAGGGCCAGCTCGCCCGGGGTGCGCACCCCCTGGCGCACCAGGTCGTGGGGGACCGCGAGGTAGACGCGGGCAGCCGGGCCGTCGCTTTCGATCAGCTCGCGGCGTCGCAGGAGCCACCACAGCCCCCCGAACGCGGCCGCATCCAACAACGCCGCCCCAGCCCGCCGCCAGTGCGGAGCACGCACGTAAGAACGCTGTGTCATCACGTCATTCTCCATCCATCAAGGAACCCGCACATGTGCGGGTTCCCGACCGGGCGCATGCGCCCGGTCGCCGGTCGGCTCATGCGCCGACCGGAACAGCCTCGACATCAATGACATGACTCCCCCCGACCCTCCCTTCACCGACGAGCACGAGCAGCTGCGGGAATCCGCCCGTGGGTTCATCGACCGGGAGCTGGCCCCCCACGCCCAGGAATGGGAGCAGGAGCACTGGTTCCCCGACGAGGTGTTTCCGAAGATGGCCGCCCAGGGGCTGCTCGGGCTGAAGTACCCGGAGCAGTACGGGGGCCAGGGGGGCGATTACCTGCACGAGGCCGTCCTGTGCGAGGAGATGGCCCGGGCGGGCTCGGGGGGCACCGCGGCCGGGATCGGGGCCCACGTCAACATCGCCACCCCCCCGATCTGGAAGTTCGGGACCGAGGAGCAGAAGCAGAGCTACCTGGTCCCGGCGATCCGCGGGGAGAGGATCGGGGCCCTCGGCATCACCGAGCCGGGGGCCGGGTCCGACGTGGCCTCGATCTCCACACGGGCCGAGCCCGTGGACGGGGGCTGGGTGCTCAACGGGGAGAAGACCTACATCACCAACGGCGTCCGGGCCCACTTCATCGTGACGGCCGTGAAGACCACCCGGGAGGGGGGTCACCACGGGATCTCCTTCCTGATCGTGGACCGCGGCGAGGGGGTCACCTCCTCGGCCCTCCAGAAGCTCGGCTGGCACGCCTCCGACACCGCCACGATCAGCTTCCAGGACGTGTTCGTCCCACAGGAGAACCTGCTCGGGGAGCTCAACGAGGGCTTCAAACTGATCATGGCCAACTTCCAGTGGGAGCGGCTGGCGATGGCGCTGGGGGCGGTGGGGGCGATGAAGCTCGCGTGGGAGCGCACGGCCGCCTTCGCCCGCGATCGCAGGACCTTCGGCAGGCCCCTGTCCGAGCACCAGGCGATCCGCCACCGGCTCGCCGACCTCGCCACCTCCGTGTACACGTGCCGGTGCGTCACCTACGACGCCCTGCGCCGCTTCGTCGGCGGGGAGGAGCCCCTGAAGGAGGTCACGATGGCCAAGCTGCTGACCCAGAGGGCCTCCTACGAGCTGATGGACGCCTGCCTCCAGATCCACGGGGGCGCCGGCTACATGCGTGAGTACTGGGTCGAGCGGGCAGCCCGCGATGCCCGCCTGGGGCCCATCGGCGGGGGCAGCGACGAGATCATGCGCGAAATCCTCGGTCGCACGCTGGGGCTGTAGGCCACGCCGGGGGTCGCCTTCCGCGCGGCCGATAGCAGCATCGAAGAGTGCGAACGTTGATCGTTCGGGAAGCCGATACTTCGCCCGCCGTAGGAGCAGGCTGCGTTGGTGGGGGCCGTTGGCGAACCTGAACAAACGTCCGCATCGCTCAAGGCCCCCGGGGGGCGGGCCGATGGGCCCACGTGGAGACCTCGCGACAGCTCACCGCTGTCCTACGAGCCACCATCCTGCTCGTGGGCGTCCTCTGCCTGCTCGCAGCCCCCGCCGCCTCCGCCGGCACGACGCATGCGTCGAAGGGGCACGCACGCAAGGCCCACACCCACCGGGTCTGCAAGCTCGTCCGGACCCACGGAAAGGTGCACAAGAGCTCCCGCCGGCACGCCTCACACCCGCACGCCTGCACCGGCCACAAGCGCTCCCATCGCCGCCGTCACCACCACACCGCTTCCCATCGCGGCTCCCAGGCCCACACGCCCGTCAACGTGGACGGCGAGAACTGCCCCAACACGAACCTGATGCCCAGCGAAGCGAATCTGGTGGCGGTCCGGGAAGCCACCCTCTGCCTGGTCAACCGCGAACGCTCCCGCGCCGGCGAGCAGCCCCTGAGGCCCAACGGCGCCCTCGAAGACTCCGCCCAGGGGCACTCCACGAGCATGGCCGTCCACGGCTACTTCGAACACGTCTCCCCCGGCGGTAGCACACCGCTGTCCAGGATGCGCGAAAGCGGCTACCTGTCGAGCTCCACCCCCGGCTACATGGTCGGCGAGAACATCGCCTGGGGCAGCGGCTCCCTGGCCACCCCGGCGGCGATGGTGGCGGCCTGGATGGCCTCTCCCCCCCACCGCGCCAACATCCTCGACCGCAGCTTCCGAGACACCGGCATGGGCGTCTCACCCCACCTCCCGAGCTCCTTCGCCGACGGCGCCCCCGGGGCCATCTACACGGAGGACTTCGGCGTCGTGATCGGCTCCTGAGCCGAGGCGTCCCACCCTCGGCGCGGGCTGATCCCAGGCGGGCGGGCTCCGGCGAGCAGATATAACCTCCCCTCCCCCAAACCACCACCACAAGCGAGGGAGCAATGGGAGTACTCGACGGGAAATCTGCGATCGTCACCGGCTCGGCACGCGGGATCGGTCGTGCCACCGCGGAGCTGCTCTCAGAACAGGGCGCCCAGGTCCTGATCAACGACCTCGACGGGGACGTGGCCGAGCAGGCGGCGGCGGAGATCGAGGGCGAGACCGCCGTCTTCGCCGGCGACCTCACCAAGCCCGGTGCCGCCGACCAGCTCGTCCAGAAGGCGATCGAC
>Ga0335085_10013966_pt1 | contig 11749 bp, 10 predicted proteins | sample Lox_Sample_45_FD_206712 | JGI IMG/M metagenome (GOLD analysis project Ga0335085, IMG submission 206712) | Soil microbial communities from Loxahatchee National Wildlife Refuge, Florida, United States - Lox_Sample_4.5 | ecosystem: Environmental > Terrestrial > Soil > Wetlands | place: USA...
TGATGGCCGCGATGGCGCGCACCGGCCTTGGCCGAAAGCGGAAGGCCAGGACATCTCCGAGCGTGTATTTCCCGGAATTGCGCAGCGGCTCGGCCACCAACAACAGTATGGTGACAAAGGCGATGAAGCCCCCGACGGAGTAGAGAAAGCCGTCCAGTCCTTGCACCGAGATGAGGCCGACGACCCCCAGGAACGACGCCGCGCTCATAAAATCGCCCGCCACCGCGAATCCATTTTGCCACGCCGTAATCTGCCGCCCAGCGGCAAAGTAGGCGCTCGCTCCGCGCGATTTCCGTGCGGCCCAATAGGTGATACCGAGCGTGGCCGCCACGAAAGAGAGAAATACCAAAAGTGCGATGGACACTCAGCCCTCCCCTTTTGATTTTTCGCTCATTTGAAGGAGTTCTGCGGCCAACTTGTCGAACCGCGACGCCGCACGCATGTACAGCCAGGCGATGATCCCGCCAACGAAAAACTGCGTGAGCGCGAAGAGATAGGCCAGGGTGACCGGCCCCAAGACACGCATGGACATGAGCCGAGGAGCAAATCCAATCGAAACAGGAAGCGCAAAATAATAGACAAAGAAAAAGGCAAACGCGGGAACCAGAAATGCTTTCTTCCTGGCAAGCAGGCGCTTGAATTCCGGGTGCTCTGCAAGCTGTCCCAAGTTCGTTCGCTCCGGCAGCTGCATCCCTGGCCTCTTTTCCAGGTCGCTCATGGATCCTCCGACGGCGAAGGATTGTAACTCAACATCGCCTTCTCACCGGAATTCGCCCTGCCAAGGCGAATATCGGCTGCAGATTTTTCACGAAATCCAATTGTTCTTGACACGCTTGCGAACTTGTGCGAAAAGCCGCATTTGACCCAGAAGTTTTCCCACCCTTTGAGGAGCGGGTCGAATAGTCAGGAGACGGCATGAATCCTTTGACTCAGCTCAACAAGCAATACATCGGAGGAGTCTGGCGCGACGGCTCCAGCGCGAAAACGCTCGCCGACCTGAACCCATACAACGGGCGCACCATTGCCACTTTCAAACTAGCGAATCTGCAGGACCTCGACGAGGCGTATCGCTCCGCGGAAGCGGCGCAAAAAGTCTGGGCCGAGGTAAGTCCTTTCGAAAGAAGAGCCATCCTGGAAAAGGCCATCGCGTGGATCGAAAAGAATGAAAGCGACATCACCGATCTGATCATCGAGGAACTCGGCGGCACGGGGTTGAAAGCGTTCATCGAGATCATGCTGGCAAAAAGCTCGCTGAAGGAAGCTTCCACGTTTCCCTTGCGGATGAAAGGTGAGATCTTGCCGTCCACGATTCCCGGAAAAGAGAATCGCCTCTATCGCGTTCCGGCCGGAGTCGTGGCAGTCATCAGTCCCTTCAATTTTCCGTTTATTTTGAGCATGCGCTCGGTTGCGCCCGCTTTGGGCGCGGGAAATGGCGTAGTGCTGAAGCCACACGACGATGCGGCGATTACAGGCGGAACCTTGTTGGCCAAGATTTTTGAGGAAGCGGGGATTCCCAAAGGCTTGCTGAACGTCGTGGTGGCGGATATTGCGGAAATTGGGGACAAATTTGTCGAACATCCCATCCCGCGGGTGATTTCCTTCACGGGGTCGGAAGGCGTCGGGCGGCACATCGGCGAAGTGGCGGGAAGGTGCCTCAAAAAAGCGGTGCTCGAACTCGGCGGCAACAGCGCGCTGATTGTCCTGGACGACGCGGACCTGGATCTCGCGATCAACGCGGCCATCTTCAGCCGCTTCGCACATCAGGGCCAGGTGTGCATGTGTGCGAATCGCGTGCTGGTGCAGCGCGGCGTCTACAACCAATTTCTCCAGAAATTCGTGGCACGCGTGGGAAAACTCAAAGTCGGCGATCCACGCGATCCGCAGACAGAACTTGGTCCGCTGATGAACGCCCGGCAAGCGCAGACATTTGCAAAACAAGTCCAAAAAGGTATTGACGAGGGCGCCAGAGTCGCGCTGCAGGGCAAGGTGGAAGGAAATCTGGCTTCACCCACGGTCTTCGCCGATGTTCGGCCAGAGATGTGGCTCGCGCAAAATGAACTGTTTGGCCCCGCCGTTTGCGTGATGCCGTTCGACACTCCGGACGACGCGATGCGCATCGCCAACAATTCGCCCTTCGGCCTCAGCGGTGCCATTCATACGCGCAATCCGGAATACGGCGCCGAGCTCGCCAAACGCATGGACACTGGCATGGTCCATGTCAACGACGGAACGATCAACGACGAACCATTGGTCGCCTTTGGCGGTGAGAAAGCCTCAGGCGTTGGCCGCCTCAACGGTCAATGGGCGCTCGACGAATTCACCACTTGGAAATGGATTTCGGTGCAACACACGCCGCGGCATTATCCGTTTGAAGCAGCCGCGAGCGCCTGACGCACGCTCCGGCGTCAGCATAAAAGTGAGGTCGAAGACATGGATGGCGCGATCGGCAAAGATCGCCGTGAATTGCTGAAGGCCTGCACAGGGCTCGTGACTGGCGTGGTACTTCTAGGCAGCCCGTTCGCATCCTTGGCCACGGCTCGCGCCTGGGAAGTGCGTCTCGGCGCTTTCACCAGTCCGCAGGCAAGCACTTTGATGTCCGTGCTCCGCACGATTCTCCCGCACGACAAGCTCGATGACCTTGCCTATGCGCAGGTGATTCACGCACTGGACGAGCAGGCCCGGGCCGACGTGAATTTCGCTTCCATGCTGACGAAGGGGCTGGAACAATTGGGCGACTCCTTCCCAAGCAAATCCGAGATCGAGCGCGTTGAGGAACTCAAGAAAATCGAATCCTCCGAGTTCTTCCGAGCCGTACGCCAAAAGGAAGTGGAAGTTCTCTACGCCACGCCCGCCGCTTATTCCTATTTTGGCTATGAAGGCGAAGCCTTTTCCAAGGGCGGCTATCTGCATCGCGGATTCAACGACCTTCATTGGTTGCCGGAGGTTCCCGCCGAGGACAGCGGGCCGATTCCCGGCGTCGGGTGAATGGGGCGCGTGAAAGCATGACGAGCATTCCCTTGAATGACGACCAAGCCGTCGTGATCATCGGGTCCGGCGCAGGCGGTGGTACGCTCGCGCACGAACTCACACGCAGGGACATTCCAGTTGTGCTGCTGGAAGCGGGAAAACGTCAGAGCACAGAGACTTTTTCCCAGGTCCCCGGCGAAGCGTTTCAACAATTGACTTGGCTCGATACTCGCACGCAGAGCGGCGATTGGGGTGTCGCTCGCGATTTTCCCAACATGCCGGTCTGGCATTGCAAGACGCTGGGCGGCACGACCGTTCACTGGACAGCGTCCGCTCCGCGCCTCCAGCCCTGGGAACTTAAAGCGAAGACAACTTATGGCGAAGTCGCGGGAACTTCGCTGATCGACTGGCCGATCGCTTACGAGGAGCTCGCAAAATACTATGAGCTCGCGGAAGCACGCATGCGCGTTACGCGTCGCAACGGCGTTCCAGGCCTTCCAGCATCGAACAATTTCAAGGTGATGTACGCCGGCGCGAAAAAACTCGGCTACAAGCAAGTGCATACAGGTCATATGGCCATCAATTCCCGAGCTTACGACGGCCGTGGCTACTGCATTCAACAAGGCTTTTGCGTCCAGGGATGTAAGATGGGCGCGAAGTGGAGCACCCTCTACACGGAAATTCCTCAGGCGGAGGCCACCGGCAAGCTGGATTTGCGCCTGGAATCAACCGCCCGCCGCATCGAACACGGAAAAGACGGGCGCGTTAACGCCGTCGTCTACCGCGACCTCCACGGATTAGAGAAGAAGCAACGTGCTCGCATTGTTTGCGTCGCTGGGAACGCCATCGAAACGGCTCGTCTGCTCCTGCTGTCGGAATCTTCGCAATTTCCCAATGGACTCGCCAACTCTTCCGGTCAGGTCGGCAGAAATTACTGCCACCAGGTCACCGGATTTGTGTGGGGGATCTTCGACAAGCCGGTTTATTCCTGGCGAGGAGCAACTCTTGCCGGTGTCGTTGAAGATGAGTCGGTCAACAATCCATCCCGCGGCTTTTTCGGCGGCTATCGCATCGAACTCGTGACACTGGACCTGCCCACCTTCCTCCTTGTGGGACTCCCTTACGGCTGGGGCCGCGAGTTCACCTCGATTATCGAAAATTACCGCAACCTCTCGGGAATGTTCATCAACGGAGAAGATCTTCCACGATCGCAAAACCGGGTTACGCTCAACGCGAAAGTGAAAGACGTCTATGGCTTGCCGGTGGCGAATGTGCACGTGGAGGAACACGCCAACGACCAAGCGCTGCGCGCCCATGCTCAAGGACAGATGACCAAAATGTTCGACGCCGTCGGCGCAAAGCGTGTCGTCAAAGGTCCCACCCCTCCGGCCACGCACAATCTGTGTACCGCGCGCATGAGCAGCTTGCCTGACGCTGGTGTGACAAATCACTGGGGACAGGCGCACGATGTGAAAAACCTGTTTGTGTCCGACGGCAGCGCGCTGACCACGCCGGGCAGTGCCAATCCCACCTTGACCATCGTGGCGCTGGCGTTGCGGCAAGCTGAGTTTATTTCGCGCGAAATGAAAGCAGGGGATCTTTAGCGAGTCTCTCGCAAAGGTGAGGCGGCTGGGACCTCCGTTACGAACGGCGTGAGGGGAGAAGGACTAAACAGAGAAGGACTAAACGTCGTATAATCTCGTGCGCGCAACTGGGGAACAGAACATATGAACGTACCAGAACAAATCAAGAAGTATATTACCAGCCAACCGGAGCCAAAACGCAGTGACATCCGGGAGTTGCATCGGCTCACACTTCAAGTGTCACCGGAATGCAAACTGTGGTTCTTCGATGGCAAAGACAGCAAAGATCATACTGTTTACAACCCTACGATAGGATATGGATTTCAGACAATTAAATATGCCAATGGAAAAAGTAGAGAGTTTTTTCAAATTGGTGTGAGCGGAAACAAAACCGGAATCTCTGTCTATATTCTTGGTCTCAAAGATAAGAAGTACTTAACCAAAACGTTTGGAAGAAAACTAGGCGAGGCGAGCGTGACCGGATATTGCATTCGGTTTAAAGCTCTAAAGAATATAAACATCGATACGCTTCAAGCAGCAATACGATATGGGCTTGCAGCTCAGAATGAAAAAGGCAAGCTGAAGAAATAATTCCACTGTTAATGGCAGTCGGTTATCGGTGTAAAGGCGCTCGAGTATACGAGCCCTACAGCCCCGACCCGCGCCACAAGGCCATTCTCTATAAAACGGGCCTCCCGCAATAGTCGTGCGGCCTCTGTCAGCGCTCCTTGCCTTTCTCTGTTAGCCGCTGGCCACTGCGGAAGTATCATGGACAAACCGGAAGTAATCGAACCCGCCTGGTAACTTGGCTGACCAGAGAAGTCGATCCTAGACCGACATGTTCGTCATCCTGAGCAGTGAGCAGCTTCGATTGCGGCTTTGGCCGCTTTCAAGGTTGCTTGAGTCTCGCGGGCGATTCTGCCCTTTGCTATTAAGTTCACAAGTTTGGCTTTCAGGGTCGGTGTCGAGTAGTAGTGGCTGATTTCCACCTTCGTTGAAGAATCGTCGACCTTTTGAAATATTGTTTCGGCCCTGTAATCGCTGAGAATCTTGCTTATACCAAACGTGTCTTGAGGCAATAGGGTGACGATCTTCTCCAGCGGGACGATCTCGATGTCCTTTTCGATGCAGGTGTGCTTCCCGCCAGAAAGATGACACTGATATGACACGCCCGGTTCACGAAACGATTTTCCGGCAAGCAGATCGACTTTGACCACACGCGGATGGAACTCCGGGATTTTCGTGAGATCCATGCTGAATGCCCACACTGCTTCCAACGGCGCGTTAATGACCACTTCTTGCTTGGATCGAAACGGCGGGCGCATAACTATCGAATCCAACTTTATCACTGATTTCTCACTAGCCCCCTATTTGTTGGGCAACTGGAAACTTGGTACTGGCCCGCACACGGACGGTGAGCGCGTAATCGGGACTTTTCGTCGGGAATCAAACCAGCTTGAGGGATGGGCAACAGCGGGGTATTGTGGTGATGAAAGATGCTTGCCAACGTAACGTCCACACCACTACCGACTTTCGGACTTCGATGTCTTGCAGCAATCGTCGATTTTGTAGTCTTGGCAATCCCTGTCGCCGTCGTCGTTTCGTTTTATTCAGTTTTCCGTAAAATCACGATCGCGTTCTTGGACCTGCGCCCAGGCGAATCGCCGGCCGAAGTATCAGAAAAGTTTGGGTGCACTTCCTCTGCGCTCTGTTCTGTGGTTACATCTTTGCAAGTTGGCTTTATTTCGCAATCGCTGAGAGTTCCTCGCACCAGGCTACTCCGGGAAAGCGAATCTGCGGATTATATGTGGTCGACCTGAATCGTCGTAAAGTGACGTTTGGGCGGGCAAGCGCACGCTTCTTCACTGGTCGGCCGTGGATCCAGGTACCGCTGTTGGGCTGGCTCTACGTGGCCGTGGATTGTCTATTTGCGGCAATACCGCCAAGGAAGCAGGCGATTCATGACCGAATTGCAGGTTGCCTGGTCCTAAAAAAATAAGAGAGTGTTTTGACGAGCCAACTACGACGGAGTTAACCTCATGTTTATAGGCTTAGAGGCCCCGAAACTTCTATGGATCATCGCTGGGGTTGTAGTTTTGGCCATCATTCTTGTCGTTCTGGTACGTTACAAATTCAGCGGTTGGCGTTAGGACATTCACGGCTTAGCGAACATGTCGTTGAATTGTTTGGTAGGGCGGTGGAGCAGGGTTCCGGTTGACGATACGTATCCATCGGATACACTTGGACGTCCCTACTTTGCAGTGAGGATTGCCACTCATGCGACAAGGTCCCGCGCGGGGTCTCATTTTCTTGACCGTTTTTCTGATTACTCCATTCGCGCAAGCCCAGCAGCCGTCTCCTTGTGCGTTGACGCCGCTATCGACTCCCAAGCCGGGAACCAACATGTTCACGCCGGAGCAAGAAGGGGAGATTGGCGATTTTCTGTCCGACAGATCTATGAGCTCGATTCGACCAATCGAAATCAAAGAGCTTAGCGCGGAGCTCCAGCGCATCGGAGAACGGCTGGTGAAGCACTTGCCGCCGAATGATCTGAAATTCCAGTTTTTCCTCTCCGATGCGTCGCAAGCCAATGCATTTTCCTTCGTGGGTGGGCGCGTATACGTGACGCGGAAACTAATCGGCCAGGTGCACAGCGAAGACGAGCTGGCCGGGGTCATGGGGCACGAACTGGGACACATCGTGACACACCAGCAGGCGAAGCTGTATACGCGCGTCTTCCGCGAGAAGCTGGGGGTCACGGAGGTCGGCGACCGCAAGGACCTGTACCAGAAATTGAACCGCATGTACGACGAATGGAATCAGCACGGTTCGATTACCTTTGACCCGGAAGCAGACCAGCAGGAGGCCGACCGGATCGGCATGGAAGCCGTAGTTCGCGCCGGGTACTCTCCGCAGGCACTGGCGGAATTCTGGGACCGTTTCACGGAGAACAAGGGGAAAACGGGCAACTGGTTGAGCGAAATGTTGATGACCACGCAGCCGGACGTGAAGCGCTACCGGGAGATGACCAAGGAATTGGCGGCGTTGCCCACGTCTTGCCGGGACGTGCCAGCTTCGGGCGCTTCCGAGCAATTCAAGAAATGGCAAACTGAGGAGGTTACGTTCAAGGGCATGAGGACCAGCGACGATTTGCACAACGTGGTGTGGCAGAAGCGGCTGGATCCGCCGCTGCAGGATGCCATCCACACGCTGAAATTCAGTCCGGATGGAAAATACGTGCTGGCACAAGACAGTGGAAATATCTACGTGCTTAACCACGATCCCTTTAAGACGCTCTTCCAGATCAGCGCTCCGGATGCGTACCCCGCGCAGTTCACGCCGGACTCGGGGGAGATTGTGTTCTACGATAGATCGTTGCGCGTGGAACGATGGAACCTCAAGAGTCAGGAACAGGTGTCCGCGACGGAGGTTTATGTTCTGCGGATGTGCCTGCAGACGCTGCTTTCGCCCGACGGAAAGACGCTGGCATGCTACCGCATGTCGAAGGATCTGGATCTGATCGATGTGGCCACCGGGGATCACCTCCTGGAGAAAAAGGATTTTTTCCAAGGGAAGGCCGATATGGATGTCGGCTTGGCGTCGTTGACCTTCAAATATTCGCTCAAATTCCTGAATCTCGGATTCTCGCCAGACGGGCGGTACTTTGTGGCTGCTTTGAAAAGCGAAAACAGTCTGATCTACGACATCGCGGGAAAAAAGGAGCTACCCGTACCCGGGCCGTTGAAACCGTATCTCGAAGTGGCCTTTGCATTTGTCTCGCCGGGAAGCATCGTGGGATTTGGAGGACAGCGTGGCGAGAAATCGGGGATCGTGGAGTTTCCTCCCGGCAAGGTGCTTCACCCATTTGACCTTGGAGGGGCGCGGCCATCGGGGGCGACGCACGGCGATTACGCGCTGGTCCGGCCCATCCGGGATTACGCGGTGGGCATACTGGACGTGAACACGAATCAGCTCGTGGGCGCGAACAAGCAGTCGGCTATCGATGTTTACGATAAGCAGTACGTGGCGGAACTGAAGAACGGAGAGGTGGGACTGTTTGGCATCGGGGCGGGCCCCGTGGCGCACGCAACACTGCCGCGGGGAGTATTGGGGAAGCTGCGCACGACCGCGATCTCCGGCGATCTCAACTGGCTGGCGGTAAGCGAGCGCTCCCGCGGGGCGGTTTGGGCGTTGCCGACAAGTTCCCGCGTGCTGAATCTGCGAGAGTTCCAGGGAGCGTACATTGCTCCCGACGGAGTGCTGTTTGCCGATTTCCCGAAGCACGACGTGGCGGAGCGCCCCGTGGCCCGAATTTCACTGCAGCAGAAGCAGTTCGCCATCGCGGTGAAATCGCCGGAACCAAGCTGGAAGCAGCACGGAGCGTACCTGGTGGGTCTCCGGACAATGGCGACGATCCCGGGACGGCGCTCGGAGAAGGTCTGAATTTGCGGATTGAAGATCTGGTCAGTGACGCGGAAGGGGCGCGCAACACGGTCTTCGAAGTTCACAAGGTGAAGTCCGGAGAACTGATCTGGTCGCTACCATTTCCCAAAGAAGCTCCGCGTTATTTCGTGAGCGCAGGCCACAAGACCGTTTGTTTTGTGTGGTACGCGGGTCAGGATGCCGCAAAAGGCGAGTTGAAGGCGCATCCGGAATGGCGGCAGAACGGGCAACCTAGAGAGTCCGATCAGTTGGTGGAGACTTATGACCTGACGAACGGAAAGTTGCGGAACGGTCTGGTGGTGAACACGGGTGCGCGCTCGTTCAGCGTGACCTCGGCGTGGGCCGACGGTGATTTGTTGCTGCTGGAAGACAATCGGGGCCGGGTGATTGTGTACTCCCTCTCCAGCGGCAAAGAGATTGGCAAGCAAATTGGGGAGTTGGTGACGTTTTCATCCGCCGCGGGAGTGTTTTGCCTGCAGAAGGTGCCGGGCCGCCTGGAGATTTACTCGCTGGGCAGCATGGAGAAGACGGACGAATTTGCGTTTTTGCACAACGTGATGATGGCCACGTTTACGGACGAAAAGAGGCTGTTTGTTCTGACCGAGGACCAGACGGGTTATCTGCTGGAGCCGGACACCAAGGGCAAAGTGAGTGCGTCGACCACTGAACCGAAAAAGTAGCAAAATTCGGCACTTTCGCCATGCAAGGTACACTGTAGGTACACGGAAAGGGTGAACGCCCCAATTGATTTGTATTGAGTCGGTTAGATTGGTAGGAGCGGTGGGGATCGAACCATCAAGCCCATTGCAAACATGTAAGTTATTCATTCCCTGTTCGGACAAATCCTATAAAAACGACAGAAACGCCAAACCGAGGTACACGCCAGGTACACACGTGATGTGCCCCGATGATCACAATCGATCAGTCTGACCTCCGCAATATTTTCATTGCGCTGGAAAATACGAAGGGGAAGAAAAGTAACGAGAACAGACCTCAGTCATGTCCTCTTTTATCCGTTAATCGCTCACCGCTTTCTGGAACCGCAGGCTTCGCGCCGTTCGTGGTATCTGTCGGCAGCGCCGGGATTGCCATACCAGGTTGATGTCAATCGGTGGACGCGGCGTCCCGCGAATATCCATGACGATCGGGTTTCAACCGGGTGGTGGATGCCCTCTTATGGTTGACCTGCCCTGCGTTATTGCGGCAAATCTTACGCCGCCGGCCCTCGAAACCTGAACTCATCCTTCGATATTTTCGTCTTCCTTGCTCTGAGACCACACGATTACAATGCACAGCCCGGAAAGAAGGATTGCGGCGAGAATCAGGCCCAGGATGGCGACCACGGCTGTGTTCAGGCCGCTCCGAGCGCGCAGCACAACGATCATCCACATGGTTGTAAAAAGGAACGGCAGGATCAGCCACGGTTCAAAAAGATCAAGAGTTCGCCTGAGCCATGGGTACATCCAGACGCTCCTCCACCAGTTCTTGACCCTTTTCCTCGGCCAGCCGACGAGTGGCAATTGATCCTCGGGCAAGGTTCCCTGTTTTGCCTGTAGGCCCAGGAACTGAAGATAACCGCGAGCCTGGTAGCTTCGGTAGAGCATCACAAAGGCTGAGAGTGCGACCAGTGTCCCCACCACGCTGAGAAAGGAATACGCCGTAGTAGCCTCGGTTTTTGCAGAGACGAATGCGTTGGCGATAAAGCCCTGACCAACCAGCAACCACATGATGCGGTGATTTGTCACATCGTTCTCGTGGCGGATCATTTCGCGAATGACCGTCGGATACTGCTCGGGCCGAACATCGTGTATGCCTTCGCTCATAAGGCAGACACCTGGAAAAGATGGCATTGCCACGGTCGCAATTCGACGTACAAACCCGCATCCCGCATGTCATTTCCGCCGCGGTCGTAGGATTCACCGGACAAAAGGTCGTTGAGGCGCCACGGCTTTCCCCGTAGCTCATCCCATGGCACATGGACTCGCGCTTGCGAGGCTTCCTCCCGGAAGTTTATGACCACGAGGTAGCGCTCATCGCCTTTCACCCAGCACCAGGTGAGAATGTTCTGGCAGCTCTGGTTGTCTGGCCAGCCGCTCCGCTCACAGAGGCGCCATTCACCGTTCCGAAAAACGTCATGCTGGACCGCTTTCAGCAGGTGGTCATAGAAGTCCACGAGGCCTTGATCGACGGGCTCGGCCGGGCGACGGCCGAGGAACACCGGCAGCCGGACCTTTTTCCCCTCGAATTGCCCCTCGTGGAGAAGCTTTGCCCCCATCAGTGTGAGGATCGCTACGGCGGCAGCGCGTGTTTTTCCTGAAGGAAAAGTGGCGGCAGCCCGCGGCTCGTCGTGGTTCTCGATGAAGCGGACCATCTTCTGCTGATAAGGGAGATCCGCAAACAGGTGCTGGCGCACGCTCTCGGGGTCAGCGTGTTCCATGCGGTCATAGAGTTTCTTGTCGTAACAGAAATCAAAACCTTGTTGTTGCAGTTCCCACTCGAGGTCCCAGTAGGCCTCGGCAATGAACTTGAAGCCTTTATGTTTTTCCTTGATCGCGGGTATCACCGTGCTCCAGTAATCCTTGGCTGGTTTTTCGCCGGCGCGAGCTCCCCAGGTGCGTTCGAAAATGTTGTTCAGCAGCAGCATCGCCATGTCGCAGCGGATGCCGTCACACTGTTCGGCGATTTCCGAGATCGTCTGGATCACTGAGGCCCGAAGGCCTGGATGGAAGGCGTTGAGCTGGAGAACATCAGGCCAA
>Ga0335085_10013967_pt1 | contig 11749 bp, 14 predicted proteins | sample Lox_Sample_45_FD_206712 | JGI IMG/M metagenome (GOLD analysis project Ga0335085, IMG submission 206712) | Soil microbial communities from Loxahatchee National Wildlife Refuge, Florida, United States - Lox_Sample_4.5 | ecosystem: Environmental > Terrestrial > Soil > Wetlands | place: USA...
CCTTGGGGTTGTGCTTCGACAGCACCTTGGTAATCGCCGCCGTCAAGGTGGTCTTGCCGTGGTCGATGTGACCGATCGTGCCTATATTCACGTGCGGCTTGCTGCGCTCGAACTTTTCCTTCGCCATCGGCTGTCTCGTTCCTCCGCTGCAATCAATACGTAAAACAAACTTATCGCGTTACCCGGCCCGTAGCCTTGGCGACGACCTCATCCGCGATGGATGCGGGCGCCTCGGCATAATGGGAGAAGTGCATGGTGAAGCTTCCGCGGCCCTGGGTGCGGCTGCGCAAATCGGTGGCATAGCCAAACATTTCGGCCAGAGGCACTTCGCAGCGAATGATCTGCGCTCCGGCGCGCGACTCCATCCCCAGGGGATGCCCGCGGCGGGAGTTCAGGTCGCCAAAAACATCGCCCATGTATTCTTCGGGGACCACCACCTCGACGCGCATGACCGGCTCGAGGAGAATGGGCTGGGCCTTGCTGCAAGCTTCCTTGAAAGCCATCGACCCGGCAATCTTGAAGGCCATTTCCGAACTATCCACTTCGTGGTAGCTGCCGTCGGTTAAGACCACGGCGATATCCACCATTTCATAGCCAGCGAGCACGCCATTTTCCATGGCCTCGCGAATACCGGCTTCAATGGGAGCGATAAACTCCCGGGGAATGCTCCCTCCAACGATCTTGTCGATGAAGAGCAGGCGATGCTCTTTATCGAAGCGGAATTTTCCGCCCGAGCCAGCCACTTGCTTGGCGAGAGCATCGAGCTCGTCGGTAGACATCTCGTGCATGTCTTCGTGGCCGGAGCTGGGCAGAGGATGAATTTCCACTTTGCAATGGCCGTACTGGCCGCGGCCGCCGGTCTGGCGGATGTATTTGCCTTCGCCTCCCGCGTGGCGGCGGATGGTTTCGCGGTAAGCCACCTGCGGACGGCCCACACTGGCCTGCACGCCAAATTCGCGCAGCATGCGGTCCACGATAATTTCCAGGTGCAATTCGCCCATGCCGGAGATGAGGGTTTGTCCCGTATCCGGATCGGTGTGCACGCGGAAAGTGGGATCCTCCTGGGAGAGCTTGGCCATAGCGTTGCCGAGCTTATCCTGGTCCGCCTTGGTTTTGGGCTCAATGGCCACGGAGATAACGGGCGCCGGAAATTCGATGGACTCGAGAACGATGGGCTTCTGCTCGTCGCACAGCGTGTCGCCGGTGGTCACACTCTTTAGTCCAACGCAGGCGGCGATGTCACCCGCATAGATGGCTTCAATCTCCTCGCGCTTGTTGGCGTGCATGCGCAGAAGACGCCCAATGCGCTCGCGCGTACGCTTCGAAGAGTTGTAGACGTAGCTGCCGGATTTCAACACCCCCGAATAGACACGGATATAAGTCACATGGCCGACGAATGGATCGGACATGATTTTGAAAGCCAGAGCCGAGAAGGGCTGATCGTCCGCGGCGCGGCGCAGGAGAGGTTCAGTACCATCGAGAGAGGTGCCTTCCACCGGCGGAACGTCCAGCGGAGAGGGCAGATAGTCGACGACCGCATCGAGCAAAGGCTGAACGCCTTTGTTCTTGAACGCGGAACCGGCCACGACCGGGACCAGCTTCAGCGCAATGGTGGAACGGCGAATGGAAACGCGCAGCTCTTCCGGCGTCAATTCATGCTCGGCGAGATACTTGGCCAGAATCGCGTCATCATGCTCGGCAATGTACTCGACCACTTTTTCGCGATGTTCCTTATAGAACTCCGGGCTGATGGCCGAAGCCTTAACCGCGACGGCAACCTCCGGGCGCTCTTTCAAGAAAGCCTGGTCCCAAAGCTTCTCGATGGGCAGCACCTCGAATTTCGCGCCGAGGGTGTCTTCCAGCCAAATGATGGCTTTCTGCTCGATGAAATCGATGACTCCGACGAAGTTATCTTCCTTGCCGATGGGAAATTGCAGCGGGCAGGGATGAGCTCCGAGGCGCTGGCGCATGGAGCGGATACAGTGGTCGAAATCGGCGCCCACGCGGTCCATCTTGTTTACAAAAGCGATGCGCGGGACGCGATACTTATCGGCCTGGCGCCATACCGTTTCCGACTGCGGCTGCACACCGGCCACGGCGTCAAAAATGGCCACGCAGCCATCCAGAACGCGCAACGAGCGCTCCACTTCGACGGTAAAGTCCACGTGACCCGGCGTATCGATGATGTTGATGAGGTAAGACTGGCCAAAACGTTTCCAGCTGGCCGTAGTGGCGGCGGAGGTGATGGTAATGCCGCGTTCGCGCTCCTGTTCCATCCAGTCCATCGTGGCGGTCCCTTCGTCGACTTCGCCGATCTTATACGTGACACCGGTATAGAAGAGGATGCGCTCGGTGGACGTGGTCTTACCGGCGTCGATATGCGCCATGATGCCGATGTTGCGCGTGTGCTCGAGTTGTGATGACCTTGTTTCCATAGTTCTACTAAACTCTTTCGTTTCTTTGGCTTTTACCAGCGGTAGTGGGCGAAGGCCTTGTTGGCCTCGGCCATGCGATGAACATCTTCTTTGCGCTTGATGGCGCCGCCGCGTCCGTTTGCGGCATCCAGGAGCTCGTCGGCAAGCTTATCGACCATGCGCTTGCCCGGCCGGGTGCGAGCGTGGAGCAAGAGCCAGCGAATGGCCAGGGATTGCCTGCGGAACTGACTGACCTCCACAGGAACCTGGTAGTTGGCGCCGCCCACGCGGCGCGACTTCACTTCGAGGACGGGCTTGACGTTTTCCACCGCTTTCTTGAACACCTTCAGCGGCTCGTCATTGGCCTTTTGCCCCATCTGCTCCATCGCCTGGTAGAAAATGCGCTGGGCGGTGGAGCGCTTGCCGTCCCACATCATGGAACTGATGAACTTTTGCACCAGATCGCTGCCGTAGACTGAATCCGGCATGACCGAGCGGCGCGAAATGAATCCCTTGCGTGGCATGAAGCCTCTCCGTTCCTATTTCTGCGCAGCCTTAGGCCGCTTGGCTCCATACTTGGAGCGCCCTTGCTTGCGATTGTCGACGCCGGCGGCATCGAGGGTGCCGCGAATGATGTGGTAGCGAACGCCCGGCAAATCCTTAACGCGCCCGCCGCGCACGAGCACAATGGAGTGCTCTTGCAAATTGTGGCCGATTCCCGGGATGTAGGTGGTGACTTCGACGCTATTGGTCAAGCGCGCGCGGGCCACCTTGCGCAGCGCGGAATTGGGTTTCTTGGGAGTCTGTGTGTACACGCGGATGCACACGCCGCGCTTTTCAGGACACCCCTGCAGCGCGGGCGATTTTGTTTTGGTGCGTACTTTCTCGCGTCCATTACGGACAAGTTGCGCAAACGTCGGCACGGCTCTCCCTCAATTCGAGCAAAAAACTTCGATTCTATTCCGGGTTGGCTTTCGCCGACACGCGGAGTCTGCGGGTTTATCAACAGAAGAGGGTCAGTAGCGACCCCGGCGGACCGACAAGATTCTCACGCACAAAATCCGCTGCGCCGATTTGCACGGCAGCGGGTCACGCGGAGATGCTCACTCGGCTTTGCGGGGCTGGCGCCCCATTCCGGCCGCTCTCCTAGCCCCGTTCCCTTAACCGCTCTTCCGGAGCAGGAGACCTACCCCTTCTACGACAGGGCAAAAATTCCCCTGACAAAGAGGGAAGTATACGTAAAAAAGTCGAATGTGTCAAAATAAAAAACAGTCAATAAAAAAAGACTAGGAAAAAGACCAAGTTTGAGGGGTGCAGGGCATTGATTATGGCAGTTATTGACGTCTCGTGGTAGCTCCGTTTGAGTTTTGATCTCTTGTCACGATCGAGGAAATTCAAACTGACCCTCTGCCTCATGTCGAAGTGCGTTGACAAAATCCAGCTCATACACTATTGTTCCCGTTTGTCCCTATAGGGCAGGTGTTTATCGAGATGCGGACATACGTTCCAGAGGGCCGCGAAGCGGAGGCGCTGTCGCAAGGTCCCAAGTGGGTTGTTGTGGATGCCGCCGGACAGGTGCTGGGGCGCGTCGCCGCGACTGTGGCGCGCGTACTAATCGGGAAAGATAAACCGGAGTTCACTCCCTACCTGGATTGCGGCGATCACGTGGTCGTCATCAACGCGCAAAAGATTCGTCTCACGGGAAACAAGCTCGACCAGAAAGTGTACCGTTCCCACAGCGGTTATCCCGGCGGTCTCAAGGAAGTTCCCGCAAAGCGCATTCGTGGCGAGCGGGCCGACTGGATGCTGCGCGAGGCAGTTCTCGGGATGTTGCCGAAGAACCGGCTTCGTGCCAGCCGGGCCCGAAAACTGCGCGTCTACCTGGACGAAAAGGGTTTGGCGCGCCACGCAGGCCAGAAGCCGCAACCCCTAAGTCTGTAGCTTCGCGAACACACCGGGCGACTTTCAAGAGAGCTGTCCTTATCTGAGTTTTGAGGAGGAGCGTTGGGTTCAACGCCACAACCAACCGAAGGCGCCGTAAAGACGCAAGCGTACGGCACGGGCCGGCGCAAGAACGCCATTGCACGCGTCTTCATTAAACCTGGCAGCGGCAAATTCGAAGTAAATCGGCGGCCCGTAGACGCTTATTTCAAGAACGTGACATGGTTGCTGCGCGCCATGGAACCTCTAAAGTTCACCAATACCGCCAAGGAGCTGGACGTCTGGGCCACGGTAAACGGCGGGGGCGTTGGCGGGCAATCCGGCGCGGTGCGCATGGGGCTGTCGCGCGCGCTTTCGATTTTCAATCCAGACTTGCGTCATGGGCTGAGAAACAACGGTTTCCTGACGCGCGATTCGCGCATGCGCGAACGCAAGAAGTACGGTCAAAAGGGCGCTCGCAAGCGCTTCCAATTCAGCAAGCGGTAACCCTAAAGCTCCAGCCCGGCCTACCGGGCTGAATACATGGCCGGCGAGATGCCGGCAAGAGGATGCTCCGCTTTCCGCGCGGCAACGCCGCGGCAAAGCTGCAAGCATCTAAACAATCAAGGAGGTCCATTGGCAGTTGAAATAACCATGAAAGAGTTGCTGGAGGCCGGCGTTCATTTCGGCCACCAGACCCGCCGTTGGAACCCGAAGATGAAGGAGTTTATCTTCGGCGAACGCAATGGGATTCACATTATCGATCTGCAAAAGACGCTCAAAATGTTCCGCGAAGCGAGCCGCTTCGTGAGCGAACTGGCCAGCCAGGGACGCGTCATTCTCTTTGTGGGCACCAAGCGCCAAGCGCAGGAAGCCATTTCCGAGGAAGGGCGGCGCTGCGCCATGTTTTACGTCAACCACCGATGGCTGGGCGGAACTCTGACCAATTGGGCCACGCTGCAGAAATCCATCAAGCGGCTGAAGACGCTCAAGGCCATGATCGAGGATGGACGCATGGCCCAGTTATCGAAAAAGGAAGCCGCCAGGCTGGAGCGCGAGCTGAAGCACCTGCAACAAAATTTGGAAGGCGTGGAGAATATGACCACGCCGCCGGACGCCATGTTCGTGGTGGACTCGCATACCGAGGCGATTGCGGTGCGTGAGGCGCGCCGTATGGGCGTGCCGGTGGTCGCTGTAGTGGACACGAATTCCGATCCCGACCAGGTGGATTGGGTAATCCCCGGCAATGACGACGCGCTGCGCGCGATTCGCCTTTTTACCACGAAGATTGCCGATGCCGTGGTGGAAGGCCGCACTGCCTTTGAGCAGACGCAGCTGGCGGGCGAAAAAGCGGGAGCTCCGGAAGGCGCGGAGGGGGAAAACGTGGAATACGTAGATACCAGCGCTTACGAAGCTTACGAGAAGCAGGAAGGCGACTTCGTGGAGCCTTCGGAAGTCACCGATGTCGAACAGACCGCCGTCCAGGCCGAGGGCGAACCGGAATCCTAAACCATGCCCGGCGAAACTCCTGCCGGGTGCAGTGCATCGAACGATACTCCCATTCATTTTCTGAGGATTTGCCAAAATGGCGACAAAGTCCGATTTCAATGTGCCCGCGCAACTGGTGAAGGAGCTGCGCGAACGCACCGGCGCCGGTTTTAGCGATTGCCGCAATGCGCTGGTGGAAGCCAAGGGCGATGTGGAGCGGGCCATCGACGTCTTGCGGCGCAAGGGACAAGCCGCGGCGCAGAAGAAAGCGCAGCGCGAGGCCAGCGAAGGGCTGATCGGCCATTACATTCACGCCGGCGGGAAAATCGGGGTCATCGTGGAAGTGAACTGCGAGTCCGATTTCGTGGCCCGCACCGAGGACTTCCAACGCCTCTGCCACGACGTGGCCATGCATATAGCGGCGATCGATCCGCGCTACGTGCGCAGGGAAGAAGTGACGCAGGAGATCCTCGATCATGAACGAGAGATCTATCAGGAGCAAGCACGGGCCACGGGCAAGCCGGAGCCGGTGATCGAGAAAATCGTGAATGGCAAGATGGAGAAGTTTTACGAGGAGAATTGCCTTTACGAGCAGCACTTCATCAAGGATGAGAGCGGCCATCTCACCGTGGGCGAGCTGATCAATCAAATGATTTCGAAGCTTGGCGAAAATATTTCCGTGCGGCGTTTCGTGCGCCTCAAGGTGGGCGAAACAACCAACGCGCCCTCCGCGACACCCGGAGCCACGGCCATGGAGCCAGTGAGCTGACGTTTGCAGGCGGTTGGTGTTGCTTTTTGAGGACCCGTATCCGTAGCGAGCCAGCGTGAAACTCTGCTAAAATGCCGATCGAAACACTGAGCGAAACTGCGGCTCAGACGCGGTTCAAAAACTTCCACACCAGATGACCACAGAGAGTCCACCGCTTACGGTTGCGCGTCCCGCTTATTCCAGGATCGTGTTGAAGCTATCCGGGGAGTCCCTTCAGGGGCCTCAGGGTTCCGGTATCGACGCGGAGACGGTGGCGCGTGTGGCCGCCGAGTTGAAGGAGATCAGCGACATCGGCGTGCAAGTGGCCATCATGGTTGGCGGTGGAAATATCTTCCGAGGCACCCGCCAGAAAGCGCTTTCGATCGACCGCGCCACCGCCGATTACATGGGCATGCTGGCAACGGTGATCAACGGGCTGGCACTTCAGGACGCCCTGGAAAAGCAAGGGGCGCATACGCGCCTGCTGAGCGCGATCGATATGCGCCAGGTGGCTGAACCTTTTATTCGCCGCCGGGCCACGCGGCACCTGGAGAAAGGCCGCATCGTCATTTTCGCGGCGGGCACCGGCAATCCCTATTTCTCCACCGATACGGCCGCGGCTTTGCGCGCCATGGAGATCAAGGCCGAAGTAATTATCAAAGCCACTCGAGTGGATGGAATTTACGACGCCGACCCCGAGAAAGTTAAGGGAGCGAACCGTTTTGAGCGCATCACCTATCTGGACGTGCTGCAGCGGGGACTGGCGGTGATGGATTCGACGGCCATTTCGCTGTGCATGGACAATAAAATGCCGATCATCGTGTTTGATTTGAACGAGGTTGGAAACCTCAAGCGAGTCGTTCTCGGCGAGAAAGTGGGTTCGCTGGTTACGGCCAGTTAGGCGGGAGCAACGTGAACCGCGCCAGGAAGCTGATGGAAAGAGGACCGAAAGAATGAGCACCGTAGCTACAAGCAAGGACGCGCTGGCTCAAGCCAGGGCGCGGATGGAAAAGGCGGTGGAGGATTTTCGCCGCGAGCTGGCAGGGGTGCGCACCGGGCGCGCGAATGTAAGCCTGCTGGACCATGTGCGCGTGGATTATCACGGAACGCAGATGCCCATCAATCAGCTTGGCACGGTCACGGTTCCCGATGCGATGATGCTGGTGATTTCGCCCTGGGATCCCGGCGCCGTGGCGCTGATCGACAAAGCCATTCGTAGCTCCGATCTCGGCCTTAACCCCACGAACGATGGGAAGGTCGTTCGCTTACCGATTCCGGCGCTCACGGAAGACCGCCGCAAGGACTTGGTGAAACACATACATAAAGTGCTCGAAAATCATCGCACTGCGATGCGTAACGTGCGCCGCGACATCAAGGAAGCCGTAGAGCATTTAGAAAAAGAAAAAAAAGTGAGCGAAGACGAACGCAAGCGGGCCATCGAAGAGCTGGACAAACTCACACACAGTGAAACCAGGAAAATCGAGGACCTCTCGGCCGCCAAAGAGAGGGAAATTCTCGAATTAAAGTAAGGGCTGTTTTGGGTTGGACCTCGATCGCGCGGCAGCAGGCAAGCGCTATTTGGGTGCGTCGAGGCCAGCAGCAGGATCGGCAAACTCCTTGTTATATTCCTCGGTCTCGATCGGCGCGCATTCCATCTCGCGAATATCAAAATGAGGCGATTGCAGGCGCAACCGTAGTTTGACGGCCACCCAAGGCTTCGTATACATCTTGGGATCGTCAATTGTGATGGTCATATCCATGTGCTGCTGATCGGTACGGTGATATTGCTCGATCACATGCAGAGCATCGCTGTGGGGACGGCCAGCGTTGTCCAGCCAAGTTCGATCGTCAAACCCATTCGATTCTGCGACGAAGGTGTAGTCGTCGGTCCACTTGCCTACCGAATAGCCCCACCATCTCGATTCCGGCGCATCGGGAGAGCCCCAGGTGGGGCTCTCCGCATCCTTGGGCAGCTGTCGCCCATCGGTCCAGATCACACGCCACTTCTTGTTGAATTCGTAGAGGATCACCACGTTTTCCGGCGTCTGGATGACTCGGCTGGTCCTGAAATTGTGAAGGACAATGCGGGGAAATCCCTGCGGATTGCAGCCGGGCATGGGATCGTTCGTCAGTGCCGACGGAACTTGGGTGACGCCAAAAGTCGGTTTGTGGGCCATGAAGGTTTGGCGCCCGAGCGGCGTGAAAGGCAGTTCGTGTTCGGGCTTGCCGTCCGACGGCATTTGTCCGGCGCCGTTGGCGTGGATTCCCGCGCCAGGACCGCCGGCCGGTTCCCAGACCCCGGAAATATCATGCTTCGGAGCGGGTCCCGGCTTTTCTCCTTTTTGGTCGAAGTCGTAGACCGCTCCAGGCTGGCGGGCGACGTCCACGCCTCCTCGATCTTGTTCTCCCTGATCTTGCGCATGCGCTCGAAGAGAAAACGCCAGTGCCGCTACCAGGGCCATCGAAAGTGCGAGACGTTTCGTCATTGCTTTCTTTCGTTATCGAGCAACCATGGATCGAGCAGCGGCTACCTCGTCAGTATTTGTCGCTATTTATCGGGGCCAGTTTTGGGCTGGCCAGCAGAGTTACCCGTCGCGTCCGGAGGTCTCCCCGTGGCATGCAAGGTCCTGCCGTCCGAGAATATGACCTGCAGGACGCGGCCAGCGGGCCGGCCATTTTTGACCGGCTCGATAATGACCGTAACTTCATCGCCAGGTTTGAAGGATTGCTTGGTCCAGCCGAGATTGGCCATGTCCGGCGGATTGCTCGTTTCGGCTACCCAATGTACGACTTCGCCTTGTTCGTTCTTGGCATCAAATTTCAGGAAGCAGTGAGGATTCGCCCAGAACCACTCCGTGACTGTTCCGGCCAAAGTGAGCTTTTTGCCTGTATCAAACGCCGACGAGCCATGGTGTGCGAACAGCAGCCCGGAAGATAGAAATCCCAGGCCCAAAAGTGAAATGAGTTTGAAGGCGCGTTTCATGCCCAACCACCAGATTTGAGTTTTAAGGGCCGCTCGTTATCGGCAGATCGTCACAATCAGACTAGGAAAACTTACCGGCGCATGCAACAGGTTTTCGCGAGCCAGCGGGTTTTCACGAACGAAAGAGCCGCTCGATCGCCGGCGCCGGGTTCGCCGCTACGAATGCAACGCAGGCCATAAGGGGCCGCGGGTGGCGGGAATTATTTTGCTGGAGTTGTGGGAACGACGTCGTGAAGCAGGGTGTTAAAATTCGCCTGCTCGGAGACTGCGCAAATCATCTCCCGAATATCGAAACTCGGTGAATTCATCCCCATACGGAAATTTTTCAGAGGATACCAGGGTTCCGTATACATTTTCGGGTCGGTAATCTTGATCGTGAGCTCGAAGGTGAGTTCGTCCACGCGGTGGAAAGTTTCCTCGACGACCAACTCGTCGCTATGTGGCCGGCCGGTGTTGTCAATCCACGTTGTGTCGTTCAGCCCGTTGGTCTCAACCACGAGCGTAGTATCGTCCACCCACTTGCCAACCGAATATCCGAACCACCGTGGCTCGGATAGCTCGTCGAGCTTGGGCAGTGGCCGCCCGTCCGTCCAGATGTTCCGCCATGTCCTGGTATTTTGATACAGCAGCAGCACTTGGTCTTTGGTTTGGACGATCTGCAACCCCCGCAGGTTGAAAAGTTCTATGCGCGGAAACCCAATCGGATCGCAGTTGTCAAAGGGATCATTGATCTGCGAAATGGGGGCAATGTTGACTCCAAAACCAGCCTTATGGGAAGCCATGGTTTGCTTGCCCAACGGCGTGTATGGCATCACGGCCTCATGCTTCGCATCGCTAGGCATATCCCTCGGGCCGCTGGCAAACACTCCGTCTCGATATCTTGGGACCGGCTCCCAAATTCCAGACAGGTCATGGACGGGAGCGGGCCCCGGCTTCTTCCCCGCCGCCTCCAAAGACACCGCCGGCCGGTCCCAACCGTCGACATGTATATTTTGATTTTGTCCCGCGGCAGGGGCAGCGCCCTGCTGGTTATTTCCCGCCCCTTGCTGTGCTGGCTGACCGCCTTGAGCGCGTGTAACAGGGGAAAATGTCAGAGCTGCAAGTAACACTGTTGGGGCCACAAAATGCTTTAGCATCTTCGCAATCCTTTCCATCGTTGGAGTAGAACCGGATCCGAATTGCCTCATCAGGCACTCGACTCTGCTCCGCCCGAACCATGGCTGCACGGCTGCCTGGATCACTCGTCGCCGCCAGCCATCGGTTGCCGCGCCGCCTAAACCGCGGCCTTGGCCTATCTTACTTCTGAATTCATCACGTAGCCGTTGGCAAGGATGATCTTGCTGATACGACCGACGGGCAAGTTCCCGGATGTCGCGGCCATTACAACCGTAACCATATCGCCGGGCTTGAAGGTCTTCGCGTTAAACCCAAAGTTGATCAGAGTGGAGGGCGCCTGGTTCTCGCAAACCCAATGTGTGACGTTGCCCTTATCATCCGTCACATCGACTTTCAAAAAAGTATGGGGATTGGTCCAAAGCCATGCCGTAACGACTCCCTTGATGGTGACGCCCTTTCCGTCGTACGAGGCATTTCCGTGATGGGCGAACACTGGCGCCGCGATTATCAGAAGAGCAAAAACAGCGACGAAAATAGTCACGAGCCTGTGTCTCATATCGTTTTGATCCTCCGTCTTGGGGTCTAGCGGTGAAACCCGCTGGTTCGTTGCCCGGATGGCGGCAGCATACACTTCGGTCCGCGGACGGTCAACTTGGAGTGGGGGAAACAGCAGGGACAAGGAGATGGTGGGTGACCAGGGACTCGAACCCTGAACTCGCAGATTAAGAGTCTGCTACTCTACCAATTGAGTTAGTCACCCACGCCGAGTAGTGCGACAACCAGATTCAACTATTTTTGCACTAATCCGCCCCAACGCGCTACCCCACGGCCAATTTTGGTCCTTCTCTTTGCGAGGAAGACCGGTCGTTGCGGGCGGCGCGGCAATGCCAGATTTCGGCTGGCAATCGTCGGAGCACCGACGTTAATAGGAATGCGGCCGACTAACTCGATCGGGTAGTGTCCAGACTTTTTCGCACTTTTGATGAGGCATGGGTCTGGTTGTAATGCTCGGCTCCTCCGAGGGGGAGCCGAAAATGTTCGTAGGCACGTTCATGCCGCTTCGCTTGCTTCCGCCAGGCG
>Ga0335085_10013968_pt1 | contig 11749 bp, 11 predicted proteins | sample Lox_Sample_45_FD_206712 | JGI IMG/M metagenome (GOLD analysis project Ga0335085, IMG submission 206712) | Soil microbial communities from Loxahatchee National Wildlife Refuge, Florida, United States - Lox_Sample_4.5 | ecosystem: Environmental > Terrestrial > Soil > Wetlands | place: USA...
GTTCGAGCTCTACTACGAGGCCGAGCGCTACGTCGCGCCCGAGCACCTGAAACCGTCGTGGCGGAACCAGCCGCAGCGCTACACGGGCCGCGGGGCCTGCGTCAAGCGGCTCGACCACGTCAACGTGCTCGCCGCCGACGTCCGCAAGAGCCGCGAGTTCGCGCAGGAGCTCCTCGGCTACCGCCTCTACGAGCGGATCGAGCTCGACGACGGCACCGAGGCGGGCGCCTGGCTCAGCCTCTCGATCGCCGCCCACGAGCTGATCTACGTCAAGGACGCGTACGGGGCCAACGGCCGCCTCCACCACCTCGCCTTCTGGGTGGACACGCGCGAGGAGTGCCTGCGGGCGGCCGACCTCTTCGTCGAGAACGACGTCTACATCGAGGCGGCGCCCTCCAAGCACGGAGTCGTCCAGGGCTTCTTCCTCTACGGCTACGAGCCGGGCGGCAACCGGGTCGAGGTGACGACCGGCGGCTACTTCGTCTTCGACCCCGACTTCGAGCCGATCACGTGGACGGCCGCCGAGCGCGCCCGCGGGCAGTTCTGGGGCGTCCACACGATCGAGAGCTTCCACACGTACGGCACCCCCGACGTCGCGGCCTAGTGCACGACCTGGTCCAGTTCGAGATTCTTCCGGTGGGCGGGGGCGCCGACGAAGCCGCCGAGCTGCCGGAGCACACGCGGCTGACCGTCACCTGCTCGCCGAGGCACGGCCCCGACCTGACCGTCGAGGTCGCGACGCGCCTGCGCGCGCTCGGGCACGCCGCGACGGTGCACCTGGCCGCGCGGATGGTCCGCGACCGTGCGCACCTGGACGGCCTGCTCGCCGCGATGGCCCACGCGGGCATCGACGACGCCTTCCTCATCGCCGGCGACGCGACGCCGCCGCAGGGCCCGTACTCCTCGTCTGTCGAGCTCCTGCCGCTCGTCGACCAGCACGTCCACCGGCCGCACCGGATCGGCATCGCCGGCTACCCGGAGGGCCATCCGCTGATCCCGGCCGGCGAGCTCGCCGAGGCGCTCGAGCGGAAGAGCGGGCAGGCGGACTACATCACGACGCAGCTCTGCTTCGACCCCGGCGCGCTGGTCGCGTGGGCGGAGGCGACCCGGGCGGCGGGGATCCACCTGCCGGTGTTCGTCGGCCTGCCCGGCGTGGTCGACCGCCGCCGGCTGCTGGAGATCTCCGTGCGGGTCGGCGTCGGCCCGTCGCTGGCGTTCCTCCGGAAGCAGCGCAGCCTCCGGAGCCTGCTCCGGCTTTCGGGGTACTCGCTGGACCGCCTCCACGACGCGATCGAGCCGCACGTCGGCGAGTCACGCCTGAACATCGTCGGGTTCCACTACTACACGTTCAACCAGCTCCTGGCGACGTGGCGGTGGGCGCAGGAACGGCACGGAGAAGCCGGCGAGTCGAGCGTGCCCGATCAGGCAGGCTGACATAGGATCGTCCTCGTAGTCCTGACGGGGAGGGAACGAGATGAGCTACACAAGCCTCGAGGAGAAGCTGCAGGCGGCCGGCAACCCGGTCGACCTGGCCCGGAACTCGCAGATCGGCCCCTACGTCTATCCGAAGGTGCCCGCCGAGTTCACGAACTGGCGGGACGAGCAGGTCGCCTGGCAGGAGACGTGCGCGCTCTTCGACCAGACCCACCACATGACCGACCTCTACATCGAGGGCCCGGACGTGATCAGGCTCCTCTCCGCGCTCGGCGTCAACTCGTTCGAGACCTTCGCTGTCAACAAGGCGAAGCAGTTCGTCGCCTGCAACCCGGACGGGTACGTGATCGGCGACGGGATCCTCTTCTACCTCGACGAGAACAAGGTCAACCTGGTCGGACGGCCCTCCGCCCACAACTGGGTGCAGTACCACGGCGAGACCGGCGGCTACGACGTGACGTTCGACCGCGACGAGCGCACCGCCGCGAACCCGACCGGCAAGCGCAAGATCTACCGCTTCCAGGTCCAGGGCCCGACGGCGATGCAGACGCTCGAGCAGGCGACCGGCGGGCCGCTCCCCGAGATCAAGTTCTTCAACCTGGGCGAGGTCACGATCGCCGGCCACACGGTGCGAGCGCTGCACCACGGGATGTCGGGCGTGCCCGGGCTGGAGCTGTTCGGCCCGTGGGACGAGTCCGAGGACGTCCGCGCCGCGATCGTCGAGGCGGGCAAGGACTTCGGCCTCCGCCAGGTCGGCTCGAGGGTCTACGCGACGAACACGCTCGAGTCGGGCTGGATCCCGTGCCCGCTGCCCGCGATCTTCACCGGCGACGAGCTGAAGGCGTACCGCGAGTGGCTGCCCGCAGAGGGCTACGAGGGCACCGGCTCGCTCGGCGGGAGCTTCTACTCGGACGACATCTCCGACTACTACCTCACGCCGCATGACCTCGGCTACTGGCCGTTCGTCAGGTTCGACCACGACTTCGTCGGGCGCGAGGCGCTCGAGGCGATGGGCGACGAGCCGAAGCGCCGGAAGATCACGCTGGCCTGGAACGGCGAGGACGTCGCCGCCGCGATGAGGTCGCTGTTCGAGCGGGGCGACGCGGTCAAGTACATCGACCTGCCGCTCTCGAACTACTCCACCTGGCCGAACGACAGGGTGCTGCTCGACGGCGACCAGGTCGGCGTGTCGACCTTCTCGGGCTACAGCTACAACGAGCGCTCGATGCTCTCGCTGGCCGTGCTGAACGTGGACGTCGAGATCGGCACCGAGGTCACGCTCGTGTGGGGCGAGGAGGGCGGCGGGTCGCAGAAGCCGGTCGTCGAACGCCACCGGCAGACGGAGATCCGCGCGGTCGTCAGCCCGTGCCCGTACTCGGAGGTCGCCCGCACCTCGTACGCCGAGGGCTGGCGCACGAAGGCCGGCGTCAGCTAGGCGGGGCCGGCGTTCCCGAATACCGGAACGCTGTCTTGACAATCGAACAGACGGCGACGTAGAGTCGAAACCCCTGCTCGGACGCCATAACGGCGCAGCCGAAGCGGCATACGATGCGCGCGAGAGCGGTGGGAACGACCCGTGCCCGACGGGTGAGACGAAAGGAGAGCTGACGATGAGCGCGACCGAGACGACGACGCAGGAGTTCCACCACTTCATCGGCGGCGAGTGGACGCCGGCGACCGGCGGCGCGACCTTCGAGGACTACGACCCGTTCACCGGCGACGTCGTTGCCCGGATCGCAGCCGGGACGCGCGAGGACGCCCACCGCGCGGTCGAGGCCGCGCAGTCGGCGTTCGACGGCTGGTGGAAGACCCCGCCGGAGGAGAAGCAGCGCATCTTCCTCAAGGCCGCCGACATCCTCGAGAGCCGCACCCCGGAGGTCGCCGGGTGGCTGACGCGCGAGACGGGCGCGACGTTCGGGATCTCGATGTTCCAGCTCCACTTCGTCCCCGGCCTCTTCCGGCAGATCGCCGGGCTCGCGTACGCGCCGATCGGCGAGGTGATCCCCTCGGACGCGGGCAAGTTCGCGATGGGCCTGCGCAAGCCGGTCGGCGTCGTCGGCGCGATCGCGCCCTGGAACGCGGCGCTGATCCTGTCGGCGCGCTCGATCGCCGCGCCGCTCGTGCTCGGCAACACCGTCGTCCTGAAGCCCTCCGAGCTGTCTCCGTACGTCGGCGGCCTGCTGTGGGGGGAGATCTTCACCGAGGCGGGGCTCCCGGCGGGCGCGCTGAACATCGTCACGCACGCGCCCGGCGACGCGGCCGCGATCGGCGACGAGCTGGTCCAGAACCCGGCCGTCCGCAGGATCAACTTCACGGGCTCCTCGGCGACGGGCAGGCGGCTCGCCGAGGCGGCGGGCGCGCAGCTGAAGCGCGTCGTGCTCGAGCTCGGCGGCTACAACCCGCTGATCGTCCTCGCGGACGCCGACATCGAGTACGCGGTCAACGCGACCGCATTCGGCGCGTTCCTGCACCAGGGGCAGATCTGCATGTCGACGCGGAAGGTGATCGTCGAGCGTTCGATCGCCGACGAGTTCACGGAGAAGCTGGCCGAGAAGACGAAGTCGCTGAAGGCCGGCGACCCGAGCGAGCAGGACACGATCATCGGCCCGCTCATCACCGAGGGCGCGCTCGAGCTGGTCTCCAGCCGCGTCGCCGGCGCGGTTGCACAGGGCGCGAAGGTGCTCGCCGGCGGCGAGGCCGCCGGCCCGTGCTACCAGGCGACGCTGCTCGCCGACGTCCCGCCGGACAGCGACTTCGCCCAGCACGAGACGTTCGGGCCGGTCCTGGCCGTCGAGGTCGTCGACAGCGCCGAGGAGGCGGTCGACCACGCGAACCGGACCTCGTACGGGCTCTCGTCCGGGATCATCACCCAGGACGCCGACCGCGGGCTGGCGCTCGCCGAGCAGCTCGACTCCGGGATCGTCCACATCAACGACCAGACGGTCGCCGACGAGCCGCAGATGCCGTTCGGCGGCGTCAAGGACAGCGGCTTCGGCCGGTTCGGCGGGCTCGCGGTCGTGGACGAGTTCACGGAGCTCCGCTGGATCACGGTCACGAGCCAGTCCCATCCGTTCCCGTTCTGAGCCGGGGGTGATCCTTCCGCTTCGAGACGCGGTCCGCGAGCACGTCCACGACGGCGACGTCGTCGCGCTCGAGGGCTTCACGCACCTGATCCCACACGCCGCGGGACACGAGGTGATCCGGCAGGGACGGCGCGACCTGACGCTGATCCGGATGACGCCGGACATCGTCTACGACCAGCTGATCGGGATGGGCTGCGCCCGGAAGCTCGTCTTCTCGTGGGGCGGGAACCCGGGCGTCGGCTCGCTGCACCGGTTCCGCGACGCGGTCGAGCACGGCTGGCCGGTGCCGCTCGAGCTCGAGGAGCACTCGCACGCGGGCATGGCCGCCGCCTACGCCGCGGGCGCGGCGAACCTCCCGTTCGGCGTGCTCCGCGGCTACCGGGGCGGCGACCTGCCCGCGCACACACGGGTCGCGACGGTGACGTGCCCGTTCACCGGCGAGGAGCTCGCCGCCGTCCCGGCCCACCGGCCGGACGTCGGGATCGTCCACGCGCAGCAGGCCGACCGGGCGGGCAACGTCCAGCTCTGGGGGATCACGGGCGTCCAGAAGGAGACCGTGCTCGCCTCGACGCGCTCGATCGTGACGGTCGAGGAGATCGTCGACGAGCTCGAGCCGCGCCCGGGCTCAGTCGTCCTCCCGTACTGGGTGGTCGACGCGGTCTGCCTCGCGCCGCACGGAGCCCACCCGTCCTACGCGCACGGCTACTACGACCGGGACAACGACTTCTACGTCGCCTGGGAGGAGATCAGCCGCGACCGCGACGCGTTCCAGGCGTGGATGCAGAAGCACGTGCTCGCCACGGCCGACTCGGAGGAGTACCTCGCGAGCCTGGGCGCCAGGGCATTGGCATGAGCCGGAACGGGTTCACCGCCGACGAGATGATGGCGGTCGAGGCCGCGCGCCGGCTCCGCGACGGCGCCGTCTGCTTCGTCGGGATCGGCCTGCCCAGCCTCGCCACGAACCTCGCGCGGCACACGCACGCGCCGAACTGCGTGCTGATCTACGAGAGCGGCACGATCGGGGCGAAGCCGGTGGAGCTGCCGCTCTCGATCGGCGACGGCGAGCTGGCCGAGACCGCGGACGCAGTCGTCTCCGTCCCCGAGGTCTTCGCGTACTGGCTGCAGGGCCGGCGGATCGACGTCTCCTTCCTCGGCGCCGCGCAGATCGACCGGCACGGGAACCTGAACAGCACGGTGATCGGCGACTACGCCGTGCCGAAGGTGCGGCTCCCGGGCGGCGGCGGCGCCCCGGAGATCGCGCTCGGGGTGGACGACGTCTTCGTCATGCTCCGGCACTCGCCGCGCGCGTTCGTCGAGCGGCTCGACTTCACCACCTCGCTCGGCGACAACGTCCGCGTCGTGATCACCGACCTCGGGATCCTCGAGCCGCGCGACGGGGAGCTCACGCTCGTCGCCGTCCACCCGGGGGTCGCCGTCGAGGAGCCCGTCGCGGCGACCGGCTGGGCGCTCCGCGTCGCGGCCGACGTCGGCCAGACCGAGCCGCCGACCGCGCAGGAATTGACAGCGCTGCGAGCATTGCGCACGAAAGGCCAAGACTGAAAGGACACCGGTGATGGCGACGCTCGACGACGACCCCGTCGTCCTGCCCGACGACCCGAGCTTCGGGCCGGAGGTGCAGCTCGACTACCCGGGCTACCGCTCGACCCGCTGGCGAGTGCCGAAGCGGCCGCTGGTCACCCTCCCCGAGGAGTTCCACCGGGCCGACGGGCCGGTGTTCGGCGAGGACGCGATCGAGGAGTTCGACTACGACCTGACCAGGCAGCACGCCGGCGAGCCGCTCGGGGAGCGGATCATCGTCTCCGGACGCGTCCTCGACGACGACGGGCGGCCGATCTCGAGCACGCTCGTCGAGATCTGGCAGGCGAACGCCGCCGGCCGCTACAAGCACGAGGTCGACCAGCACCCGGCCCCGCTCGACCCGAACTTCTCCGGGGCCGGCCGCTGCCTCACCGACACCGAGGGCAACTACCGGTTCGTCACCATCAAGCCCGGCTCGTACCCGTGGGGGAACCACCCGAACGCCTGGCGGCCGATGCACATCCACTTCTCGGTCTTCGGGCGCGAGCTCACGCGCCGGCTCGTCACGCAGATGTACTTCCCGGGCGACCCGCTGTTCGAGTTCGACCCGATCTTCCACGCCGTGCGCGACCCGAAGGCGCGCGAGCTCCTGATCTCGCGCTTCGACATCGAGGCGACGCAGCCGGAGTGGGCGCTCGCCTACGAGTTCGACATCGTCCTCGGCCGGGGCGGATCGGGGACGACGCCGATGGAGAACCAGTGAGCCTGCCGCGGACACCCTCGCAGACGGTCGGGCCGTACTACGCCATCGGGCTCACGCGCAGGCCGCAGAACGAGATCGCCGACCGCAGCGACCCGGCGGCCGTTCGGCTGATCGGCCAGCTGATCGACGGCCAGGGGGTGGGGATCAGCGACGGGATGGTCGAGATCTGGGACCCGGTCGGCCGCCGGTGGGCCCGGAGCGGGACCGACGCCGACGGGCGCTTCTCGTTCCTCGTCACCAAGCCCGAGGCGCAGCCGGGCCACGCGCCGCGGTTCGACGTCCTGGTCTTCTCGCGAGGGATGCTGAAACACGAGCTGACGCGCATCTACTTTCCGGACGAGGTGGAGGCGAACGCGGCCGACCCGGTGCTCGCAGGGCTCGACGAGGAGGCCCGCGCGACGCTCGTCGGCGAGCAGGAGGACGGTGCGATGCGGTTCGATATCCGCATGCAGGGCGACCGTCCGACCGTGTTCTTCGCGCATTGACGACCTTCGGGCCGATGTTCGTGCCGGACCCGCTCCGGGCGGCGGTCTCGGACGAAGCCTGGCTCGCCGCGATGCTCGACGCCGAGCGCGCGCTCGCCGAGGTGACGGGGGACGAGGAGGCCGCCGCCGCCTGCCGCCCCGAGCTCTACGACGTCGAGCGGCTCTGCGAGGAGGGCCGCGCGGACGCGAACCCCGTCGTCCCGCTTGCGCGCGCCCTCCGCGAGCGGGCGCCGGGCGCCCACCGGGGCGCGACGAGCCAGGACATCCTCGACACGGCCGCGATGCTCGTCGCCCGGAACGCCCGGGAGCTGGTGCTCGCCGAGCTGGACGGCGCCGCCGCGGCGGCCGCCTCGCTCGCGGAGCAGCACCGCTCGACGCCGATGGCCGCCCGGACGCTGCTCCAGCAGGCGGCTCCGACCACGTTCGGGCTGAAGGCGGCCGGCTGGCTCGTCGGCCTCGTCGATGCCCGGCGCCGGCTCGCCGGCGCGCGCCTGCCGGCGCAGCTCGGCGGGCCGGTCGGGACGATGGACCCCGAGCTGACCTCGCGGTTCGCGGCCGCGCTGGGCCTGGAGGAGCCGGTCGTGCCGTGGCACGTCCACCGGGGGCCGGTCGCCGAGCTGGGCGCGGCGCTCGACGCGGCAGCCGCCGCCTGCGCGAAGGTCGGCCTCGACGTCGTCCTCCTCGCGCAGACCGAGGTCGGCGAGGTCTCCGAGGCCGAGAGCGGCGGCTCCTCGTCGATGCCGCACAAGCGGAACCCGGCCGCGGCCGTCCTCGCGCGCGCCTGCGCGCGGATCGTGCACGCGAACGCCGGGCTCCTCACGGCGGGGGACTACGAGCACGAGCGGGCGGCCGGCGCCTGGCAGGCGGAGTGGCCCGCGCTCTCGGCCGCGCTCGCGTTCGCCGGCGGGGCCGCGGCGGCGGCGCGACGCTCCCTCGAGGGCCTCGAGGTGCACGCCGACCGCATGCAGGCCAACATCGCCGTCGAGGCGCTGCCCGGGGAGGGCGCGGCCACAGCGGAGGCCCTCGTCGACCGCGCGCTCGCGCACTACCGGGAGAGCACGTGACGCTGTACCACCGCCTCGACGGGCCCGAGGACGCGCCACCCCTCGTCTTCTCGAACTCGATCGGGACGACGCTCGAGCTCTGGGACCTCCAGATGCCGGCCATCACCCCGTCCTTCCGCGTGCTGCGCTACGACCAGCTCGGCCACGGGCGCTCCGACGTCCCGCCGGGCCCGTACACCGTCGAGCGCCTCGCCCGCGAGCTGCTCGCGCTCCTCGACGAGCTGGAGATCGAGCGCTTCTCCTTCTGCGGGCTGTCGCTCGGCGGCACGGTCGGCATGTGGCTCGGCGCGTACGCTTCGGAGCGGCTCGACCGGCTCGTCCTCGCCGGGACGTCCGCCTACTTCGGGCCGCCTGAGCGCTGGATCGAGCGGGCGGAGCTGGTTCGTGCCGAGGGGACCGAGCCGATCGCCGACGCGACGATGGGCCGCTGGTTCACGGGCGCGTTCGCCGGCACGGCGCCGTTCAGGGAGATGCTCGTCGGGACCCCGCGCGAGGGCTACGCCGCCTGCTGCGACGCGCTCCGGGACTGGGACTTCCGCGCCGCGCTCGGCGGGATCTACGCACCGACGCTCGTCCTCGTCGGCGGCGAGGACCCGGCGACGCCGCCGGCCGCCGCCGAGGCGATCGCGGACGGGATCCCTGGCGCCGGCTTCACGATTCTCGGCGGCGCGGCGCACCTGCTGAACGTCGAGCAGCCGGACGCGTTCAACGAGGAGCTGCTCGCCCACTTGGCCGGAGCAGAGGGAGTGCGCGACGTCTACCACCGCGGGATGGAGGTACGCCGGGAGGTGCTCGGCGACGAGCACGTCGACCGGGCGATCGAGGGGACAACGCCCTTCACGGCCGACTTCCAGGCGCTGATCACGAAGTACGCGTGGGGCGAGATCTGGGCTCGCCCCGGCCTCGACCGCAAGACGCGCAGCTGCATGACGCTGACCGCGCTCGTCGCGCTCGGCCGCGACCACGAGATCGCGATGCACGTGCGCGCGGCGCTCCGCAACGGCCTCACGCCCGACGAGATCAAGGAGGTGCTCCTCCAGGCCGCGGTCTACTGCGGCGTGCCGGCCGCCAACTCGGCCTTCGCGATCGCCAAGCAGGTGCTCGAGGAGGAAGGCGAGGCTTGACGCGCACGCAGGTCGGGATCGTCGGCGCGGGCCCGGCCGGGCTGACCCTCGCGCAGCTCCTCCACCGGGAGGGGATCGAGTCGGTCGTGATCGAGAACAGGAGCCGCGAGTACGTCGAGGCGCGGATCCGCGCCGGCGTGCTCGAGCAGGGCGTCGTCGACCTCCTCGACGAGGCGGGCGTCGGCGCGCGGATGCGGGCGGAAGGGATCGTCCACAGCGGGATCGAGCTCCAGTTCGAGGGCGAGCGGCATCGGATCGCCTTCGACGAGCTGACCGGCAAGTCGATCGTCATCTACGGCCAGACCGAGGTCGTCAAGGATCTGATCCTCGCGCGGCTCGAGTCCGGGCGGCCGCTCCTCTTCGAGGTCGAGGACGTCGCCGTCGCCGACCTCGACACGAAGCGCCCGCTCCTCCGCTTCCGCCACGAGGGCGCCGAGCAGGAGCTCGAGTGCGACCTGGTCGCCGGCTGCGACGGCTTCCACGGCGTCTGCCGGCCGAGCATCCCCGCCGGCGTGCTCGGCGAGTTCTCCCGCGAGTACCCGTACGGCTGGCTCGGGATCCTCGCCCAGGTTCCGCCCTCGATCGACGAGCTCGTCTACTCGGCGCACGACCGGGGCTTCGCGCTGCTCAGCCTGCGCACGCCCGAGCTCAGCCGCTACTACGTCCAGTGCGCCCCCGAGGAGGACCTCGAGCTCTGGCCGGACGAGCGGATCTGGGAGGAGCTCCAGCTGCGCGTCGGGCTCGACGGGTGGACGCTCGCCGAGGGGCCGATCCTCGAGAAGGGCGTCACCGGGATGCGGAGCTTCGTCGCCGAGCCGATGCAGTACGGCCGCCTGTTCCTGGCCGGCGACGCCGCGCACATCGTCCCCCCGACCGGCGCGAAGGGGCTGAACCTCGCGATCAACGACGTGCGCCTGCTCGCCGAGGCGATCGTCGACTGGTACGCGCGCGGCGACGAGGGGCTGCTCGAACGCTACTCCGACGCGTGCCTGCGCCGCGTCTGGCGCGCGGAGCACTTCTCGTGGTGGATGACGTCGATGCTGCACCTGCCGCCCGACGAGGACCCCTTCGGCCGGCAGCTGCGGCTGTCGCAGCTCCGGTACGTGACGTCGTCCGAGGCAGCGGCGACCTCGCTGGCCGAGAACTACGTGGGGCTGGGTTGACGGCCGGGACGGGCATCGACGTCGACGCGGTCGTCGCGATCGACGTCCACACGCACGCCGAGATCGGGCGCGGCGGCGAGGACGGGCTCCGGCCCGAGTGGCGCGAGGCGGCGGCGAAGTACTTCGGGGAGAGCGCGCTCCCGACCGCCGAGGACGTCGCCTCCTACTACCGCGAGCGGAACATGGCCGCGGTCATCTTCTCTGTCGACGCGGAGACGGTCACCGGCCGGCCGGCGGCGCCGAACGAGGAGATCGCCGAGGTCGCGGCCGCGAACCCCGACGTCCTCGTCCCGTTCGCCTCCGTCGACCCGAACAAGGGCGGGCGGGCGGTGAAGGAGGCCAAGCGGCTGATCGCCGACCACGGCGTGAAGGGGTTCAAGTTCCACCCGAACATCCAGGCGTTCTTCCCCAACGACCGGGCGTTCTACCCGCTCTACGAGGCGATCGAGGAGGCCGGCCTGCCGGCGCTCTTCCACTCCGGCCACTCGGGGATCGGCGCCGGGCTGCCGGGCGGCGGCGGCATCCGGCTCAAGTACTCGAACCCGATGCTCGTCGACGACGTCGCCGTGGACTTCCCCGAGCTGACGATCGTCCTCGCCCACCCGTCGTTCCCGTGGCAGGACGAGGCGCTCTCCGTCGCGCTGCACAAGCGGCAGGTCTACATCGACCTCTCCGGCTGGTCGCCGAAGTACTTCCCGCCGCAGCTCGTCCAGTACGCGAACACGCTGCTCAAGGACCGCGTCCTGTTCGGCTCGGACTACCCGCTGATCACGCCCGACCGCTGGCTCGCGGACTTCGAGCAGGCCGGCTTCAGGGACGAGGTGCGGCCGCTGGTGCTGAAGGAGAACGCCGCCCGTCTGCTCGGGCTGCGAACGTCCACGCCCGGTTCGCCGTGAACATCGAGACGGTCACGAGCGGGACCGTCAGCGCGTAGGCGGCGATCCGATCGGTGCCCGCTCCGGAGACGAACAGCCAGAGCAGCCCCGTCGTCGCGCCGAGGCCCGCGAGCTGGACGGCGAGGTAGCGCGCGCGGGCCCGGTACGTGTCGCGGGCGGCGAACGTCCAGCGGCGGTTGAGGATGTAGCCGTTCACGG
>Ga0335085_10013969_pt1 | contig 11748 bp, 10 predicted proteins | sample Lox_Sample_45_FD_206712 | JGI IMG/M metagenome (GOLD analysis project Ga0335085, IMG submission 206712) | Soil microbial communities from Loxahatchee National Wildlife Refuge, Florida, United States - Lox_Sample_4.5 | ecosystem: Environmental > Terrestrial > Soil > Wetlands | place: USA...
GTTCCGGAGGGCCGTTCCTCTTCCGGCACAAACGCGTATCTCCTTTTCCGGAAGGATAAATCGGAATAAAGCTATGGAGTGAAGGGCTTCGAGCGGTGTGATGGCCTCGACATCTCCGAGCGGCGTTCCTTTGATCGGCATGAGGAAATTAATCGGCACCGAGTCCACGTTCAATTCTCTAAGCGTAAAGGCCATGCGGACCCTGTCATCCATGCTCTCGCCCATGCCCAGGATTCCTCCGCTGCATGAGGATAAGCCGAGCGAGCGTGCCTGCCTCAGGACCTCGAGCCGTTCATCGAAGGTATGAGTGGTACAGATGCGGGGGAAGTACTCTCTTGACGTTTCAATGTTGTGATGATAACGGTGCAGTCCTGCGCCTTTCAGATAGGAAAGTTGCTCTCGCGTGAGTGTGCCGAGCGTGGCGCACGGTGAAAGTCCGATCTCTCGCACCCGTTTGATGCCTTCCGCGATGGTGTCCAGATCGTCCTGAGAGTCAATGCCGCGTCCACTCGTGACTATACAGAACCGCTTGGCGCCGTTCTTTTTCGCGCTTGCAGCGGCTTCGGTCATCCGGTCCACGGTAATGAGCGGATAGACCGGGGCACCAGTAGAATGGTGCACCGACTGCGCGCAGTAGGAACAGTCCTCGCTGCATGCGCCTGATTTCGCATTCACAATGGAGCAGATATCCACAGTGCTGCCCCGAAAATGCTCGCGCACTCTGCCAGCTGCCGCAAAGAGGTCCCACAGGTCCGGGCCCTCGGCACGAGCAAGTTCTGACGCTGTTTCGGGATCGACACTCCCTCCGCTCATCACCCTTTCAAGAACATCAGCAATTCTTTGTTTTAAAAGCAGTTTCATGCTTCCTCTTTTACCTGATGCAGAAACAATTGTCAACTTATTTATACAATCTAGGTTTACAATTGGCTGTTCGGATGTGTTTTACTCGTGACTACTTCACTCCCCGAATAGCATCCAAAAGGATTTCAATAGTCGGTTAAACATATCTACTGGATTTACGGTGAAGTGAGGTTTTTCAGGATGCTCTAAGGTTGGATATGATAGTATTCACTATATGTTCCATCATTGTTTTGATGGACTCCAAGGTTGCCGGATCATTTGCTTCAAAGCGCATGACAAGCACTGGTTGTGTGTTCGAAGCACGGATAAGTCCCCATCCTTTGTCAAAGACAGCCCGTATGCCATCAACAGTGATGACATCCCGGGGCTTCTGAGGCAGGCCTTCGGCACGTAAAAAAACGTCTTTTGCCTTTTCAACCACCTTGAATTTCAAATGGTCGGGGCAATCGAACCGAATTTCCGGCGTATTGTAGGTCCTGGGAAGGTCCGCGATAAGCGTGCTCGCTGTTACACCATGATCGCCACGGGACCTGAACTTTTTGAGTATCTCCACGAGACGGCACGCGGCATAGATCGCGTCGTCATAACCGTAATACCGGTCTGCAAAGAACAGATGGCCGCTCATTTCACCTGCCAGAGCTGCATGGACATCTTTCATCTTTGCCTTGATCAGGGAATGGCCTGTTTTCCACATGATGGCATTTCCACCGCGGGCACGGATGTCGTCATACATGGTCTGGGAGCATTTGACCTCCGATACGATAGTCGCTCGCGGTCTTTCTGCCAGGATATCCCTTGAAAAAATGACCATCAGCTGGTCGCCCCAGAGGATGTTTCCCTTTTCATCAATTGCCCCTATCCTGTCAGAGTCGCCGTCAAAGGCAATGCCGACATCGGCTTTCTGGTTCCTGACCGTATCGATGAGAACGGCAAGATTCTTCGGGATTGTCGGGTCAGGATGATGATTAGGGAAACTGCCGTCAGGCTCAGAGAAAAGTTCGACCACATCGCAACCCATGGCCCGTATGATCTCGGGCGCTGCCAAACCTGCGGTACCGTTACCCGCGTCAAGGACGACCTTAAGCGGGACCTCGTGATACCGTGTAAACTGTTTTTTAAGATATTCTTTGTAGTCCGGTAGAATGGGGCGGTTTATAGCTCCTGGCGAATGACTCATGGCAGTTGGCCTGTAGTTCATAGACCTTGGCTCTTTACCATTTGCGCAGTGCTCTATGCTTTCTGCCTTCTCCATGAGCTTTCTGATCTTCTGTATCTCTTCGCCGAAAATGGTGTCCTTGCCTACACAGAGCTTGAATCCGTTGAACTCCGCAGGATTATGGCTCCCGGTGATCATCGCGCCCGCCCCCGGATCCAGGTGAAAGAGCGAGAAGTAAAGCACGGGCGTGGGACAGAGGCCAATGATCGTAACGTTCATGCCAGCAGAGATAAGTCCCCGTACGATATCATCGCACAACCGCGGAGAACTCACACGCGCATCGTATCCAACAGCAACCGTATTGATTCCTTTTGGTATTATATATGCGGCAAAGGCTCGCCCCAAAGTCTCGATCACCGGCGATGTGAGGTCGCGCTCCGCGTTGCCACGGATGTCGTATTCACGGAAAATTTCGGTATTCATGAATTGATTCATAGCTTATGGCTCATAGCTCTTAGGTTGAGGGACTTAGCTTATAGTTTTAATTATCATCTATAAGTTAAGTGCCAAGAGCTATTTTTTTATCTCCGGCAACGGCCTTCTCTTATTATTCTCGTGCCGTTTATAATCATCATCAAATCGAACGATGTCATCTTCTTCAAGATACTCGCCGTTCTGGACCTCGATGATCTGGACAGGGATCTTACCAGCATTTTCAAGGCGGTGCTTGGTGGACATGGGGATATAGGTGCTCTCATTCGGATGAACATCATAAACCTTTTCGCCATTCGTGACCCGCGCTGTCCCAGATACGACCACCCAGTGTTCGCTCCGGTGATTATGCATCTGGTGAGATAGTTTTGCACCGGGATTGATCACAATGCGTTTGATCTTGTAACGGTCACCCATCTCGAGCACGGTATAGGAACCCCATGGCCGATAGACAGTGCGGTGTGTCAGATGCTCCTCGGCTTTGCGTTTCTTTAGCTCATCGACGATTTTTTTGACATCCTGAGCCCTGTCCTTACTGCAGACAAGCGTGGCGTCCGGCGTGTCCACGACTACGGTATCTTTCAGGCCGATGGTCGCAACAAGCCGCTTTTCAGCGTAAATGATGGAGTCGCGGCTGCCGATGTCGATGACGTTCCCGGTTATGATGTTCCCGGCTGCGTCCCTTTCAGAGACGTCATCCAAGGCAGTCCAGCTTCCCACATCGGACCATCCGATGTCTGCAATTATGACCGCTGCATGATCGGTCTTCTCCATCACCGCATAATCGATTGAGATGGAATTGAGTCCTTTGAATACTTCTCGGATGACGTCTGCTTCTTGTGACGTCCCAATGACGTTTCGGATCTTCAGGAGACCATTATACAGCGAGGGCTGGCGTTTTTCTATCTCACTGAGAAGCGTCTTGGTTTTCCAGACAAAGATGCCGCTGTTCCAGTAATATCGGCCGTCTTTCAGGTATCCTTTCGCCGTCTCGATGTCCGGTTTTTCCACAAAAGTTTCGACTTTGTGTATATCCCCAGTCCCCTGCCCTCTGCTGTCTTCCGTTGTTATCTTTTCCCCTGCTTTAATATACCCATACCCTGTCTCTGGCCGGTCTGGCTTGATCCCGAATGTGACCAGATAGTCTTGGCGGGCCGCCTCATCAGCATTTCGTAACAGGCTTAAAAATTCGTCAGCCTTGCGGATAGAGTGGTCCGCGGATAGGACGACCATGACGCTCTCAGGATCCAATCGCTCGAGATGAAGCGCCGCAAGACCCAGAGCCGGCGCGGTATTTTTCGCCTCCGGTTCAAGAATAAAGTTCCCATCCCAGCTTCTATCAAATTTAGACGTGAGCTGATAGTTTATCGTATCAGCGAGAGACTGGTTGGTGACTATGAAGATATCCTCAAACTTAATGAGCGGTGACACACGGCTTACGGTCTCGCATATGAGGGTGTCCTCTCCGCCGATCTTCAAGAGCTGCTTCGGCATCTTCTCGCGGGACAGAGGCCAGAATCGTGTTCCGGAACCACCCGCCATGATAACTGCGTACATATGAAGTTTTACATCCTTCATGAGGCCATCTCCTCTTTCCCGTCTATTTGCTTCTTAATTTATTGCCCATGCTCATAAAGTCTATTTTTTAATAATGTTTATAATATTAAGCGAGAACAGCGAAGTCAAACATCATATCAAACTTCAGTCATTGGTTCTCTTACATGGTTTTCCTGCTGTATTTCACTTGGAAAACCCTTCCCAGAAGGGACGTAACAAGGTGATAGCGCCGCCTGATCTGCTTCACCACATCCAGTCGCCGGCGCAGATCCGTTACCGATGCTTCGTGTCTTCGATACAGGACGGTTTTTTCGCCTACGAACTTAACCGTCCCAAAAAGCTCGGCAAGAAGGCCAAGCCACATGTCGTGCATGGGAATATCCTTAGGAAAGGGCAAGGCGATCTTTAGGAGATCCCGGGAGAAAGCCATGCAGCAGCCCATGTAAGTGTTGTCATAAATATTCTTGAGAAGTCCCTTTCCCGAGTTGATTTGCTCGAATATGGAATAATGCATGAGTGTCTCATGTTCGTCAATCATCTGGCCATCGAGCACTATGAGCTTGATCCCCGTAGATGCTCCTGTGAGCTCCCGTTTTATCACTGTGATTTTGTTGTCTAGCCAGATGTCGTCCTGGTCGGATAATACGATAATTTCGCCTGAGGCTTTGTTAAGTGCGTTTTCGATATTAAAGATTGGGCTGAAAAAAGTGTTATTTTCGTAAAGATGTATTCTGTGATCTGAAAAACCTTTGATGATATTAACAGTTTTATCAAATGAAGAGTCATCGGATATTACGACCTCGTCGTCTGGGGTCAGTTGCATCAAAATGGATTCTAGTTGTCTCTTTATGTATTTCTCCCCGTTTCGGGTTGCCATGCAGACGGATATATTATTCATGCTTTTCTCAATAGGAGCAATAAATGATGATTTCTGCTTTTTATGCAAATATCAGCCTGCCGATATTTCTCAGAAGATCGGTATAGAAAAACCCGTATTCTATCATGTAATATTTTCTCATAAAATAGTTTTGTTTACTCAAGTGGGAGTAAATAGCAACCATCTCTTTATCACTATCACGCAAAACATCCCGGTATCTTTCTAAAAAGACTTCTGCCTGCTTCTGTACTTGAAGATTGACTTTATTAATATTTCGGATAGTTTCACCCAGTCTTCGTAAATAGAGGAACGCCATATGTGCATTCCATGCCTTTGCACCGATATCGCTTCTTTCATGCTGCCTGTATAGTAATGTAGGTTCCGAGATATGACTTATGTATCCAAAAGCTGCTGCTACCAACGCTAGCCACCAGTCATGCATCATTGCATCATTCGGGATCGGTAATGCCCTTTCACGGAGGGGCTTGTTTATCATTACAGTACAGCCTGTCGCTACGTTCTGGAGCAATAGCCGCCTTAAAGTCGAGCCCTTCTCTGGATCGCTTTTTTGATACTGCCAAAGAGACTTGGCAACCACTTGAAGAGTTGGATCAACAACTTTCACATCGGTATGGACCAATAAGGGCGTGTTTTCTCCTAATTCGGTTTCTAATGTTTTCATTTTATCGTACGTAATCTGTATCTTTTGAGGTAGCCATACATCATCCTGGTCGCAGAACATGATATAGTCCGCTTTGGCATGCGTCAACAACCTGGCAAAATTGGATTTTGCACCGAGGTTTAAATTGCCATCATTAATTAATTTTATCTTATCCGGATGCTGTACTCTGTAACGCTGAATAATATCAACGGTGCTGTCTTGAGAACCGTCATCCCGTATGATGAGATACCAATTATGATAGGTCTGTTGCAGCAGAGAAGCAATCTGTGCTGCTAAATAGGCTTCACCATTAAACGTGGCCAGTATAATATCTATCCTAGGGTCATTGTTCATTCGATAAATTGCCTGATTGTACTTCGTACTTTTTTGTATATCAAGAGAACATAAAATAGCGGTAAACCTAAATAAAATAAAAACAATCCAATATGCTGTGATATCTTTGACTTAATAGTCGATAACTCAATACCAGAATATTGCTGTTTCCAGGCAAAAAAAGCTTTTGTATATTTTATTTCATATTTTTTAATAAATGAGATGTTCATATAGTCCTTGTTCACATAATCGTAATAGAGACGGAATTCATCCTCAATAGCGGCATCCGTTGCAAGATGGGATATTGTTTCCTGTTCTCCATGCTGTCTAAAGAGGCAAAGCACTTCCGGCGTAAATGCAAAATTACCCTTTTCTAATATATAGAACCACATGTCGAGATCGATGAGCTGTCGGTATGCGAGATTAAAGCCTCTCATCGCATCCTCCCTTTTGAAAAGTACCGCTGTTGGCTCACCGATGAAATTTTGCCCTTCGATAAAGCACCTTTTAATTACCTCCGTGCCGGTGAGAACTTCCTTCTGTTTTGAATAAGCTAAAGTAAATGTTGGGACAAGGTTTCTATCTGTCAGTTGTCTAGAACAGGCAGCAAGAACAACTGAAGGATTCTCTTCCATAATATTTATTAATTGCTCAATGCATGTTGGCTTCAAGAGGTCATCGGCGCAGAGGAACTTTACGTATTGACCTTTTGCGTGCTGTAGACAGCGATTAAAGTTCCCCCCCGAACCGATATTTGATTCATTCACGAAATACTTTATTCGGCTATCATGTTCGCTATATTGCTCAACGATCTCCTTTGTATTATCGTTTGAACAATTATCTACTACAATGCATTCGAAGTTCTTAAAGGTCTGTGCAAGTACTGAATCTAGTGCAACGGAGATAAAATGTGCACTATTGTAGGTTGGAATGCATACACTGACTGTTGGCGATTCGCTTCTTTTCACACCGTTATCTCCTGGCATTCGATTCTCGCATCAGTTGCCTTATCGTGGTTCAGAAACGGACTGATTTGTTCGCAAGTGCAATGGTTCAACTTTACCAAAAACTTCCCAAATATTGCCATAAGTAGTTTCACTAGATTTAATCTCATACTTAGGATACTGCCCGATAATTTTAATAAATAACTGTGAATTTTAGATAATATCTTTAGAAATGAGGTTTATAAGTTTATAGCCAATCCACATGCTGCTGATAATATAGTGGACTCGCGGGTCTAATGTGCTTTCCATTAATTCTGCAGTACTATCAGTAAAACCATTATTGATGACGATGATTTCGATATTCTTGGATGATTGTTCGGTTAAGCTTTTTAAGGCCTCTTTAAGAAATGAAGTCCTATTAAATGTAGGAATAAAAATACCGATTATATTGTTTTTAATTTCCATATAGAGGATAATTGTATCGTAAAATTACACTACTTAATTATTTTGAGAAGGAAATAATAAACTCATTAATGTCATGAAATTTGTTGAAATTATCTTTCAACCACTTATCATCCTTGTCCCACCATTTAAAAGATAATAAAAAGTCTATCTCGCTTTGTTTAAAACGATTGCTGATATGCTTAGCCGGCGTTCCGCCGACTATTGAATAAGGCGAAATATCCTTTACAACAACAGCACCAGCTCCGACTATTGCTCCGTCACCAATAGTTACGCCATCCCTGATTGCGACTCTAAGTCCAAGCCAAACATCATTTCCAATCTTCGTCCGTGCAAATTCTTCAAAATAGTCTTTATCTGCAAAAGTCCAGTTGTGTTCAGGTCTTGATAAGTAAAACAATGGATGAGTAGAAACGAAATTGACTGGGTGCGTTCCCATTCCAACATATGTCCCCGGGGCAATCGAACAATATTTACCTAGTTCTGTATTGCAGATAACAGAACCCGGCCCTATGTAGCTACAATCACCAATTTGACAATTTAATATAGTAACATCTGATGCTATATCTACATTTTTGCCGAAGGTAGAACCTATGATAGTGCAATGCGACCCAATAGAAAGATTGTGATATCTTGATTTAAGATCATGCCGCACGAGATATTCCGCTAGTCGCTTCGGAACAATACGGCTAATATTAATAGGCATACCTGGCTCCCTTGAAAAAAGGATGCAAGACGTGGATAGTTTTGAATGTATTAAGTCATATGTGTATTATGTCATTATCTTGATAATCTCGAGTTTCCACAATAGCCGTCTTAAGCCTCTGTAATTATTGCGTGCTTAATAAGTTGACATCAGAATGATAATGTTCTCTGAATCCACTCACGTCCAAGTGGAACTGTTAAAGATGATAACAATAGTGAGAATATGCCCGTTGATAAAATCCATATCAGTGTAAGATACAATGAGGTCATATGAGGCATGATCATGAACGAGCATAGCGAAACAATAATTACAATAAGAATAGGCGTTCCTACATCTTTGATATACCATTGCCACATATCATGTGTGAGTATGCGATGATGCATAATCGGGATTTCTATAAAAAAATAACCTGCATTCAAAGCGATCCAGACAATAGCAGCACCTATAGCTCCATAAAGACTAACTAGCCATAGCATTAACGGGATGAAGATGATTACAGCGAACAGATTTTTGATAAAAGATAATCTTGTCCATCCATGGGCTAATTGTAAAGTAAGAGGAAGTATCATCACGGCATTAAAGGTTGACCCGACAACCAATAAGGTGAGCAATAGGTGCGTGTTTTGTGCAATTACAGGGTCATGAACCCAGAGCTGCAGAACCTGAAGAGAAAATAAAGCCAATACCCCGGTAACAGGAAAAACGATAATGGATACAAGCTGGCAACCTTTATGATAGTATTCTGAGACAAGATTCTCATTACCTTTCTCCGTAATGAGCTGAGATAGCTTCGGGAATAGTGCAGAAAAAACAGGACTGACGAGTAGACCTATCGCATTTGCGAGGTTAAATGCCAGCACATAATATCCAAATAAAGAAAGTGTTAACAATTTGCTGAGAATGATCTTGTCTGCTTGAGTTAAAATAAGCGCCATGATTGAAATACTCATTATTCCCGCTGCGAAGCGCCAGTTCTTTTTCAGCAAATTTGAACGAAATGTGCTCGTCTCTGAAGCTGCGGGAAGGGATATCCAAACACAACGCGCTAGTAGAGTTGTCTGGACAATGCTGACGAATATCTGCCATGAAAAATACATGAGGATGGACGGGGAGATGAGCCATAACACCAGAACTGCTCCTGCGTGCTGTATCGTTGCCATAATTCCTCTCACACTGTTCAAGAGAACCTGTCGTTGCAAACCCATCAAACCGCCATCATAGAGAGAGGTAGGCCATTGAAACGCCACAACCAAGCCCATGATCATTAACGCCTGTTGAATGGTTTTAGCGGGAATTACCTCAGATTTTATCCAGTATTGAGTAACAAGCGGAGCCAGCGCTACTAGTCCCAAGGCTATAAATATACCGACACACCAGTAAATATATTCGAACGTTCGAACGAGATCCCTAGATTCCTGATCAGCTTTTCTTGAGACGGACAGTCTTGCTAATTCACGGCTGAGAGTGGCACTGAGACCCATATCCAAGATAGACAGTAATGCCATCAATGACATGAAAATACCGATAAGACCATAAGCTTCTATCCCCATAAATTTAATATAGAGGGGAATAAAGACCAGACTCATGATACCGATCCAGGCTTTACCTGCAAAATTAGCGATAATGTTTGTTTTGACGGATGCTTCCTTCATGCTTTTTTATGTATTTACTAAATGCTTTATTCTTCCCATGCAAGGTGTGACAATAGGCATTTCAACTCAGGACCTGCTTGCAAATATGCATTTGTCTGATTGTCGGCAATAAGCAAATTGTTCTGTTCACCTTGTCGAAAGGTACCGGACCTGTACCAGTCTCTCTTTTTATAACCTTCGCCATTTTTACCAACAATCAGAACGTTCAGATTCATTTGTAAGACTTGCTTAGTTAAGCTTTGCTTGCCGCTCTCAAATCTATATGCGTCCATTTTAGAAAGAATAATGCCACGATGGATCTTACTCATTACATCCCGTGAAATCATGAAACCGTTGGTACGTATGTGATAGTTCGGAAAAGGGTCAAAATAATGTTTATACTTCGTTTTCACTAATAAATGTCCGAAGCGTCTCATAATCTGCGTTTTCGATAATCTAATGCTCTTCTGTTTAATGAGAAGATTTGTATAAGCACTTTCATAAGACCCCGTTGCACCGACGAGTCCGATACCCTGTTTCGTTATATGAGAATACAGTTTTAACAGCCATTCATGATCTAGTACCGTGCTGAATGAATTAAGAAAGCAAAAATATTTATTATCGTTTATTTTAGCTGTTAAATAATATGCCCTGATGTCAAGGCCGTAATCGTGAATGTATAGTGTCTTATGGGAAACATGCCTTAGTAATTGATTATATTCACTTAAGTTGTGCTTTCTATGAAACCCTTTAAACACAATTAAAAGATCATGATCTATTCCGCTGCGGTATTTCTCATATGATTCAAGAAAATTACTAAACGGTTCAATGCCGTTCTTGGCTCTAACCAGATGTACGACACAAATATCTGCCATTATGGAAGCATCCTCAAATAAAAACAGTCATATCTCTAAACAGCATGTAATGACCTGTTGTCTAAGGTTTCTCGATGCTACTATATTTTTCATTTAAATACCTCTCCAACGCATCCCGCCAGGGCGGCAGGATGATTCCGAGCGCTCGGGCCTTCGTGTTGGCAAGCGCTGAATAGAGCGGTCGTCTCATGTCGCCGCTCTTTCCCCCGCGGTCAAGGGGTTTCACTTGCACTGAAAATCCCATGATTTCATAGATCGCTTTGGTAAGCTCATACCAGCTGCATCGTCCTTCATTTACAAGATGGTAAATGCCCGGCTTCATCTGTGGGTGATCGATAAGCTGCATAACTGCCTTGCTCAAGTCGTGCGTGTACGTGGGCGAGACAACCTGGTCACTCCCCATTTCCAGGAACGCATGGGTCTCTGCGTCTTGAACGCGTTTATCGACAAAGTTTCCACCCTTGGACTGCGCGCCCGAGATCCCATACAGACCGCACGTCCTGATCACAATGGCGCGATCGTGGGCGACGGACAAGGCGGCATATTCTCCAGCAACCCGCGTGATCCCATAGATCTGCAACGGATTTGGCTTGTCGTCCTCCTGGTAGAGCGCCTTCTTTTCACCGTCAAAAACATAATCGGTGCTGAAGGTCACAAAGATGGCCTTGATACGGTTGCAGGTCCTTGCCAACTCCCGTACAGCCACGCAGTTCACGTTAAATGCAGTGAGCGGGTCGGTTTCGCAGAGCGGTACATTGTGAAAGGCCGCGGTGTTGATGACCACGTCGGGCCGGATATCATCAAAGACGGCATTGATTGCGTCCCGGGAGCAGATATCGAGGTCTGCCCGGTCAGGAGCGTAGATCTCGTGGCCTGTGCTGTTCCGCAGGATGTCCCCGCCGAGCTGGCCAGTCTTGCCAATAAGAAGAATTTTCACTTTTACTCCGTAATTCGTTGAATAGACGAATCATAGTTGAAGGATCGGATAGCTAATTTGTTGAAGAGTTCAAGCTTTAAAGCAACTCTACGTTAAACGATTCAACGGATTAACCGTTCAACGTTTTATGTATGACGGATACGCCCTATCCCTTTCAGACATAATTGGATCCGGCAGCGGCCAGGTTATCCCGAAAGCAGGGTCATCCCATCTGACCCCGCTCGCATATTCAGGGGCATAGAATTCAAACATCTGA
>Ga0335085_10013970_pt1 | contig 11747 bp, 8 predicted proteins | sample Lox_Sample_45_FD_206712 | JGI IMG/M metagenome (GOLD analysis project Ga0335085, IMG submission 206712) | Soil microbial communities from Loxahatchee National Wildlife Refuge, Florida, United States - Lox_Sample_4.5 | ecosystem: Environmental > Terrestrial > Soil > Wetlands | place: USA: Florida...
TCAAGGAGTTTGGCGGCGCAGAGTTGATCTACGAAGGGAACGGAATTGCTGGTGTTATCACCGAGGATAAAGGTCTCGACAAGAACGGAAAACCAAAGGACAACTACACGCCCGGGTATGAGTTGCGCGCGAAAATCACCGTACTCGCGGAAGGTCCTCGGGGCTCGTTGACCAAGCAATTGGTGGCCAAAGAGCAGCTGGACAATATCAATCCGCAAACGTATGGCATTGGCATTAAGGAGCTGTGGGACGTGCAACCTGGCAAGATCAAGCCAGGTTTTGTGGCGCACACGCTGGGTTGGCCGCTTTCGACCAAAACATATGGCGGCGGCTGGATTTATGGGCTTTCGAACAATCGCGTTTCGATCGGCCTGGTAGTAGCACTGGAATATGCGGACCCGCGATTTGATCCTCACGCTGCATTTCAAATTTGGAAGACACACCCTTTCGTGAAAGACCTTCTTGAAGACGGAAAACTAGTGCGGTATGGCGCGAAATCACTGCCGTATGGCGGCTGGTATGCGATGCCACGCAATTACATCAATGGTGCCTTGATCGTGGGCGATTCGGGTGGTTTCCTGGATTCGCAGCGCCTCAAAGGCGTGCATCTGGCGATGAAGAGCGGGATTTTGGCGGCGGAGACCATTTTCGAAGCGTTAAAAGCAGGGGATACCTCAGCCAACACACTGAAGAGTTATAAAGACAAAATCGACAAGAGCTATATCAAAGAAGAACTGTGGAAAGTGCGAAACTTCCATCAAGCCTTCCATAACGGATTGCTGGATGGATTTGTTCTGTCAGGCCTGCAACAGCTCACGGGCGGCCGCGGATTGTTCGATCCTATGTATTCGGAACCCGGTTTCCAGGAGTATCACCAGATTCATGGAAGGCCTGCACCAGAGCGGTTTAAGGGCGATGGAAAGCTGACCTTCGATCGTCTCACGGACGTCTATCACTCCGGCACGCGCCACGAAGAAGATCAGCCTTGCCATCTCAAGGTCCTGGATCTCAACATTTGCTCGACACGATGCGTGGAAGAATACGGAAACCCCTGCCAATATTTTTGTCCGGCCGCAGTCTATGAAATGACCAAAGAGGGCGCAGGATTAAAGCTTAAGATCAATGCGGCAAACTGTGTGCACTGCAAAACCTGCGACATCGCGGATCCCTACCAGATCATCAATTGGACCGTACCCGAGGGTGGAGGCGGACCGAACTATGAAGGCATGTGAACCGCGAAGTTTCGCCTAAGAGCTGGGAGACCAGAGCTTGTGAAAGAAAGAACGAACTCGGTTCCAGGTGGTATCGTCCGTGGCTTTCTTGGTGGCGTCCTGTTTTTCTAGACTCGGAGCCGGCGGAGCAGCCGTAGCTTGGGCTAACACCGGCTCGCCTTCCACTTTCCCCTGAAAGATCAGTGTAGGCCGCACACGTGCGCGCCGTACGAGAACGATTAAATTCGGATCATAATCCTGCTGCACTTTCGAGTTAGCATCGTAATGCAGCGGCGGCATGAAGACCTGATAGATTGGCTCTTCCTTCGGTGCGGCGGGAATCTTCGCTGGGGTAGGAGCGACGGCCTTTGGCTCGGTCGCCTTCTGCTTGAGCTCTTCGGTCGATGCCAATGCGCTCACCTGCGTAGAGACGTCCGGAGCTTTCACGCTTAACTGCAGCTCACAGGTGCATTGGCCTTGGGACGGATGCAGCGTTTCCAGTTGTCCATTGGCGAGCGAAACGTCTCCGTTCTGAGGAACGAGCAAACTCTGCCCGGTAAGTTGCTGCTCGATACGAACGGCACCGCTGATCGGACGGATACACATGGTTCCCGAAGCGTCCAGGCCGACCAGCGTATCCTGGGGTCCGCCTCCGATCGAAATGGGATGCGCCTGAATCTGCGCGGTATAAATGGTCAGCGTCAGCGACCCTTCGATATGGGCATGAATCGTGCCACTATCCAGCGCAATGGTAAGCGCGCCGCCGGATTTCAGCACGGAGAAATGAGACGGCCCGCAGATCGTGATATTGCCACCTTCGACCAGGTCGATATGCGCCGATCCCGATTTCACCTGAATCTCGCTACCGCTGCGCACGATGGTTCTTACCTGGCCATTTGTGGTGTCCACGCTCATCGGGCCCTGCACAGAGATGGAGGTGCCCTCGATGGCCCCTACGCTGTCGGCGGGAGGATTGTCCGCATGGGCCGACAGAACATAGGCCACCAGAGCACACACCCAGCACACCAAACAACAAACGGTGGCATAGCGCCAAACCGAGCGAGGGGTTCGAGACAATTGCAAACTAGCCAACTCCCATCCTGCACATCCAGTCACCAACCCTTCTATACTATCTGAAGATGGAAACCAGCGAAAAGCGTCAGGAAGAAGCACAAGAATCCATCAGCGTCCACTACGATGTGCGCTTACCCAAGCTGCCGTGGCACCGGCGCATGCAGATTCCCGTCATCGCGGCCGTGGTTTACAGCGTGATTCGCGTGCTGGGGCCGACGTTGCGATTCGAAGTACTCGGCCGGGCGGCCGTAGATCGCATCTGGGCCTCCAAGCAGCCCATCATCTGGGCGTTTTGGCACCGCTGCATTATCCCGATTGCGTGGTATGGGCGGAACCGCGGCGTTGTGGTGATGAACACCACGGCGTTTGATGGGCAGTGGACCCGCAAGGTAATCGAGTGGCTTGGTTTCGGCACGGCACAAGGAAGTTCGTCGCGAGGTGGATTACGCGGGTTGCAGGTAATGGCGCAGCGCATCAAGGAAGGCCTAGACAGCGGATTTACCATTGATGGCCCGCGCGGACCGCGTTACGTCGCGAAAGTCGGGCCAGTCTTGCTGGCACGCATGACTGGAGCACCAATTTTCGTTTTTCATGTAGGCGTGGAGCGGGGCAAAACCTTCGAGAAGACCTGGGACCATTTTTGTCTGCCGGCACTATTTACGCGCGCCATTTTAATCGGTTCCCCTCCCATTCATGTCCCGCAAGACGCGGATGCGGAGATGATCCAGGCGAAACACGAAGAAATGCAGAAAGCGTTAGAGCGCGTCCGGGATATTGCCGAAGGATGGTTTGCCCTGCCAGAAGAAGAACGGAACCGCTATCGCGCGGAAATCGGACCGTGACGACCCGGCCGAATTAGCTTCCATTGCGCTCACCGAGTTTCACGGGTAAATCCAATTTCTTCCCGCCCCGATAGAGCGTAATCGTCACCGTATCCCCAGGGCGTTTGCGGTTTAGAATGTAATCAATGTCGAACTGGTTAGAAACTTTCTGGCCTTCCAGGCCGACAATTACGTCGCCACCAATCATGATCCGCCGCATGCCCGCCTGCGCTACCTTGTCGCCTCCGCGAATTCCCGCAGCCGCCGCAGGGCCATCTTTCACGGTCTGCTCGACCAGCAATCCTTCCTGAACGGGAAGATCCAAGGCTTCCGCCAGCCATCCTGCCACGGGAATTGTGCGGACACCCAGGTACGCGCGACGCACTTTTCCCTCGGTCATCAGGTCATTGGCAATGAGCTTGGCGGTGTTGATCGGAATGGCGAAACCAATTCCCGCCGTTGTACCGGACGGAGTGTAAATCGCGGAATTGATGCCTATCACGTCGCCGTGCGTATCAATCAGCGGTCCACCCGAGTTGCCACGATTGATGGACGCATCGGTCTGGATGGCATCGTCAATGAAGGTGGTGTCGCTGGTCTGTACCGTGCGCCCCAGCGCGCTGACTACTCCGGTCGTCAACGTGGATTGAAAACCAAACGGGTCTCCGATGGCCAAGACTTTCTGCCCTACCTGCAGCGAGGAGGAATCGCCAAGTGGCAGCGCCGCGAGTTGCTTGCCTTTGGGATCGATCTTAATCAACGCCACGTCATTGCGCTGATCGGCGCCGATAAATTTTGCCGGTCCACGCGTTTTGTCTCCCAGAATCACTTCGATGGATTGCGCCCCAGCGACGACGTGGTAGTTGGTGAGAATGTAGCCGCGTGGATCGATCACGAATCCTGAGCCAGCGCCTTCGACTGGCACGGGATCCATAAAAAAGTCGTATTCCGTAGCCTTGGTGAGGATGTTCGCCACGGCGGGTGTAGCCTGGCGGTAGATGCGGACGTTAATCGACTCTTCTTCGGTGAGATGGCCATCATGTTGCTGAACCGGCGCAGCCGAGGACGATTGTGACGGCGATGGAGTCGCGCCAAGGCGTCGAGCTTCGACGTTGTTTGCTTGTCGCGGGCCAAAGCGCGCGCCTACCCAAAACGCCCCAAGAACAAGAATCAAAGCAATCGCAATGAGCCGCCCTCGGCTCATATCATTCCCACGCGTCATATCGGTCATCCCTCATCCATCTTCCAATAAGGAATAGTATAAAGAATTTCGCGAGTATGCACGACCGGACGGGAGGCACAGCAGTCTCAAAACTGTACAGCAACGCAGAAAGCGGGGAAACCTGCACGGCGGAAGAGCTATGCGGCGATGGAGACAACTTTGGATTTGCGGACCGATTTGACCGGCGGTGAAGAAAGTTCGCGTTCCGCCTGCAGCCAATCCTGCATAGGATCCCCTGGGGTACAACCGCGTTCCAGATAGATGTGGTAGGCGCGAAGCGCGATGTCGTCTGGCGTGGGAGCGGTTTTTCGCGCGGCCGCCTTTTTCTCTGCTGGTGGGGAAGTTGTCTTCGTCTTCGCCATGAAATCTCTCCTCGGATGCACAACTGCTACTTCCATTTTACGCGCGGTATTAGTGGATTTTAGGCCATGTGCCGGCCACGTGCCGTGTCAGACAATCCGCAATAAACGAATTGATCACAACAGAAAAATGAATTCGACCGAGGCTTGTGGAACAAACAAAAAAGCGGGCGAAGAACAGCAATGTTCTCCGCCCGCTCCACAGCAGCCCAGGTTAGAAGGTAATCTTGCCGAACACCTGGACGATGCGCATTCCTTCCGCGGCCGACGCAAACGCTCCATAGGGAGTTGTCGGCGAAACTGCCGCGGTAGTGATGCTTCCGAACGAACTGCTCAGGTCGTTGCTCACAGGGTTGTCGAAGTTGGGATGGTTCAGGATGTTAAAGAAGTTCGCACCCAGCGTGAATTTGAAGCGCTCGGTGAAGGCAAAAGACTTCTTCAGGTTCATGTCGGTGTTGAAGTAGCCTGGCCCACGAAACGCGTTCCGGGCGTTAGCATTGAAACTTGTTGGTGTGGCGAAGGAAGCCGCAGTAAAACATGATGCCGTCGCGCAATTGGCGCCGAAGGAAGTGGGAACTCCTTGTGCTGGTTCATATAGAACGGTGGCAAGAAGAGCGCCGTTGGCGGTCAGGTTGTTCGGGACGAAATTGATTCCCTGTGCTCCGTTCACGATGCTGAACGGGAGGCCGGTGCGATAGAAGAAGGTTCCTGATACTTGCCAACCGCCCACAAGGAAGTTGAGCAGGTGATGCGAGGACTTGATTGGAAGCTCCCAAACATAGTTCGCGGAAAGCTGATGACGCGCGTCGTAGTCAGACGAAGAATAACTCGCGTTGGGGTTGGAAGGGTCGATCTGCAAGAGAAGACTGTTATCCACGCTGTAGGGCAAGATGCCGCCGTTGGAAACGTTGTCGAGAGCGTGGCTGTACGTGTAGCTGAAGCGCCCCGTCAAACCGTGCCAGAGGTTTTGTTGTACCGAGGCGGTCAAACCTTGGTAATTGGAATAGCCGGCGTTGTTGATTTGCTGAACTGCGGCAACGCGTGCATCCGGCGCAGCGCCAAGCGGCAACTGCGTGAACCCACCGCCACAAACGGCTGCGGTGCAGTACGCGTTTAGATAAGGATTCGTTAGCAAAATGTCGTAACCATGGTTGCCAACATAGTTGAGCGAAACCAAGGTATTCCGGTGGAAGGTATGCTGGACTTCCAAGTTCCATTCCACGAACTTGGGGTTCAGAGTTTTTGCGGTCACATCGAACAGCGGTGGCAAGGCCGAAGCGCACGACGGTGCCGCCGCCTGATATTGCGCCAGCGTTTGCCCGCCATTGAACGCCGAGCGGAACGCGGTGTTGCAGCCTTGTACAAGGCTGACGCCACTGCCAACTTCTGTCGGATCAACGGTTCCTCCCGGAACGGAGAAACTCACGACCTGAGGAAAGTTCGTCGTGAAGTCGTCGAGAATACTTCCGGGATAAAGGTCAGTAAACAGACCGACGCCGCCACGCACAACCGTGTTATTGCCCGCGGGAGTCCAGGCGAAACCGGCGCGCGGTTCAAACACTACTTTTTCCACATTGCGAAGGACGCTGCTCTGTCCCGTCGTAACCATTTGGTTGAAGGGAATGGAAGCATCGTGAGACAGGTTTTGGAACGGCAAAGTCGGAATAGAAACGCAATTGGACTGGCAGATGCCACCAGAGTTGCGATCCGCTCGCAGTGCCAAGGTCAGTTTCAGTTTCGAATTTATTCGAGCTTCATCCTGAAAATACAAGCCGAAACTATAGATGGCCAGCGGCTGCGGCGAACTTTGCGCGAAGTTCAGAGTGGTACTGGTGTCGACAGTGTCCGTGGCAAATCCCGCCAACGAGGTCAGGACGGCCGGAGGATTGGTGAGTTCCGATGCGCGATAATCGCTGACATCGTCTCGGCGGAAGTTCACGCCCATTTTGAAGCTATGATTTCCGTGCGTCATAGACAGGTCATCGACCAACTGCCACTGTTCCACGTTGCGTCCTTGCGGAAAAAAGAAACCGAACGGGAAGAACCCGCCGGCCGCGCCGAGACAAGACATGCTGGTGTCGGCGGAGCACAGGATTTCGGGAAACACGGCGTTAGCGGCGTTTACGTTCGTGGATTGGAAGATCGCGGAATACCAAAGGTCCGAGAAAATGAAGTTGTTGGCCATGTTTGGGTTAAAGATGTGCGTGTAGTTCAACTGTCCCTCGTCCTGCGGCTGATGGCTGACCGCGTTGAACGCTGAATTGATGGGATCGGCATAGGTGGGTTGAGTTCCGCGATCGAACTTCACGCGGCCGAACAACTTGTCGTTATCGCTAAACGAGTAGTCGACGCGGCCGATCAGCAACCATTCCTGATTTCCGCTGGAACCGGCCAAGGTGACCGCGCCCAAGCAAGACGTGGAACCGTCCGGCAAAGCACCGATGGAACCACAGGTATTCGGAGTGGCAACCGCGTTACCCGCTCCCTTGGCGTTGTTATAGAGCGAGAATGCTTGCTGATAAAAGCTCGTGGCGGTGGCGGGAATCTGCGACAGCACGTAGCTTTGGAAATCCGGAGTCGGTAAGAAGGACTCGTTGGCGGTGGCGAATACGTACCGCAGTCCTTCGGTATCGACAAAGAAATAAGCCTTATCCTTCTTGATGGGGCCGCCAAAATCCGCCGCCCATTGGTTATTGTTCTGGAAAGGCTTCGGCTGGTCGCTGGCCTTCAGGAAGTAGTCTTCGGCATTCAGAGTGCTCCCGGTGTAGTAGTAGTTGGCGCTACCGTGAAATGCGTTGGTGCCGGAGCGTGTGGAATAGTCGATCTGCGCGCCGGCTTGGCGGCCATACTGGCCGGTATAACCGTTGCTGACGACGGCCACTTCTTGCACGTCGTTGCTGCCGAGGAGCAGGTTGCTGGCACCGGAGTTGTTCAGGTTGAGGAACGGATCGTTATAGTCGTTACCGTTAACCGTGAAGAGATTCGAAGTGCCGGGCAATCCAAATGCACTGAAATTTCCGTAACCGTTTCCAGCCGAGGTGTTCATAGAGACACCTGGAGCTGTCTGTGCGATGTAAGTGATGTCATTGCCCGGGTTCGGGATATTTTGCACCGTGCGCGTGTCAAACGTGGTGGCGATGTTCGCGTTTTCGGTCTGCAGCAGATTGCCTTCGGTAGTCACCTCGATCGTAGTGGAGCTCGCGCCCAGTTCCATGGATACGTTTATCGTGGAATTTTGGCCGAGAAGAACGGTGACCTTCTGCGTCAGCGTTTTGAAACTCTCCTTCTTGGCGCTCAGCGTGTAATCGCCCGGCTTGAGCAGAGAGAAAGTGTAGGCACCCGTTCCGGAAGAGACGGTCGTGAAGACGTCCCCGGTACTGTTGCTCGTGAGAGTGAGTGTGACGCCCGGCACGACAGCTCCCGTGGGATCGGTGATGGTTCCACCAAATCCTCCGGTAACGATCGTTTGCGCCGTCGACGCGAACGCGAGTAAAAACAGAAACAGGATCGACAATGACGTCGCTTTGAAAATCTTTTTAGTCATCTTTTTTTCTTCCCCTATTCAAGAGTTGACTGCTCCCCGGATGAACACTCGGGCACACCAGTCCCTTGCCATCGAAAATGGCATTCACACTTTGTCCACCACTCGCACTGGACTTTTAAACCTGGAAAGCCCTAGCCCGAACCCAACACCGCAAAACCAGACAGAGGACCGACTCAAAGAGGTGCTGCAAAATAGTGCAAGAGAAATGCCAATGCCGCAATTGTAACTTTAAGAAAATATAGAATTTATATTGGTGCAAAATACACAAAGAGTGCTGATCTGTGAAATTTAGAAGATTTCTACAGATTTTAGCCACAGAAAAGTTCGAGGGGTCACGATTACTGCTGTGCGACGGCGGTAGACGTACCGAAATCGATGTATGCCGTAAATGGAGTGCCTTTGGTGATCACGGCATCCGTTCCGTGCCTGAGGATGGCGAGTGGTCCTACCATCGGAATTAATACGGTCGCGTTGGGAATCTTGGCGTCACCATCTCTTGTCGCGCCACCCAGCATTGGAATGGGCCCGCTCTGCGGGTGAAGATCATCCGCCTCGAACGACAAAGAGCCAGGAGCCCCACCGATTCCCGTATGGTCGACTTGCGTGATCGTGACGCTGCCGGGCGTACCTTTCTTCACCAAGAAGCTACCGATCTTCAGATCCTGAGAGAGAATCATCGGAACTTTGTCGCCCACCGAAGCCGTTTTGGAACTGACCTCGGCATCGAACACCAGCGGAACGGCGATGAGATTCGGAGGAATATTGGGGGACGCCACGGCCGCGGTTAGAGACGGAGAATTAGCCGCTACGCCCGCAATCACGTACTGCGCGGAAGTCACCACGCTTCGCATGGAATATGGCGCGATCGCGATCGCTTGTAGCGTAGCCGTGGAATCGATCACAACGGGTCCACGATACCGCGGAGAACTGTCCGCCGTCGGAGTCCAACCGTCGGTCGAATAATAAATAACTGCGCTACGAGACGCGTCAGTGATCTTGACCGTAACCGCGCCGGGATACTTGCCAGCCTTAACGGAAAACCTTGGAGGAGCGGTCCATGCTACGCAACAAGGCTGCGAGGCTGTGGAAGCTTGTGCATTCTGGGTCGCCTGCTGTGCCGCTTCTGCCGCTTGTTGGTTGGCTTGCTGAGCGTCATGCATCGCTTGCATGGCTGCTTGTTGGGATTGCTCCGCAGCCTGTTGAGCGGCCTGGGCGGCAGCATTGTCTTGAGCGGCAACCGAGAAGGACGTGAGCAAAACGGAGAAGAACGCGAGGAAGGTCCGCATGAGAGTTCTCCTGGCAATGAGACGGATTACCCGGATAACCGGTTACAGTGTAATCGCATGGCTAATCCTCCACCCAAAGAAGGTGCAAAAAAATGCAGCCCGCCACGGGGGCGGGCTGCGGAGACTGAATTCACATTTGAACGTTACGCGACGGTGATTTCCTTGGCCAGGTACACATCCTGAATGGCGTTCAGAAGCTTTACGCCTTCTTCCATCGGCCGCTGGAACGCCTTGCGACCGCTGATCAGGCCGGTACCGCCCGCCCGCTTATTGATTACCGCCGTCGCTACCGCCTCTTCGAAATCGTTTTTGCCCGAGGCGCCGCCAGAATTGATCAAGCCCGCGCGACCCATGTAGCAATTGGCCACCTGATAGCGGGTCAAGTCGATGGGATGATCACTGCAGAGGTCGGTGTAGATGCGCTTGTCGAACTTCCCGTAGCTGGAATTGCCCATGTTCAAAGCTTCGTAGCCGCCGTTATTTTCGGGCAACTTTTGCTTGATGATGTCGGCCTGGATGGTAACGCCAAGGTGATTGGCCTGGCCGGTGAGGTCCGCGGAGACGTGATAATCCTTATCCTTTTTGAACGCGGGATTGCGCAGATAGCACCATAGAACTGTCGCCATTCCCAATTCGTGCGCCTTCGCAAACGCGTGGCTGATCTCAATGATCTGCCGGTCACTCTGTTCGGAACCGAAATAAATCGTGGCACCCACGGCCGCCGCGCCCATGTCATAGGCTTCCTGCACGGTGCCGAACAGAATCTGATTGAACTGGTTTGGGTAGGTGAGCAATTCGTTGTGATTAATTTTCACAATGAACGGAATTCGGTGAGCGTACTTGCGCGCCACGGAACCGAGAACGCCGAAGGTCGACGCCACGGCGTTGCAACCGCCTTCAACCGCCAGCTTCACAATGTTCTCGCCGTCGAAATAATCCGGGTTCTTCGCGAAGCTCGCGCCGCCGGAATGCTCGATGCCTTGATCAACTGGAAGAATCGAAAGGTATCCGGTGCCCGCCAGGCGGCCGTTGAAAAACAGCCGGTGAAGGTTGTTGAGCACCCGCAGGTTGCGATCGGATGCGGCATAGACGCGGTCGATAAAATCGGGGCCGGGAATGTGCAGCCGGTCCTTGGAAATTTTGGGAGACTTGAAGCCCAGAAGCGACTCCGCTTTCGCGCCCAAGAATTGTTCGACAGTGGATAGCGTTGCTGTTGCCATGATTTTCTCCTAGTTAGTTTCGAATCCCCGTTGCCAGCATCGAGCCGGCTGCCTGGTCCACCAGCCAAAGCAATTTGCCATGGACCGGTTGTATCAGTTGAGACGGAAGTTGCTCCGGCTCGTAAGGACCTTCCAGGACCGCTTTCAAGGCGAGAGCCTTGTCTGCGCGGGTCACACAGAAAACGATAAGGTTCGCTTGATTGGCGGCCGGAGCTGTGAGCGTGATGCGTTCGGTGTACAGCTTGCCGACCCAATTGCGAACCACGATGCGATTCGTGGCGTGTAGCGCTCTGGTGCCCGGAAAAAGCGAAAGGGTATGTCCTTCATCACCCATACCGAGAAGCACCAGATCGAAGCGAGGGTACTCGCCATCCTTCAACTTAAAGTATGCGCGAAGAGCCTGCTCATATTCCAGTGCTGCTTTTTCCGTGTCGTCGTATTCGCCTTTTATGCGCGTAATCTGCTCGGGTTTTACCAGGCCTTTGGAAAACAGCGTCTGGTTGGCCATATGGAAGTTATTTTCCCCGCTGTCCGGCGGCGCGTGACGTTCGTCTCCGAAAAAGAAGCGCAGCTTCGGCCAAGGAATCTTGGAACTGTACGAAGGATCATCCGCGAGCAGGGAATATAACGCTTTCGGAGTGGATCCTCCGGCGAGGGCGACCGTGAAAGAATCTTTTTGCGCGATGGTTTCATTTACGGCCTTGAGAAATTCATCGGCAGCGCGCCTCGCGATGGCCGTGGGATCCGGCAAAATCACTATTTTACAAGAAGCAGCCTGCGTCATAGCACCGAGCCTGCCTTGGTTGTGACTCCTGGGGCGGCTACCCGCCCGCGCTCGTCGATCTCCTCTTCGCCGACGCGGCGCCACGCGCGTCCATCGCGCTCCAGCAATTCCTCCGCTTCCACTGGCCCCCAAGAACCCGCCGCGTAATTCGGGAAACCTCGGGCAGGCAGGGCGTGCCAGACGTCGATAATCGGCTGAATCACTTTCCATCCAGCCTCCACCATGT
>Ga0335085_10013971_pt1 | contig 11747 bp, 10 predicted proteins | sample Lox_Sample_45_FD_206712 | JGI IMG/M metagenome (GOLD analysis project Ga0335085, IMG submission 206712) | Soil microbial communities from Loxahatchee National Wildlife Refuge, Florida, United States - Lox_Sample_4.5 | ecosystem: Environmental > Terrestrial > Soil > Wetlands | place: USA...
AACAGCTGCGGTGCATCAGGGCCGGCGGAGGCGATGGCAGGAATCTGGCCGCGCACGATCCCGATGTCCGCCATGCCGCAATCGTCGAGCACCTCGAGCTGCGTCTCCAACGCGCGACGGCGGCGCTCGCCTTCGAGCGCATCGACCGCACCCGCGATCACGGCGGAGACGCCGCGCACGGCGCGATCGACGGCATGCTGGACGCCCCACATCGCCGGTGTCGTGTCGTTGCCATTCGTCATTGCGACCTCCCTCTCTCGAACGAAAAGGCGCGGGCCGGAGACGCCGTGTTGCGCGGCTCCGGCCTCGTCCTCGACACCAGCCTCAGTTGATCGCCGCGGTCTGGTCGGGCAGCTTGCGGAAGACGTCGGGATTGTCCGGGCCTTCGACCTGGAGCACGCCGACCAGGCCGCGCTCGATGCGCGACAGCGCGTGGTCGACCAGCAGATACTTGCCGGGCACCTGCAGCGTGATGTCGACGGCGGCGGCGCCGCCCGGCGGCACGGTCACGGTGTGCACATTGGTCAGCGGCTGACCGGTCAGGGAGGCGAGGTCGTAGACCTTATCGAAGATCTCGCCGATGACATGGAACGACGAGGTCGCGTTCGGACCGCCGACGCCGAAATAGATGCGGATGGTCTCGCCGACCTTCGCCTTCAGCGGCTTCTGGCTGGAGAGCGCGCCGACGGCGCCGTTGAAGACGTAGTATTCGGGCCGCTCGTTCATCAGCTTGTCGTAGCTCTCGGTCGCCTCGCCCTTCGTGCCGAAGGGCTGCTCGGTGTAGATCTCGCCCTGCATGACGTAGAACTCATGGTCGACCTTCGGCAGGCCGCCTTCGGGCTCGACCAGGATCAGGCCGTACATGCCGTTGGAGATGTGCTGGGCATGCATCGGGGTGGCGCAGTGGTAGACGTAGAGGCCGGGGTTGAGGGCCTTGAAGACGAAGCCCTTGGTCTCGCCGGGCGCCACTTCGGTCGCCTTGGCGCCGCCGCCCGGGCCGGTGACGGCATGGAAGTCGATGTTGTGCATCATCGCGCTGTCTTCGGCGTTCGTCAGGTGCACCTCGACCTCGTCGCCGACGCGCACGCGCACGAACGGGCCGGGGACCTGGCCGTTGAAGGTCCAGTAGTGGTAGGTCGTGCCTTCGTTCAGCTGGCCCGTCACTTCCATGGTCTCGAGGTCGATGCGGACATGCTCCGGCTGGCGGGCGGCGAGCGGGGGCGGCAGATCGGTCGGGCTGCGGACGATGTCGGCAACGCCCGGCATCTGCGCATGGGCCTGCATCATCGAATCGTCGGCAGCTGCCGGCGTCAGCGCGAGCAGCGATGCCCCCAAGGCCAGAGTAGCGGCGAGCACGACGCTGCTGACCGTGGCTTTCAACTGCAAAGACCGAGAGAACCTCATGGTTGCAATCCTTTCTAGCGAGTGTCCCTTGCGCTGTACGATCGCAATATGCGCCCGGCGCTGCCGCCGCGAAATTCGGAGTGTTACGTAAGTACTTCCGCGTACAGGCGAGTTTCCCCTGGCCATACGGGAAACTCCGGATTCACCAGCCCCCGCCCCGGCCGTATCCTTAGCATCATGCTGCCGGCAACTGCATTTCACGAAGAGCGACAGACAGGGAGTGTGGACGTGCCTCACGCGCCCCAGCCCACGATCTATGTCGTCGACGATGACGACGCGGTCCGTGACTCCCTGAAGATGCTGCTGGAGTCCTATCAGCTGGTGGTGCGCGACTTCGGCTCCGTGCCGGAGTTCCTGGCTGGGCTCGGTCCGGTCGACAACAGCTGCCTCGTCCTCGATCTGCATCTGCCGGCGATGGGCGGCTTCGACGTGATGACGACGCTCGCCAGCCGCCGCATCCGCCTGCCCGTGATCGTCATCACCGGCCGCGGCGACGCCCAGACCAGGGCGCGCGCTCTCGAAGCAGGCGCCATCGCCTTCCTCGAGAAACCGGTCGACGACCAGCGGCTGATGAGCGCGATCGATGCCGCCCTGCACGGCGCCCCCGCGCCCGCTCCCGCCCCGCGGGCAAGCGGCCGGGCCTGAGGCTCAGCGCGGGATCTCGACGCCCGCCTCGATCGCGAGCCGGACCAGCTCCGGCAAGCTGCGCACCTGCATCTTCTCCATGACGCGCGCCCGATGGATCTCGACCGTGCGCGCGCTGATGCTCAGGTTGTAGGCGATGACCTTGTTCGGATGGCCGACGATGAGCTGATGGAAGACGTCGCGCTCGCGCGGCGTGAGCCGGCCGAGGCGCTCGGCGAACGGGCCGCTCACGCCGGCCGGCGCGCCGCTCTGACCGCGCTTCAGCGCGCTCTCGATGCTGGCGAGAATGACCTCGTCGGAGAACGGCTTCTCAATGAAGTCCGCGGCGCCCGCCTTCATCGCCTGCACGGCGAGCGGCACGTCGGCGTGGCCGGTGATGATGATCACGGGCAACTGAGGATGCAGCTCCGCCAGTCGCCGCTGCAGCTCCAGCCCGTCCATCTCGGGCATGCGCACGTCGGTCACCACGCAGGCCGGACGCTCGTCCCGGCAGCGCGCCAGCAGAGCGGCGGCGGCGGCGAAGGCCTCGACGCGCAGGCCGGCGGCCTCCAGCAGGAGCGCCAGCGAATCGCGCACGGCGTCGTCGTCGTCGACGACGCAGATGGCGCCCTCGGCGCTACTCGTCGGGTTCGCCATGCTCGGCCATCGGCAATGAGAACTCGAAGGTGACGCCGGTGGGCGCGTTGGGGGCCGCCCAGAGCCGGCCGCCATGCGCCTCGACGATCGAGCGGCAGATCGACAGTCCCAGGCCCATGCCCTTCTCCTTGGTCGTCACGAAGGGTTGGAACAGCTGGTCCAGCACCGTCTGCGCGAGGCCGGGGCCGGTATCGCCGACCGCGACATGGGCCAGGCCATCCTCGCCGCGGGCCGTCGACACCGACAGGATGCGGACGGTCGAGGCCGGCAGCGCCTCCACGCTGTTGCGGATCAGGTTGAACACGACCTGCTGGATCTGGACTTTGTCGATGAGGACCGGCATCGAGTCCGCGCTGAGCTGCATGCGCACGCTGATGCCGCCCTCCTTGGCGCCGACCAGGCCCAGGGCGGTGGCCTCCTCGACCACCTTGTTCAGGTCCTCGCTGTGGCGCTCGCTCTCGCCCTTGCGGATGAAGCTGCGCAGGTGCTGGATGATCTCGCCGGCGCGGGCCGCCTGGGCGACCGTCTTGTCCATCGTCTCCACGATGCGCGGGGGGAGCACCGCGTTGGAGGCGTGCAGCATGCGCCGCATCGCCTGCACGTAGTTGACGATCGCCGCCAGCGGCTGGTTGAGCTCGTGGGCCAGGGCCGACGCCATCTGGCCGACGTCGCTGAGGCGCGAGACGTGCAGGAGCTCCGACTGCAGCTCCTGCATGCGGTTCTCGACCAGCTGCCGCTCCGTGAGGTCGCGGATGAAGCCGGTGAAGACCCGGCGCCCGTTCACCGTCGCCTCGCCGACCGCCAGCTCCATGGGAAAGGTGCTGCCGTCCTTGCGGCGGCCGACCACGACGCGGCCTATGCCGATGATGCGCCGATCGCCGGTCCGGAGGTAGTGGTCGATATAGGAGTCGTGCCGCTCGCGGTAGGGCGACGGCATGAGAATGCTGACGTTCTGGCCGAGGGCCTCGTCGGCGGCATAGCCGAACAGCCGCTCCGCCGCCGGGCTGTAGGACTCCATGATGCCGCGCTCGTCGATGACGATGATGGCGTCGGGCGCGGTCTCGAGGATGGAACGCAGCCGCGCCTCGCGCTCCTGCAGCGCCTCCTTGGTCGCGCGGGCCTCGACCTCTTGTCTGCCGCGACGCAGCGGACTGTCGCTCATTGCATCATCATCCAGAGCGCGATGGGATTGGGGCCTCAGGATGCCCATGGCGACGGCCCTTGACAAGCGGGCCGAAGCGCTGCGCCGAATGCCGGCCGGCAGTACTTTGCCCCTATTTGATGTCCAGGTCCTTCGACGGGAACAGATGGATCGTCGCCCCCAGGATCATGTTGATCTCGCCGCGGTCGCCCTGCAGCGGCAGCATGCAATTCTCGAAGTTCAGCCACTCCTTGTGCTTGAGATAGAGCATCTTGCCGGCGACGAAGCGCGGCGCGCGGCCCTCGACGACGCCCATGGCGTGGCGGACGGCGCCGTCGGCCGCAGCCGGCTCGATCGACTCGTGCAGCGTCCGGCCCGTGAGATCGCGCCCATGCACGCGGGCCAGCTCGGTGCCGAACAGGCGGAAGCGGAAGCGCCGATGCAACTCCGCGTTGGCATGGACGTCCAGGATGAAGAGGTTGGCCAGAATGTAGCCCAGCGCTACCGGATCGATGTCGCGGCGGGAGGGGAGCCGGCCCGCGACGCATTTGCTGCGCCAGTACGCCAGCAGCCGGCGGATCGGCTCGGTCGAGGGCTCGTTGGGCAGGACATAGCCCGGCTGCTCTTCCAACAAACGCCCCCGTCAGCGAACTCGTACTGCCACCCTACAGGCCGATCCGGAGTCGGCCAACGTCCGATCGATGGACCTATAGATTCCTATGCGGTCGCGATCGCCCGCCAGATCGCCACGGCCTGCGCCGTTTCGGCGACGTCGTGCACGCGGATGATCTGAACGCCGCGCTCGAGGCCGGCGAGGGCGGCGGCGAGCGAGCCGGCGAGGCGGTGGTCCGCATCCTCGCCGCGGCTCAGGCGGCCGATGAAGCTCTTGCGCGAGACGCCCAGGAGCAGCGCGCAGCCGAGGCCGTGATAGAGCGCGAGATCGGCCAGGACGGCGAGGTTGTGGGGATCGCGCTTGCCGAAGCCGATGCCGGGATCGAGCGCGATGCGGGAAGCGTCGATGCCGGCGGCGGCGCAGGCGGCGAGGCGCGCGGCAAAGAAGTCGTAGATGTCGAGCGGCGCGTCGCCGTAGACCGGGTCCTGCTGCATCGTGCGCGGCTCGCCCTGCATGTGCATGAGCACGACGGCGGCGCCGCTTTCGGCCACGACCGCCGGGCTCTCGGGATCGCCGGCGAGCGCCGTGACGTCGTTGACGATGCGCGCACCGGCGGCGAGTGCCGCCCGCATGACCGCGGCGCGGCGCGTGTCGATCGAGACGAGAGCGCCGGCCGTGGCGAGCGCCTCGACGACGGGAACGACCCGGTCGATCTCCTCGGCGACCGCGACCGGCGCCGCGCCGGGGCGCGTCGACTCGCCGCCGATGTCGAGGATGTCGGCGCCGGCTGCCATGAGGGCGCGGCCGTGGGCGATGGCCGCGGCGGCCGAGGCATAGCGTCCGCCCTCGGAGAAGCTGTCGGGTGTGACGTTGACCACGCCCATCAGCCGCGGTCGGTCGAGCGGCAGGCCGGCGAAGGGCGGGCGTGGCGCGGTGATCGCGCGCAGGCGCTCCTCGATGGCCGCCGACAGGCTGGCATCGCCGCGTTCGCGGCAGGAGCGCAGCGCCGGCAAGGTGCTCGCGGCGACTATGCGCGTCGCCTCACTGCGCCGGATCACCTCGGCGCCGCTGAAGGCGACGGGTCCGCCGACGAGGCGCGCGGCCAGTCCTTCGGCGCAGGCGGTGGCGGCGGCGGTGCCGGTCATGAGGCCGGTGGGATTCAGATAGAAGTCGGATACGGCCGCCATACACGCGCAGGGAATGGGGACATCACGGACGACATACATAAACACAGATGGCGCCGCGGATCATCGGCCATCCATCGGTCGTGCTCCGAAAAGCCGACGGGGCGGACCGTGAGGTCCGCCCCGCGTTGGGTCGTCGCGAAACGGTGGTTCAGGCGCCCGGCTGCGGCTCCGGCTCCAGGCCGCCGGGCGGGCGGCCCTTGTCCTCCCGCGCGGGCGTGCCGCTCGTCGGCACCGACGAACGCGACCGCGGCGGGGGCGCTTCACCGCCGCCGACGCGGATGGCATCGCCGCGCAGCAGCGCCTTCACCTCCTCGCCGGAGAGCGTCTCGTATTCGAGCAGCGCGTTGGCGATCGTGTGCAGGTCCTGCAGCTTCTCGGTGAGGATGCGGCGGGCCGAGCTCTCGCCCTCGTCGATCAGGCGGCGGATTTCATCGTCGATCAGCTTGGCCGTGGCATCGGAGACGTTCTTGCGCTGCGTCACGGAGTGGCCGAGGAACACCTCTTCCTCGTTGTCGCTGTACTTGATGGGACCGAGCTTCTCGGACATGCCCCATTCCGTCACCATGCGGCGGGCCATCGAGGTGGCCTGCTGGATGTCGCTGGAGGCGCCGGTGGTCACATTCTCGGGCCCGAAGATCAGCTCCTCGGCGATGCGACCGCCGAACATGACGGCGATCTTCGACTCGAGCTCGATCTTGGCCATGCCGTAGCGGTCGCGCTCCGGCAGCGACATCGTCACGCCGAGCGCGCGGCCGCGCGGGATGATCGTCACCTTGTGCAGCGGATCGTGCTTGGGCACGTTGAGGCCGACGAGGGCATGGCCGGCCTCGTGATAGGCGGTGAGCTTCTTTTCCTCCTCGCTCATCACCATGGAGCGGCGCTCCGTGCCCATCATCACCTTGTCCTTGGCGGATTCGAACTCCACCATGGTGACGACGCGGCGGCCGGCGCGGGCGGCGAGGAGCGCGGCCTCGGTCACGAGGTTGGCGAGGTCGGCGCCGGAGCAGCCGGGCGTGCCGCGCGCGATGACCCGGGCATCGACGTCCGGCGCCAGCGGCACCTTGCGCATATGCACCTTCAGGATCTGCTCGCGGCCGTTGATGTCCGGATTCGGCACCACGACCTGGCGGTCGAAGCGGCCGGGGCGCAGCAGCGCGGGATCGAGCACGTCCGGCCGGTTGGTGGCGGCGATCAGGATGACGCCTTCGTTGGCCTCGAAGCCGTCCATCTCCACCAGCAACTGGTTCAGCGTCTGCTCGCGCTCGTCGTTGCCGCCGCCGAGGCCGGCGCCGCGATGGCGGCCGACGGCGTCGATCTCGTCGATGAAGATGATGCAGGGGGCGTTCTTCTTGCCCTGCTCGAACATGTCGCGCACGCGGCTGGCGCCGACGCCGACGAACATCTCGACGAAGTCCGAGCCGGAGATCGTAAAGAAGGGCACGTTGGCCTCGCCGGCGATGGCGCGGGCAAGCAGCGTCTTGCCGGTGCCCGGCGGGCCGACGAGCAGGCAGCCCTTGGGAATCTTGCCGCCCAGGCGCTGGAATTTCTGCGGGTCCTTCAGGAACTCGACGATCTCCTGCAGCTCCTGCTTGGCCTCGTCGATGCCGGCGACGTCCTCGAAGGTCACGCGGCCGGTCTTCTCGGTCAGCAGCCGCGCCCGCGACTTGCCGAAGCCCATGGCCTTGCCGCCGCCCGATTGCATCTGGCGCATGAAGAAGATCCAGACACCGATGAGCAGCAGCATCGGGAACCAGTTGATGAGCGCGTAGAGGATCGGGTTGTCGGTGTGCGGCGCCACGACGTTGATCTTGACGTTATGCGCCCTGAGATTCTGCACCAGGGACGGATCATCCGTGGGCTTGGTGGTGGTATACTGGTTCGCCCCGTCCTTCCAGGTGACGTTGTCGCCGTCGATCGTCACCTCGGTCACCTCCCCGGCGTCGATCGCCTTCAGGAAGTCCGAATAGGGACGGTCGCCCGCCGAGCCGCCGCCGGCCATGCCGCCGAACAGATTGTAGAGCGCCACCAGAACGATCGCGATGACGACCCAGAGGGCGAGATTTTTTGTGAAATTCAAGGGGTTAGCCTTTCCACCGGGGTCGCCTCCCAGCTTCCGCGCAAAGCGCGCGGCCGGACTCCGACCCACATCAATCTAGAGATAATGCAGACAGCGAATTAAGCAACTGTAAACCTTGTTCACCAATCTGTGCTAATAGGCTCCCAGGCTGGCCGGAATCGGCTCCTGTGCCGCCCTTTTCGCCGTTAACCATGCTCCGCGAAGCGCGCGCCAGCCAGGGCTGCTGCGCCAAGGAACACGGCCGAGATCCCCATATGTGAGCGAGCGGGCCCGATGTCGAGATGGGGGACCGCGACGATGCCCTGCGCGTTCCACAGGGCAGGCAGGCTCGGCCGCACGGCAGGCGGGATCGGATGGGCGCGCAGCCGGGGCTCGCGCGCGGCCACCGCCGTCCAGCCATCGGTGCCGAGACGACGAACGACCAAGCGGCCACCACGGTTGGATGAGCCACGCGCGGCTCGCGTGATGCGGAAGCGCCCGTCCCACAGCACGGTCGCACCGGACGCGACCGCGGTCTCCTCGGCCGCCATCTCGGGCTCGCGGCAGATGAGGAGTGCGCCGCCGCGTGGCACGACAAGGCAGCCCGCGAGCGTGGCGCCGCCCGCGAGCGCGTTCGAGCGGATGCGATCGTGCAGGCGCTCGAGCCGATCGAGGCGAGGCACGTAGGCGTTGCCGCCGACCGCCATCAGGCTGCGCGCCAGGGCGCGGAGCGAAACCTCCGCCGGCGCCGCCGCAAGGGCGGCCGGATCCAGTCGTACATAGCCGGCGGGAAAGACGGCCGCCGCCCGCGCCAGGAGCGCGGCGACCGCGTCGTCGATGGCGGCGCGGGCGCGGCCCAGATGCGCGGCGGTAGCCGCGAGCCGGGCCGCATCGAGCCCTTCGGTGGCCAAAGCGGGCAGCAGCCGGCGCAGGCGAATGCGGGCATGCGCGGGGTTCTCGTTCGAGGGATCGTCGATCCAGGGCTGGCGCGCCTCTAAGAGTGTCGCCCGCAGCCGTGCGCGCGGCACCGACAGTAGCGGGCGAAGCAGGCGCACGCCCATGCGCTCCGTCATCGGTGCCATCGCGGCGAGGCCATCAAGCCCGCTGCCGCGCGCCAGCCGCAGCAGCAGGGTCTCGGCCTGGTCCTCCTGCTGGTGAGCCAACGCCAGGTGCAGCACGCCATGCCGGCGACTCCACCCACACAGCAGCTCGTAGCGGGCCGCCCGCGCCGCCGCCTGCACTCCGCCCGGGAAGGCGCCGGCCGGCGGCCGCCAGCGCAGGATGCGATGGGCGATGCCGCGCGCGCGCAGCCAGCGTCCGACCTGACGCGCTTCGGCCGCCGCCTCCGGTCGCAGGCCATGGTCGACGGTGATGGCGGTGATGCGGCCGCCGCGGCGCTCCGCCCACGCCGCCGCAAGCAGCGCCAGGGCCATGCTGTCGCTGCCGCCGGACACCGCGACCGCCAAGTGTGGCCGCGACTCGAACGGCCCGACGGCTTTCATCAGCCGATCGAATTCGATAGCCCGGAGGCCCCGTTGCGAGCTGTCAGAGCCGGTCGTCCGCATCGCCCGCGATCAGGCGGTCACTTGCAGCCGTTCTTCGCCCATTCCTTGGCGGCGCGCTGTTTCGTGCCGTCGGGCGCCTTCGGGTAGCGCACCTTGAGTTCGTGCAGCGCCTTGCAGGCGTCGGCGGTCTCGCCGAGCGCGGCCAGAGACATTCCGAGCTTGAGCAGGGAGTCTGGCGCCTTGCCACTCTGCGGATATCTCTGGAAGGTCTGCGCGAAGGTCTGGGCGGCGTTGTTGTAGTCCTTGCGGACATAATAGGTTTCGCCGAGCCAGTAGCTGGCGTTGCCGGCCAGCGGGTGGTCCGGATAGTCGTCGACGAACGTGGTGAGGGCCTTCTCCGCCTCGGCATACTTGGTCTGCCGCATCAGATCGAAGGCATACTGATACTGCTCGTCGGGGTTGGCGCCGGGCAGCGCGTAGGCCTGCTGGTTGTTCGTCGCCGGCGGCGCATTCGTGTTGCCCGCTTGGCCAGCCGCGGCCGCGGCCGCGCCGGCGTCGGCGTTCTGATTGAGCTGCTGCGTCTGCGAGTTGTACTGGCTCTGCGACATCGTACCGAGCGTCTTCGGCTGGTTCACGGTGCCCGATGGCGCGCCGCCGCCGACCGATTGGGTCTCGCTCCCGCCGTTATAATTCTCCGTCGTCGCCTGCTGCTCAGGCATCTGGCCTGCGCTTTGCGGCGGCGGACTGCCGGCGCCCTGCTCTGCCGCGCCCTGCGCCGGCGGCGGCGCGTTGCCGCCTTCGATCTGCCGCAGCCGGTAGTCCATGTCCTCGACCAGCTTGTCGAGGCGGTCGCTCATCTGCTGCACGCGGTAGTTCATCTGCTCGAGCTGGCCATTGAGCGTGCGGATCTGGCCTTCCAGCTGCTGGATGCGAACTTCCTGACCGGCGGCGACCGCATTGTCCTGCGCGCGCGCAGGCAGCATAGCCAGCAACGCCACCATCGCGAGCACGGGGATCGCGAAAGGTTGCACTCGGCGGTTCATGACCGAACCTCCTTACAAATGAGCAAGCACAGCCGCCGCCGTCACTCCCCTTGAGTGCGGCGCTGCCGATCCTGGAACGATGTGTGAACTTGAGGGCAAAATTAAGGCGGCCGCAGCGACAGCCTCAGGCCTATCAAGCACAGCGGGCACCGGCCCCGTCGCCGCCCTGAAACAGCGCGACGCCGGAGCGGTGCCCGACATGGTGTGAGCAGCGCTACGGGGCGCTACTGCGAGAGCACGGTGACGCCGCGGCGGTTCTGCGAGAAGGCGACCTCGTCATGCCCCGGATTCTCCGGACGCTCCTTGCCGTAGGAGATCGTCTGGATGCGGTTGGCATCGACGCCAAGAGCGACGAGATAGTTCTTCACGGAGTTGGCGCGGCGCTCGCCGAGCGCCAGGTTGTACTCGCGCGTGCCGCGCTCGTCGCAGTGGCCCTCGATCGTGACGGTGTACTGCCGGTACTGCTGCAGCCACGCGCCCTGCTTCTTCAGGGTGTCCTGGGCGTCGGGGCGGATCTCGTAGCTGTCGTAGTCGAAGAAGACACGGTCGCCGACGCTCACCTGGAATTCCTCGACCGACCCGGGCGCCGCCTGTCCTGCGGTGCTACCGCCGGTTGTCGACGAGCCATTGCCTTCCGTCGCGGGCTTTTCGCTCGACGCGCAAGCAGCGAGCAGCAGAGCGGCCGCGAAGGCCGCAACGATCTTCAGCTTCATCTCTCTTACCCCTGTCGTGAGGAATGATGTCAAATTTACGCACTCTTACTCGATGATTCGCACATGCACAAAGGCGAACCCGCAGGCGTCAGATCTGTCGCCCACGCGCTCGCCCTTGCCCCTCTTGCGCGGAACATATTCATCGACTCCTAGGGAATCAAGGGCGACCAGGCGGGATCGGACGCATCTTGCGGCGTCTTCAACTCGCGCTCGTTGTAGCCGGTGAGGTCGATGGTGTGGATGCGCGTCTGGCCGCCGGGCTCCTCGCGGAAGAAGGCCAGCACGCGGCCGTTCGGCGCCCAGGTCGGACCTTCGACGAGATAGGCCTGCGCGAGCGAGCGCTCGCCGCTGCCGTCCGGGCGCATGACGCCGACATAGAAGGTGCCGCCGGAGATGCGCGTGAAGGCGATCAGGTCGCCGCGCGGCGACCACACGGGCGTGCCGTACTTGCCGTCGCCGTGCGAGATGCGCTGCACGTTGCTGCCGTCGGCGTTCATCACGTAGATCTGCTGCGAGCCGCCGCGATCGGAGTTGAAGACGATGCGGCTGGCATCGGGCGAGTAGCAGGGCGAGGTGTCGATCGCCGGATCGTTGGTGAGGCGCGTGACGCGGCGCGTGCTGAGATCCATGGCGTAGATCTCGGTGTTGCCGTCCTTCGCCAGACTCATGACGACGCGATGGCCGTCGGGCGAGAAGCGCGGCGCGAAGGTCATGCCCGGAAAGTCGCCGACGGTCTCCTGCTGTCCGGTCTCGAGGTTGAGCAGATGCACGCGCGGCCTGTTTCCCGTGAAAGAGAGATAGGTG
>Ga0335085_10013973_pt1 | contig 11746 bp, 9 predicted proteins | sample Lox_Sample_45_FD_206712 | JGI IMG/M metagenome (GOLD analysis project Ga0335085, IMG submission 206712) | Soil microbial communities from Loxahatchee National Wildlife Refuge, Florida, United States - Lox_Sample_4.5 | ecosystem: Environmental > Terrestrial > Soil > Wetlands | place: USA: Florida...
CGTCGGGCCCCAGATAGCCCTCGCGGACTATGGTGAGGTGTCGTCGAGTCTGCGGTATTCCGGTGCGGGACCGGGGGCGGAGGCGTCCTTCACGCTGGGGCGCTTTACCGCCGAGGGTTCGTATCTGTCGATACAGATGGATCCCACCAGCGGGAGCGGCGCGACCGAGAGCTTCCGGGCGACCGAGATCGATGGCCGGCTGCGCTGCGAGGTGACCGGGTACCTCGGGCTCGAGGTCGGGCTCACGAGCCGCACCACCGATTCGGAATTCGCCGCGCAATCGGTCGGGGCTGCGAGCGTCGGCGCACGCACCCAGTACCTACTCGGTCCTGAGGCTCTCGTGTGGGCACGGGGCGCCTACCTGGCCGCGTCGCAATTCTCGGGGGGTGGCAGCGCACCGCTCTCCTTCGGGCTCGGGGTGGCCATCACGTTGTTGCGGCACGTCCGCGTGACCGCGGACTATGAATTCCAGAAGGTTGGCCGCGAGACGGAGCCGGGGGGCAGCGCGAGCGTGACCGCGCCGATCGAGGAGTCGCACGCGCGCCTTGGGGTGGCGGCGGCATTCTAGCCCGTCTACACTACTCCCTACCATGTCGAGTGAGCGGTCGATGAAGACCGACCCGCGCGTCGCCCGTGCACCGGGTGCCGCAGCCGCGGCATCCCGCGACTACCCGCGCATCGTTGTGCCTCCGCCCGGCCCCAAAGCGCGCGACATCGTGGCGCGGCAGGACCGGTGGGCCTCGACCTCGTACCAAAAGGAATACCCGCTCGCCATCGCGCGGGGCGAGGGGGCCATGGTCGAGGACGTGGACGGGAACCGCTACCTCGACTTCATGGCGGGCATCGCGGTGAGCGCCACGGGATACGCGCATCCGCGGGTGACCGAGGCGGTGCAGCAGGCTGCCGCGCGTTTCCTCCACTTTTGCGGCAGTGACTTCTACTACGAAGGATTCGCCGCGCTGTGCGAACGGTTGGCGACCCTCGCGCCCGGGCCGAGCCGCAAACGGGTCTTCCTCGCGAACTCGGGGACGGAGGCCGTGGAGGCCGCGATGAAGCTGGCACGCCACTCGACCGGGCGGCCGGCGTTCGTGGCCTTCAGCGGCGCGTTCCATGGACGTAGCTACGGCGGACTGAGTCTCACCGCGAGCAAGGCGGTACAACGGGCCGGGTTCGCCCCGTTCGTCCCCGAGGTCTACCACGTCCCCTACGCGTACCGCTATCGCTGCGAGTTTTGCCGCGGCGAGGCTGCCTGCAACATGCGGTGCGTGTCGTCGATCGAGGACGACCTGTTCGCCCGGCGCCTCGATCCGCGCACCGTCGCCGCCGTGTTCGTGGAGCCGATTCAGGGTGAGGGAGGCTACGTCGTCCCACCCACCGGGTTCCTGCCCGCGCTGCGAGCGCTGTGCGACCGCTACGGCATTCTGCTCGTGTGCGACGAGGTCCAGAGCGGCGTCGGACGGACCGGGACGATGTTTGCCTGCGAGCAGGAGGGTGTCGAGCCCGATGTGCTGCTCACGGCCAAGGGCCTAGCGAGCGGGCTCCCGATCGGAGCGATGGTCGCGAAGGAGTCGGTGATGAAATGGGGGCCCGGCGCGCATGCGAACACGTTCGGGGGAAACCCCGTGTCGTGCGCCGCCGCGCTCGCGACTCTCGACCTGGTCGAGCGCGAGCTCTTGCCCAACGTGCGACGCATGGCGGAACGGCTTGTGGCAGGGCTCGGCGCGCTCGAGGCCCGCTATCCCGCGATCGGCGAGGTGCGGGGGCGGGGACTCATGGTCGGGGTCGAGTTCGTGAAGGACCGCGCCACGCGCGAGCCTGCGCCGGAGGTGCCGAAGCAGCTGGTGGAGCGCGCGTTCCGGCGCGGGCTGCTCCTGCTCGGCGCCGGCCGGAGCACGCTGCGGCTCGCGCCGCCACTCGTCATCGACGAATACGACGTAGACACGGCGCTGGCCATCATGGATGAGTGTTTGGGGGAGCTTGCATAGCTCCACCGGAGGTCAATGCGCCAGCCGCGATTCGAACGCGGGACCTTCGGCTCCGGAGGCCGACGCTCTATCCAGCTGAGCTACTGGCGCAATGTGGCAGGACGATGCAACCGGGTTATTGAATCGGGGCGAGTGGATTTGAACCACCGACCTCCTGGTCCCGAACCAGGCGCGCTAACCGGGCTGCGCTACGCCCCGCACATCAATGCGCCCAGAGGGACTCGAACCCCCAGCCTTTTGGTCCGTAGCCAAACGCTCTATCCAATTGAGCTATGGGCGCGAGTGGGCGGTACTAGATTCGAACTAGTGACCTCTACGATGTCAACGTAGCGCTCTAACCAGCTGAGCTAACCGCCCAAGCAAATGCGGAATGCGAAATGGCCAATGCGGAATGACATCCCGCATTCCACACTCCGCATTCCGCACTGAGTAGCGGGGGTGGGATTTGAACCCACGACCTCCGGGTTATGAGCCCGGCGAGCTACCAGGCTGCTCCACCCCGCGTCGCTTGTCAGGTGGCTAGACGGTTGGTCGTGTAGCCTGCTGAGCACCAATCCCTAACCCCTACCCGTCTAACCGTCTACCCGCTGCAGAGCGGGAAACGGGACTCGAACCCGCGACCCCAACCTTGGCAAGGTTGTGCTCTACCAACTGAGCTATTCCCGCGCGCCGCCCCAATGTAACCGCCCAGTCGGCGGCATTCTACCGCCCTCTGCCGCCCCTAGACCCCCCTCGACCGCCCTGCAGTGGAGGCGAGGGGGATCGAACCCCTGACCTCGTGAATGCCATTCACGCGCTCTCCCAACTGAGCTACGCCCCCGTTATATTGGCGCCCCGCAAAAACCCCAGGCCGGGCTGGAACACGGCATCTTACCCGAGCGTTGTGGGAGTGTCAAGCGAAGTTGGGGTGAGATGCGAACCTTTGGCCCCTGTGAGGCGTATCACAGGGGACCTCCAAGAGAAACGACCGAGGACATGCCCAAACAGACGCGACGTGCCAAGACTACGGCGGCCGCCACCCGGACCAAGTCCCGGGCGGCTGCTGCGCGCCCCGCCGCCGCCTCTGCCCGCCCGACGCCGCCGCCTGCGGCGAAGCCCAAGGGCGGCCGCAAGCGCGGCCGCCGCGGCAACCTGTTGTCGGGCCTCGGTCATCACGAGCACGAGCGTGACATTCTCGACCAGTACCTCCACGAGGTCTCCAAGACCCCGCTCCTGACCCAGAAGGAGGAGATCGCACTGGCGCGCAAGGTCCGCGCGGGCGACCAGGAGGCGATGCAGGAGTTGGTCAAGCGGAATCTGCGGTTCGTCATCTCGGTTGCGAAGAAGTACCAGAATCGGGGCCTGCCGCTCACCGATCTCATCGGGGAGGGCAACGTCGGGTTGCTCACGGCCGCCCGCAAGTTCGACCCCGACCAGGGGGTGAAGTTCATCTCCTACGCCGTGTGGTGGATCCGTCAGGCGATCCTGGCGGCCCTGGCGCGGCAGGGGCGCACGGTGCGCGTCCCCTTGAACCGCACCGCCGACCTGTCGCGCATCGTCCGGACGGCGGAATACCTGCGCCAGACGTTGCGGCGCGAGCCCACCCCTGAGGAGATCGCGGACGCAACGCGCCTGTCGCTCGAAGTCGTGCAGTCGCTCGCGGCGTTGAACACCGGCGACGTCCGGCTGGACGCGCCGCTCGACCCCGACGGCGACCGCTCCCTGATCGAGCGGTTCATCGCCGAGGACCTGCCCGACACCGAGGACCAGGCGATGGATCGGTTCCTCTCGGACGAGGTGGAGTCGGCGCTTTCCACGCTGCAGCGCCGCGACGCGAAGGTGCTGCGGCTGTACTTCGGCCTCGACGGTGGCCGGGAGCACACCCTCGAAGAAATCGGCGCGATGCTGGGGGTGACGCGCGAGCGGGTCCGACAGCTGCGGGATCGAGCGCTCAAGCGGCTCCGCGACGGGGAGGTCGGCAAGGCGCTGGCGAGCTTCGCGGCTTAGCACGAGGCACGACGGCAAGTTGCAGGTTGCCTGGTGGCCGGTGAGTCAGCTCACCGGCCATTTTCGTTTTGTTCGGGCAACGTGCAACCGGCAACGTGCGACGTTACTTTAACCTCCGTGATCGCACGGCTCGGCGGGAAGACCGCCGACCTCATCGAGGGCGTCGGGCGCTGGGGCTTGTTTACGCGCGACATGGCGCGGGCCCTCCCGGACGTGGCGACGTGGGGTCGTCTCGCGTTCGTCCAGATGCGGCGCGTCGGAGTGGACTCGCTCCCGGTCGCGCTGTTCATCGCCGCCTTCACGGGTGTCGTTCTCGCCCTCCAGGCGTCCTACACGTTCACCGGTACCGTCCCCCTGTACTTCGTCGGCACTCTCGTCGCCAAGACGATGATGCTCGAGCTTGGGCCCGTTCTGGCCGGCCTGGCGCTCGCGGGGCGGGTGGGGGCGAGCATGGCCGCCGAGCTCGGGACGATGCGGGTCACCGAGCAGATCGACGCGCTCGAGACGCTCGCCTACGATCCGCAGAGCTATCTCGTGGTGCCGCGGGTCATTGCCGGGACGGTCATGTTCCCGGTCGTGGTCGCCCTCGCCATACTGGTCGGGATTACGACGGGATGGGTGACGAGCCTCTGGCTCCTCAAGCTCTCCACCCCTGAGTTCGTCAAGGGGCTGAAGCAGTTCTACGAGTTCAAGGACACGTGGTTCGGCCTGTTCAAAAGCGCCACGTTCGGCTTCACGATCACGCTGGTCGGGTGTGTCGTGGGGCTATCGACGCGCGGCGGAGCCGAGGGGGTGGGGGAGAGCGCGACCCGCGCCGTCGTCTACGCCGCGGTCCTCATCCTCGTGCTCGACGCCTTCTGGGCGGCCGTGCTGCTCAGGTGATCCGGCTGGACGATCTGTGGAAGGCCTTCGGCGACAAGCAGGTGCTCGCGGGCCTCACGCTCGAGGTGGAGGACGGAGAGACCCTGGTCCTGATCGGCTACTCGGGCACCGGCAAGAGCGTCGTGCTGAAGCACATCGTCGGGCTGTTGCTCCCCGATCGGGGAGAGGTATTCGTGGACGACCGGGCGGTGTCGACACTGGAGCGGCCGGCGCTGAACGCGCTCCGGCGCGATATCGGCTTCGTCTTTCAATTCGCCGCGCTGTTCGACTCGATGACCGTCGCCGACAACGTCGCCCTGGGGCTGCGGCGCAGGAACCTGGACGATGACGAGATCGCCGAACGGGTGGCCGAGGCGCTGGCCATGGTGGACCTTACCGGGGCAGGCGAGCGCTTCCCGGCGGAGCTGTCCGGGGGGATGCGGAAGCGGGTCGGGATCGCCCGGGCCATCGCGCTGCGGCCGCGCTATATCCTGTATGACGAGCCCACGACCGGCCTCGACCCGGTGACGGCGGCGGTGATCGATCGGCTGATGGTGCGGACTCGTCAGCGCCTCGGGGTGACGGGCGTTGTCGTGACACACGAGATGCGGAGCGCGTACGCCGTAGGAGACCGCATCGCGATGCTGTACGAGGGGCGAATCCGGCAGGTAGGCACGGTGGCCGAGATTCAGGAGACGAGTGATCCGGTGGTTCGCCAGTTCATCGAGGGGCGCCCGACATGAAGCGTGGCAACGAGTTCACGGTCGGGGTCGTGGTGATCGTCGCGTTCGCCGTCGTGGTCATCGGCGCGCTCTGGCTGTCGGGCACCCACATCGGCAGGGCCGAGGCGGTGTACACGGCCCGCTTCCGGACGGTCGGCGGCCTTGGCGTCGGCGCGCCCGTCGTCTTGCGGGGGGTGCGCGTGGGGCGTGTGGAAGCCATTCGGCTTGCGGCAGGTAACTGGGTCGAGGCGAACCTCAAGATATACAGCGGGGTCGCCCTCCCATCGCGTCCCGCTGTGGTCGCGGCGTCGGCCTCGCTCTTCGGGGAGTGGGCGGCGACGCTCGTTCCGGTTGACCAGCTCCCCGACGACCCCAACCTGCGGCAGGCGATTGCCGAGGCGGCCGAAGGCGCGGGGACCAAATGGCCCGGGGCGACACTCCCCGACATCGGGCAGCTCACAGCTCAAGCGAGCCGCATCGCGACCGATATCGCGGTCGTCGCAAACCGGGTGCAGACGGCGTTCGATTCCGAAGCGGTGTTCGAGCTGCGGCGCTCCATCAAGGACTTCGGGCACGTGGCGGATCGGCTGGTCAAGGTCACCAATGAGCAGTCCGAGGTCCTCGGCTCGGTCGGCTCGAACCTGCGGCAGGGCTCCGATGTTCTGGCGCACGCGGCCTCCAATCTCTCGACGACTCTGGGGCGCGTGGACTCGGCCACCAACCAGGGGCAGCTCTCCACGATCCTCAACAACTCGGCTGCGACAAGCCAGGATCTCCGCACTGCATCGCAGAATCTCCGCGACCTGACCGAAGCGGCGCACCGGAACCAGGAGAGTCTGGTCCGCGTCCTCGTGGCGGCCGACACCGTCATGTCGCGGATCGCCAATCGCAGCGGCAGCCTGGGTCTCCTCGTGTCCGATTCGAGTTTGTATCGGGAGACGACGCTCACGATGATCCAGCTGCGCCAGCTGCTCTCGGACATCCAGGCGAATCCGAGGAAGTACTTCACCTTCAGCGTCTTCTAGAGGGCGGGGTGGCGAAGGCCGGGCGGCGGGCCCAGCGGGAGACGAGCGCGGGCGGCGTGGTGTTCCGTCGTATCGAGGACGGGACTCCGCGCTTCCTCTTGATCCGCGACTCTTACAAGAACTGGGGGCTCCCCAAGGGGCACCTCAAGCCGGGAGAACCGCCGGCCGAAGCGGCTCGCCGAGAAGTCGCCGAGGAGACCGCGCTGAGCGATCTCGTTGTCCACGGCCCCATTCAGGTGATCGACTGGTACTTCCGATTTCGTGGCCGCACGATCCACAAGTACTGCCACTTCTTCCTGTTCGAATCGAAGCACGGAGATCCGGTTCCCCAGGCTGAGGAAGGCATCACCGCCTGTTCCTGGCACGCCTTCGACGAGGCCATCGCCACGATTTCCTACGACAACGCGCGCGGCGTCGTGGAGCGGGCGGCCGACATGGTGCGAACGCTCATGGAGGAGCGCGCGGGGTGAGCGTCGTCCCCGTATTCCACCCGCGGCGCGAAGCGCGCTGGGCGGTGCAGCGTGGATACCCTCGATCGGCGGGGAGCGTGCGGCTATGCCGCACGTACGCCGCGGTCGAGGGCTTGCTCGGCCAGCGCGTCGTGGACGCGATCGTGCTCGACGTGAAGGCCGCTCCCGAGCGTGGGCTGGCGCTGCCGGCGCGCTTTCCGCGCATTCCGATCTATGTGTTGTCGGCGTTCCGTCCCGATGATGGAGCGCTGCTCGCCGCCTGCCAGCGCGCGGGGTACGCCGGGGTGCTGATCGAGGGAGTGGACAACGCAGTGTCGGGAGAGTGGCTCGCGGCCCGCACGGCGCAGGCCGCCCGGCGTGCGGCACTGAGCGCCGCGCCGAGGCTGCTGCGGCTGACCGACCGGCTGCAGCTGGCGGCGTGGGACGAGGTGCAGCGGCGTGTGGCTGGACCGATCAGCACCGTCCAGGTCGCCCAGGCTCTCCGCGTCACGCGGGAGCACCTCTCGCGCGAGTTCGCGGTCGGGGGAGCGCCGAATTTGAAGCGGGTGATCGACTTGGCGCGGACGGCCTGCGCGGCGGACATGCTGGGCAACCCGGGCTACAGCGTGGGGACGGTGGCTCGGATACTGGGCTATGCGACCGCGAGTCACCTTGCGGTCGTGGCGCGGCGGGTGGCCGGGGCCACCGCGGGTGAGCTGCGGGAGCTTGGCCCTGAGGGCGTGCTGGCCCGCTTCGTCCGAGGGAGAACGCGCTCACGGGTCTGACCGGCCGGCCTGCTATTCCGCATTTCGGTCCCATGTGATAAAATTCACAAACTTCAACCCACCCCATAACCCCGGATCCCATGGCGACCGATACCATCCTGCGGCCTGGCGAGCTGAAGCAAGTCCTCCTGAAGGAGATTCAGGCCGCGAACCTTGCCGAGATCGACGTCCGCGAGGTCGGCACGGTCCTCGAAGTGAAGGACGGCATCGCGCGGGTGTATGGCCTCACGCAGGCGATGGCGGGCGAGATGCTTGAGTTCGCTTCTTCGGAGACCGGAGAGAAGATCACGGGCCTCGCGCTGAACCTCGAGGAAGACAACATCGGCGCGGTCATTTTCGGTGACTACCTCCAGCTGCGCGAAGGCGACGAGGTGCGCCGCACCGCCCGGGTGCTCGAGGTGCCGGTCGGACCGCCGCTCGTGGGCCGCGTGGTGGATGCGTTGGGCCGTCCGGTGGACGGTCTTGGCCCGGTCAAGACGACCAAGATGCGCAAGGTGGACGTCGTCGCGCCCGGGATCATCCGGCGGCAGCCGGTGAAGGAGCCGCTGCAGACCGGGATCAAGGCGATCGACTCGATGATCCCGATCGGCCGGGGGCAGCGCGAGCTGATCATCGGCGACCGCGGCACCGGCAAGACGGCGCTCGCGGTCGACACGATCATCAACCAGAAGGGTACGGGGGTGATTTGCGTGTACGTGGCGATCGGCCAGAAGAACTCGACGGTCGCCGGGGTGGTGGAGCGCCTGAAGGAGCACGACGCGATGGCGTACACGATCGTCGTCGTCGCATCGGCGTCCGAGCCCGCGCCGATGCAGTACATCGCGCCGTACTCGGGGTGCGCGATGGCCGAGTACTTCATGTTCGACGAGAAGAAGGCGACGCTGTGCGTGTACGACGACCTCTCGAAGCAGGCGGCCGCCTACCGCCAGCTGTCGCTCGTGCTGCGCCGCCCGCCCGGCCGCGAGGCGTACCCCGGCGACGTGTTCTACCTGCACAGCCGCCTGCTCGAGCGCGCCGCCAAGCTGTCCGACGCGATGGGGGGAGGGTCGCTCACGGCGCTCCCGATCATCGAGACGCAGGCGGGCGACGTGTCGGCGTACATCCCGACGAACGTCATCTCCATCACCGACGGGCAGATATTCCTCGAGACCGATCTGTTCTACTCGAACGTGCGTCCCGCCGTCAACCCGGGCATCTCGGTGAGCCGGGTGGGTGGCAACGCGCAGATCAAGGCGATGAAGCAGGTCGCGGGGCGGCTGCGACTCGATCTGGCGCAATACCGTGAGCTCGAGGCGTTCGCGCAGTTCGGCTCGGAGCTCGACCCCGCCACGCAGCGCCAGCTCGCGCGGGGCGAGCGGGTAGTGGAGGTGTTGAAGCAGCCGCAGTACCGGCCCATGCCGGTCGAGCAGCAGGTGATGATCATCTATGCCGTGACCAACGGCTTCCTGGACGACGTGGAGGTTGACACGATCCGCGAGTGGGAGGCGGGGCTCCACGAGTTCATGGCGGCCCAGCACCCCGAAATCGGCAAGGCCATCCAGACGCAGAAAGCGCTGCCGGAGGACCTCCAGACGAAGCTGCGCGCCGCCATCGAAGAGTACAAGGCGATGGGCAAGAGCTGACATGGCGAAGCCGCGAGAGCTGCGCCGGCGCATCCGTTCCGTTCAGAACACGCGCAAGATCACGAAGACGATGGAGCTGGTCGCCACGTCCAAGTTGAAGCGCGCCCAGGACCGGGTGGTCGCGGCCCGCCCGTATGCGGCGGCCCTCACGGACGTCATCACGGATCTCTACTCGCCGGCGCTCGCCGAGCGTTTCCCCCTGCTGCGCCAGCCCCCCAAAGGGGGCGTGAAGCGCGTCGCGCTCGTCGTCATTACGTCGAACCGCGGCCTGTGCGGGGCGTTCAATGCGAACCTAATCCGCGAGGGGCGCCGCCGCACGCTGGAGCTCGAGGGCGAGGGGGCGACCGTCGATCTGCATCTCGTCGGCAAGAAGGGCATCGGGTTCTTCAAGTACTCGCGTCGGGCCATCGCCTCGCAGCGCATCGACATCGGCGACAGGCCGACGGCGGCGCACGCGACCGAGCTCGTGACGCCCCTGATGCAGGCCTTCGAGGCGGGCACCCTCGACGCGGTCGAGGTGGTGTACGCGAAGTTCATCAGTCCGGTCTCGACGCCGGCGGCGGTCCTGCGCATCCTCCCCGCCACTCCACCCCAGGCGGTCGAGGGCGGTCAGGGGCGGTCAGGAGCGGACTCGTACATTCTCAAGCCTTCGGCAGAGGCGATCCTCGAGCGGCTGCTCCCGCTGTACGTGCAGAACCAGATGTACCGCGCGCTGGTCGAGACGGCCGCGGCCGAGCATGGCGCGCGCCGCACGGCCATGAAGAACGCGACCGACAGTGCCGGCGATATCCTCGATATCCTGCGCCGCACCTACAACCGAGCGCGCCAGGCGCAGATCACGCAGGAGATCGCCGAGATCGTCGGCGGGGCTGAAGCGCTGCAAGGGTAAGGACCAACTAAGGAACGGACATGGCGACCAAGTCAGGCAAGGCACCGGTGAAAGCGGGTCAGCAGAACGTCGGCAGGGTAGTCCAGGTCATCGGACCGGTGCTCGACGTGGAATTCGAGCCCGAGCACCTGCCGGAGCTCTACAACGCGTTGCGGATCGACCACGCCGGGAACGGCGGCACGCCGGTCCGGGTGACGGTCGAGGTGGAGCAGCATATCGGCCGCAACCAAGTGCGCGCGGTCGCCATGAGCTCGACGGACGGCGTGGTGCGGGGGATGGAGGCGGTGGACCAAGGTGGGCCGATCACGGTGCCGGTCGGAGAAGCGGCCCTGGGGCGCATCCTGAACGTCCTCGGCGAGCCGGTGGATGAAGGCGAGGCGATTCCCGCGAGCGCCGAGCGCTGGCCGATCCATCGGGAGACGCCGAAGTTCGTCGAGCTCGAGCCCAAGACCGAAGTGTTCGAGACCGGGATCAAGGTGGTGGACCTCATCGCGCCGTTCGTGAAGGGTGGGAAGATCGGCCTGTTCGGCGGCGCGGGCGTGGGCAAGACGGTGATCATCCAGGAGTTGATCCACAACGTCGCCATGGGGCACGGCGGCCGGTCGGTGTTCTGCGGGGTGGGGGAACGCACCCGCGAGGGGAACGACCTGTACCTCGAGATGAAGGAAAGCGGCGTTCTCAATTCCTGTTCATTGATCTACGGCCAGATGAACGAGCCGCCGGGGGCGCGGATGCGCGTCGGCCTGTCGGGCCTCACGGTCGCTGAGTACTTCCGCGACACGGAGGGCCAGGACGTGCTTGTGTTCATCGACAACATTTTCCGATTCACGCAGGCCGGGTCGGAGGTGTCGGCGCTGTTGGGTCGCATGCCGTCGGCGGTCGGCTATCAGCCGACCCTTGCGACGGAGATGGGCGAGCTGCAGGAGCGCATCACCTCGACCAAGAAAGGGTCGATCACGTCGGTGCAGGCGATTTACGTCCCGGCCGACGACCTCACGGACCCCGCACCCGCGACGGCCTTCTCGCACCTCGACGCCACGGTCGTGCTGTCGCGGCAGATCGTAGAGCTCGGCATCTACCCGGCGGTGGACCCGCTCGCCTCCTCGAGCCGCATCCTGGACGCGCAGTACCTCGGCGAGCGTCACTACAAGGTGGCGGTGGAGGTGCAGCGCATCCTGCAGCGCTACAAGGACCTGCAGGACATCATCGCGATTCTGGGCATGGACGAGTTGTCGGAGGACGACAAGCTCGTCGTAGCCCGCGCGCGCCGCGTGCAGCGCTTTCTGTCGCAACCATTCTTCGTCGCGCAGCCGTTCACCGGGCTCGAAGGAAAGTACGTCAAGCTCGAGGACACGATCGCGTCATTCGAGCGGGTCGTGGCGGGCGAGTTCGATCAGCTGCCCGAGCAGGCGTTTTACATGG
>Ga0335085_10013974_pt1 | contig 11745 bp, 11 predicted proteins | sample Lox_Sample_45_FD_206712 | JGI IMG/M metagenome (GOLD analysis project Ga0335085, IMG submission 206712) | Soil microbial communities from Loxahatchee National Wildlife Refuge, Florida, United States - Lox_Sample_4.5 | ecosystem: Environmental > Terrestrial > Soil > Wetlands | place: USA...
GCCCGCCACCTGCTCCCCATGTCCAGCCAGTACAACAGAAACAACAGCCACTCCGGGGAGGGGAGGGCCTGGAGCGCGTCTGGACGGCAGTTCGGAGCATCGTACCAGCGGGAAGAATTTGGCGCATCGCGGCGTGGTACTGGCTTCCAACGACCAGGGTTCAGAAAGGACAGCCGCCTTTCCTTGATTTCCTCTGGCAGCTTCTATCGTGCGCCTGCTAACATTCCGGTTTTCTTTCGAGAGGAGCCTGTTCCATGCCGCTGGACGCTGCCACCCTGGCGCAGCTTGTGCCCGGCTTCACCGGACGATTACTACAGCCTGCGGATGCGGAATACCACGAAGCACGGCGGGTTCACAATGGGCTGGTTGACAAGCGTCCCGCCATTATCGCCCGCTGCCGTGGTGTGGCCGACGTATGCGATGCGGTCAAACTGGCCCGCTCGCTGAAGTTGGAGGTATCTGTTCGTGGCGGCGGGCACAATGTGGCAGGTCTCGCCGTCGTTGACGATGGTGTGATGATCGACCTGGCCCCGATGCAGGGAATCCACGTGGACCCGCGCGCCCGCCTGGCGCGTGCGCAAGGTGGGGTCCACTGGGCGGAGTTCAATCGCGAAACCCAACTCCATGGTCTGGCGACGACCGGCGGCGTCATCGGCAGCACCGGAATCGCCGGGCTCACGCTCGGCGGCGGTCTGGGTTGGTTGATGCCCAAGTACGGCCTGGCGCTGGATAATCTGCGCTCAGCCGAGATGGTCATGGCGGATGGCAGCGTCTGCCGCGCCAGCGCCGACGAAAACCCGGAGCTGTTTTGGGCCATTCGTGGAGGCGGCGGCAACTTCGGGATTGCGGCATCGTTCGAGTACGCGTTGCATTCTGTCGGCCCGGTGATCGCGGGCGGGCTGGTGGCACATCCCCTGGCGAAGGCGACCGAAGTCTTCAAGTTCTTCCGCGAGCAGTGCGCCTCCGCGCCCGACGAGCTCATGCTGCTCGCAGGACTCCTCCACGCTCCCGATGGGGCGGGGGCGAAAATCGTCGCCATTGTGGCCGCGCACTGCGGGTCCCTTTCCGAAGGCGAGAAGGCGCTCCAGCCGTTCAAGGCGTTTGGGCCGCCGATCATGGATATGATGGGCCCGATCTCCTACTGCGCGCAGAATGCTCTGTTCGACGCGGCTCTACCCAAAGGCGCGCTCAACTACTGGAAGTCCCAGTTTCTCACCGGCCTGAGCGACGAGGCGATTGGGGTTCTGGTCGAGCGCTTCGCAGCGTGCGAATCGCCGATGAGCCAGATATTTGTCGAGCACTTTCATGGCGCGGCCAGCCGGGTTCCCGTATCCGCCACCGCGTTCGCCATGCGCCTGTCCGGCTTCAACGTCGGCATCGTTTCCCAGTGGATGGATCCGCGCGAGAACGATGCGTGCATCGGCTGGTGTCGGGAGACATTCGGGGAGCTGAAGCCGTTTTTCGCCACCGCGCGCTATCTGAACTATCTCGATCACGACGAAGCGGGCGATCCGCTGTCCGCTGCCTATGGGCCCAACTACAGCCGCCTGCGCGAGCTCAAGGCCAAGTACGATCCCGAGAACTTCTTCCACACCAACGTCAACATTCGTCCGGCGTGAAGGTAAATGGCGAGGGCAACAGCGGAGGCGTTTACCGCTGTTGGCCCGAGGCGCCACCCAGCAATACGACTCGCGCGAACAGCCCGGTTGTGTCGCAGGAATTCTTTTTGTCCTTTCCCACACCGACGGCGAAGGTCACGGTGTCATTGGTTTTCAGATCAACCTCCCCGGAATAGTTCGCGACCGGGCTTGCTCCTTCCACCTTGTGGAAGGCTGGGTCGCCGCCATAGCCATCGATATCGGCGTCGAATAAAGATGTGCCATTGTGCAGCACATGCACGTCGGTGGTAGATAATCCATAGTGGATGCCCTCAAATTGGGCGCTTATTTTGTAGGTTCCAGCCGCTGGTGCGGTGAACCGCACCAGGCTGTATTGGCCGCTGGTGCTGCCTTCCATGGCGACTTCGCCGGCCCGCACGGCCCATCCTTTACAGCCGACCTGTGACTGCTTCGTAGTGTTATGGGCAACGTAAGGATAGTAGCCCGGTCCCGGTCCCGCGTTTTTGGCCGGATGCCAGAAGCCAATCGACCGGGTCGGGTCGCACTTCATGTCAACTCGTTCGGCCTGGGTGTCGACGCGAAACTGATCCGGCGCTAAGGAATCGCTGGCAGAATACCCGTACTGCCAAACTTTGTTGGGATTGTCGCGAAAAGAGAAGGCAGCGGACAGATCGAACGTCTTCTGCGCCTGCGCGAGCTGACCGAGCATTAGGACACCAAGCATTAGGACAATGACTGGGGTGGCAAGTCTCATGAAAATCCCTCCAAATCGTCGCGTACTGCTGTTAGCACCAGCGTTTGAGAAAATGATTCGTATCAAGGCGTCGGCCTCAGCCGCGGTGTTTTCAAGTTCCATTTTGACGGACGCGCCCAAAGGGGCGCAACTGGCGGCATTTCCGCTTCCGCCGGTCCCCACGAAGCCTTAACTTATTCCTCGGCTGGAAAATTGAGTATAGATTCAGACCCTGAGCCAGCCACGAAACCCCCGGGCGCCATAGTAAGACTCCGCACCGTTGTGATAGACGAACACCGTGTCGAAGCGGCGATCGCAAAAGAGGGCGCCGCCGAGTTTTCGGATCGCGGCAGGTGTTTTCACCCAGCTCGAGGTTTTCGTGTCGAACTCGCCATGTTTCTGCAGCTCCCGATATTGTTCTTCCGTTAAAAGCTCAATACCCATAGAAGCGGCCATATTCGTAGCGCTGTCTTTGGGTTTATGTTCTTTTCTCGACTCCAGCGCTTCACCGTCGTAGCAAAGATTGGTACGGCCTTTCGGGCTTTGCGGCGAACAATCAACAAAGATGTATTCTCCCGTTTTTTTATCGTGGCCAACCACGTCCGGTTCACCCCCGGTTCTTTCCATTTCATGAAGTGACCACAGTTTGTCGACGCCGGCTTCGAGCCTCGCTTGTATTTGAGCCCAGGCAAGACCTTTGTGGCGGTTCATGTTTTTCTCGAAGCGGGCTTGCAATGAGCGGAGTAGTTCTTCGCGCTGTTCGGCGGAGAACTCCTTTTTTGTTTTAACGCCTTTCATGTCGGTTTCTTTTTATTTCTCTACCATTTCAGGCTGAGTTTTTGAAATCAGCCGGCGAAGGAGATGACCTTTCCACATCCACAATCCGGTAAGAACCATTATAGGGAGGAAGATATACCGGGTTGGGAAGGCATAGTCGGGAAGTTTCTCAAACGGGCTATAGATATAACCGACGATGGGAATACTAAAGATGATGTGAATCCAGCGAAAAATCGACCGTTGGATGGATGGGCTCATGATTTCCTCGATTCACGACTTTTGCGCCGCCCTCGGCGGCCAGTTGGGAGTTTCCACGCCGAACTGTTGGGCGTACTCGGCATTCAAGCGCTGCCAGCCGTCGAATTTCATCACGTCCCCGCCAGCGATCCGGCCAATGGGAGTTCCGCTGAGAAGCCGGTCGAGAACATCGAAGGCAATGTGCCAGCCGGCGGCACCCCAGGAGATGAACCGGCGATCAATTTTGCTCCACAGCGTCAAGCGGGTGCCGTTATCAAGCGGCTCGAGTTCCCAACGCATATCGCCATACTCAAGCGACTTGGGAGCCTCCGCCCGTGTCACCCTCGTTTCCAGAGCCCGCGGGTTCCCTACCCAAGTGAGGTTAACAGTTCCCACCGTACCCAGGCTCGCATCCACGACGAATGGCGCCCACTCGCGCAACTGCGCCGGGTCGGTCAGCGCCTGCCAGACTTTTTCCGGCGAGTGGCGCAGTTCGCGGACGAAAATGAGCGTCCACTTCTCTCCGACTTTCTCTGCCCGCGCGCCGCTGGCCGGACCGGGTGTGTAGTGCTCGCGATCGGACATCTATCTTCCCCCTGTCTTCTTTTTTGCTGGTGTGGGTGAACCATGCGGTCGCTGCTCCATACGATCAAGGTGGCGTTCGAGAGCATCAATGTGAGCGGACCAGAAGCGGCGGAACTGCGCCAGCCACATATCCACCTCCTGAAGCGGTTCCGGTTTCAGCCGGTAGAGACGGCGCTGCGCGTCCACCGTGGATTCTACGAAGCCCGCTTCGCGCAGCACGCGCAGGTGCTTGGACACGGTCGGCTGCGGCATACCAAGGTGACGCTCGATCTCTCCCACCGACTGTTCGGACGAGACCAGCAGGCCCAATATCGCGCGGCGGTTCGGCTCCGAAATGATGTCGAAAGCAGATTCCATGCCTTCATATACTCCATATGGCATATACGAGTCAAGGTATATAAGGTTGAGCACGTCCATTCTGAAGACCCGACCCATTCCTACACCGAGGTGTGCGCCGGGCGCACACCCTCTAATTTCGACGATCGGCCCCCGGATGACCCCTTGGGGCCATCCCGCCCCCAGGGCCCGGCAGAAAGGCACGGGCGCGAGGCGCCAATTTGGAGGGAGCAGGGAGGATTTGCGTTCTAAATTCCCATTTCGGGAATTTTCGCTGGAGGGCAGGAGAGGAAAAATACCCCATTCCAGCCTAAAATCAGGCTGGAATGGGGCACCTTCGACGTTCAGTTAGCTGACGGGTTGTGCGGTTAAGACTTTCTCGCGCTCTTCTTCGTCCTGCCGTTCCTGCACTGCGCTTGAGGGCAACGCGAGGTCGAGAACTTCGCCGATGGTTTTGACATAGTGGACGTTGATGTTCTCCAGTTGCTCGGGCGTCAGGTCCTCTTCCACATTGGTTTTGTTCTCGGCGGGCAGGATCACGTCGTGCACTCCGGCCCGCTTGGCCGCCAGCACCTTTTCTTTGACTCCGCCGATCGGCAGCACATTGCCGCTCAGGGTGATCTCGCCGGTCATCGCCGTGAGTGGCCGCACCGGCCGTTGGGTCAGCAGCGAGACCAGCGCTGTCGTCATGGTGACGCCAGCTGAAGGGCCGTCCTTCGGGATCGCCCCTGCCGGCACGTGGATGTGAATGTCGTGCTCGGCAAAGAAATTCTCCGGTATGCCGAGCTGGTCGGCGTTGGATCGCACCCAGGTCAGCGCTGCCTGCATGGACTCCTGCATCACCTGGCCAATTTGGCCGGTCATAGTGAAGCCGCCTTTGCCCTTCATCACATTGGCTTCGACGAACAAGATGTCCCCGCCCGAAGGGGTCCAGGCCAGGCCGACCACCACGCCCGCGCGTTTGGTGCGTTCGGCGATTTCGCCTTCGCTGCGAACCTTGAACCCACCCAGAAATTCCTGAATGATCTCTTTGGTCACCACGAGTTTTTCGGTCTTGCCTTCCGCCAGCCGCCGCGCCTGCTTGCGGCAGATGGTGCCGATGTTCCGCTCCAGGTTGCGGACGCCGGCTTCGCGGGTGTAATGGCGGATGACGGAGCTAATGCTTTCCGGCGGAAACTCGATATTGTCCGCCGAGATACCGTTCTCTTCGATCTGCCGCGGCACCAGGTACTGGAAAGCGATGTGGATCTTCTCTTCCTCCGTGTACCCCTGCAGTTCGATAATTTCCATGCGGTCGCGTAACGGCTCCGCAATGGGATCGAGCATGTTCGCCGTGGTAATGAACAGCACCTTCGACAAATCGAAGGTCACATCGAGGTAATTATCGCGGAAAGTCGCGTTCTGTTCGGGATCGAGCGCTTCCAGTAAGGCGGATGCCGGATCGCCGCGAAAGTCGCGACCTACTTTGTCGATTTCATCCAGCATGAACACCGGGTCTTTGGTCTCCGCCCTGCGGATGCCCTGGATGATCTGCCCCGGCAGCGCGCCGATGTAGGTGCGCCGGTGTCCGCGGATTTCGGCTTCATCGTGAACACCGCCCAGCGAAAGCCGGACAAACTTGCGTCCCAGCGCCCGTGCAATAGACTTGCCAAGCGAGGTTTTCCCTACGCCTGGAGGTCCAACGAAACACAGAATCGGACCTTTCATGCTGGGTTTGAGCCGGCGTACCGACAAATAATCCAGAATGCGGTCTTTCACTTTTTGCAGATCGTAATGATCGGTGTCGAGGATCTCCTTGGCTTTGGGGATATCGACTTCGACGCCGGAAGTCTTAGCCCAGGGCAGAACCGCCAGCCACTCGATGTAGTTACGCGTCACCGAATAATCGGCTGCCATCGGCGACATGCGGGAGAGCCGGCCCAACTCCTTGAGCGCCTCTTTCTTCACCTCGTCCGGCATGCCGGCGGACTCGATTTTTTGTCGTAAGTCCTCGGTATCGCGGGCGCCTTCGTCCTGCTCACCCAATTCCTTCTGAATCGCTTTCATCTGCTCGCGCAGGTAGTACTCGCGTTGGGTTTGCTGCACCCGGTCCTGCACTTCGGACTGGATCTTGTTGCGCAGTTGCTGGACTTCGAGTTCCCGCGCCAGATGGTGGTTGATCTTTTCCAGCCGGACGCGGACGTCGGTGGTTTCCAGGGTGTCCTGCTTGTCGGCCGTGGACAGCGACGGCAGATTGGAGGCGATGAAATCCACCAACCGACCGGCTTCTTCAATATTCATCGCGACCGTGGATAGCTCGTCGGACAGGGTCGGCGACCCGGCTACAATTTGCTGGAAAAGCGTAAGCACGTTGCGCTGCAGAGCCTCTAGTTCAGAGCTCTTAGGCGGAATGGACTCCGGCACCGGGTCGGAAAAAGCCCGCATGAATGGGGTGAGCTGAGTGAATTCGCCCAGGCGCACACGCTCCAGACCTTCCGCGAATACAAAAAGGCTCTGGTTGGGCATTTTGACTACTTTGTGTACCACCGCGAGGCTGCCGACGGTGTAAAGGTCGGAGGGCTGCGGCGTGTCGACACGAGCCTCGCGCTGCGCAACCACGATGATGGTCTTGTCCTCCCCGAGCGAATTAATGAGCTGGACCGAGCTCTCCCGGCCGACCGTCAGAGGCAGCACGGCGTGGGGAAACAGGACCGTATCGCGCACCGGAAGCACCGGCAAAGCGCTCCGATCCTCTTGTCTCTCAATGGGTTTGCTAACTTCTTCAGGCTGCGAATTTTGTGCCATGATTCACCTTGAGTGAAGTTTACTCAAGTTTGGATGAGTATGAACGTCGTTACGATGCAAGCCGTGCAAATACGGAACGGTTGGGATTGTACTCCCTTGTGAATTCTCGTGCAGAAACCGAAGTTCCTGTTCGACCAACAGACCGTTTAGTGCATGAAAGAGAAACTAAAAACCCAGCGTAAAAAGCTAGGCCGCCGGATAGATGCCCAATACTTTCACCAAATCGGCCACTTCTGCCAAATGCCTTAAGGCGTTTCGGGCCGCCTCATCATCGCCTCGCAGAAAATCTACATAGAAGACGTATTCCCAGGGCCGGCCGCGCATGGGGCGAGACTCGATCTTACTTAAACTTATGTCGCGCAAAGCGAAGACACTAAGCGCTTTAAACAAAGCGCCGGGGATGTTCTTCAAGCCGAATGCGATGGAGGTCTTATTGGCCCGGGGCAAGATTCTCCTCCGCCGGCGAATAAGAAAAAATCGAGTGAAGTTCTGTTTATCGTCCTCGATTCCTGCAGCCAGAATCTTTCCTTTGTAGACGGTCGCGGCGTGACGGCTGGCGATCCCGGCCGCGTCCCGCAGTCCGTCGCCGATTACATACTTGACGCTTCCGGCGGTGTCATAAAAAGGACTAGCAACGATCTGCGGGTTGTTCTTGAAAAAGTCCCGGCATTGCTCCAGGGCCACGGGATGCGAGTAGGCCTTCCTGATTTCCGATTTCTTGACCCCCGGAGCCGCGATAAGGTTATGAATGATCCGCAAGCGGAATTCGCGCTGAATGAACACCTCTCGCGCAAGCAGAAGATCAAAGTGCTCGGTCACCGAGCCCGCCAGCGAGTTTTCAATCGGGATTACGGCAACCGCGGCCGATCCCGCCTCCAGCCGGTCAAAGACTTCCGCCGAGCGAGCGCAAGGTACGATGGTTCCAGCGGGGAGCATCTGCCGCACCGCCTCGTGGCTGAACGAGCCTGCCTCTCCCTGGATCGCAACTTTCATGTGCAGCAACTTAACTGGCGTGGCGGACGGAAAGCAAGTCTTTCTCGAGGATTAGCGCGTCTACGCCATTGAAGTAGTAACCGGGTACCGTTCTTACGACGAAGTACTGGTGGCGTTGGTAGAAGGCGATCGCGGGAAGATTGTCGACGGCCGTCTCCAGATAGAGGCGGCGGCATGACAATGTGAGCAGGCGTTCTTCGGCTGCCCTGAGGAGCTTCGACCCTATGCCGCTTCTTTGGGTCTCGGGCCGTACGTCGATGGTGATAAGGTGGCCCACATCCCGGCGCGTCTGCATAACCAGAAAACCGAGGATCCTGGAGGCGGGACCGTCTGCGCCCGATCCACTGGCTTGCTTCGTTCTCGTTGGGGAAGCTTCTGCCACCAGAGTGAACGATCCGGGCTGCCGGATGTAGTGCCCCATTTCACGCTGGGAGTAGGCAATTCCCGGGGCGAAGCACTCCTGGTCAATGGACCATAGAGTGTCAAAGTCGGAGCTCTGGTAATCGCGCAGCAGGAAATTCACGCCAGCCATTGTAGATGTGCGGCGAAAAAAGCGCCCAGAGCGGCATGTGAATATCTTTGCATTGCCCAAGCAGCGCGTAAGACCATGCTACGCCGAGGAATACACTTCTTGCCCAATGCGCTTAAGGAGACGTACCATGCGAAACAGAGGCTGGCGTGGGGCAACTCCTTGTCATTGACGCGATAGTCGCGGTGGCTCTGTCCGCCTTCTGGTATTTTTGCTTTGCCAGCTACAACCGCCGCCGAGCCATTCAAGCATTGCGTTGGGTCGAGACGGCCTGCTCCCAGGACGGAAGAATTGTGAAGGCGAACTGGGTGAGTCCCTCCCGTCTGCAGGCGCAATTGAATTTCGGCAGCCACTGGTTCGATAAGGCCTGCGTCACGGTCCACCTGTTTCCCCGTCCATTGCCCTTCAAATGGCTGTACTGCCTTTGCCGCAAACAGAAGGAAACGCTCACGTTTGAGGCCGATTTAGGTTATGCTCCGGGCTCGGTTCTGGAAGTGTTCCGCCATCGCTGGGTCACGGGCAAGCGGGGCGTGCTCGACGAAGAGGCGAGAGACTGGGCGCTGGTGCGGCCCGGTCCGGTGGTCTTCACCACCTCGGCGCAATGGGCCCAGGAACTACCCCCCATCGTCCGCACCTTCATGACCTCGCGGGGGCATACTTTGCTAAGCGTACGTATGCGCGCCCAATCTCCCCATTTGGCGGTAACGGTTCCTTTAGAAGCTCTTTCCGACCAGGATTCCGCCGAAGGATTCATGAAGGTCCTGCGCGACCTCGCGGCTGGAGCTTCGGCGTCCCGGCAATAGCTTCCTAAAAACTTCCTGACGCAAACAATCGTCCTAATCGCAACGGGCGGAGGCTTCTTTGCTGGTTTGCGGAGTGCTGCCTCTTTCCGGAATTGCAACTTCCAGAGCCGGTCGGGCATCTTCGGCGGCATGCCGCTTTCTGGCTCTCGCGCAGAGCCCGTAAACCAGAACAGCTGTCACAGGCGGCGCTCCCAGAGCGAGGACACGGAGGACGGCGCGAATCATGACCACAGAACTCCCGGTGGCCACCGCGATTACGTCATCTCCTCCAGCAACGAAAAGTACCAGCAGAAACACGAGCGCGGCAGACCCGAAGGCGGTGTTGAACGGTTGCTGACGAGGAAGGCGCAGAACGTGATGGGGCTGATCGGTGAAATCGGAGGAAATCAGCTTGTCGAAAAAGGGGTAGAGAAAGAGCACGCCGAAGACAATCAGCGGCAGCAACATCGCCGGGAAAAATATTTCAGGAACCAGCCAGCCGCCGACACGGACATGGATGGAAGGAAAGAGCCGCATGGCTCCTTCGATCCAGCCCAGGTACCAGTCGGGCTGGGCTCCCGGCATAATCGCGACGGGATCGAAAGGGCCATAAATCCAGACCGGGTCAATCTGTACCAAGCCACCGAGCATGCCAATGACTGCGAAGAGAAGAAAGAAGAGTCCCAAAGACTTCGCGGCGTAGGAAGGCCACAATCGCGAACCGACAATGGTTTTGTCGGTGCGCCGGGGTCCCGGGTAGTTCGTATGCATCTGCCGCCAGATGAGCCCGATATGCGCAAACAGAAGTATGGCAATCAGCGCGGGAACCAGAAAAATGTGGAAGCTGTAAAAGCGCGGCAAAGTGGCGGCTGCCGGCACGGTACTGCCGAAGAACAGAAATGCCATCCACTCACCCACGACCGGCACGGAAAGCAGAATCGCATAGCCAATGCGCATGCCCGCTCCCGAAAGGAGATCCCCGGGCAGCGAGTATCCAAAAAAGCCGTTGGCGAGTGCCAGCAACAGCAGGGTGAGACCGATCATCCAGTTGAGTTCTCGTGGCCGCCGGTAGGCCGAGGTAAAGAAGATGCGAATCGCGTGCACAGTGATCGCAGCTATGAAAATCAGGGCCGCCCAGTGGTGCATCTGGCGGATTAGCAGCCCTGCTCGCACATCAAAGCTGATATGAAGCACGGACTCATAGGCGGCGGCCAGCTTGATTCCGTCCAGCGGATGATAAGAGCCGTGATAGACAACCTTCTCGGAGCCGGAAGTGTAAAACATGGCCAGGAACACGCCGGTGACGAAGAGGATCACGAAGGAATAGAGCGCGATTTCGCCCAGCATGAATGACCAATGATCGGGAAAGACATGGTTGAGGGCGCGGCGCACGAACCTGGCCAGACGGAATCGCTTGTCCAGCCAGCGGCCCAGCGAGCGTGTGAGCCAATCAAGCACCATTGCATCCCTCCCCATCGCCCGGGCAGGGAATGCTCCAGAAACCGGGTCCGGGCGGTTCGGTAAATGCTCCACCCGCGCACAGATAACCTTCGTTATCCACGTAAAGAGGCAGTTGCGGAAGCGGCCTTGCGGCCGGCCCGCTGGTGGGCACGCCGGCTCGCAAAACGTCGAAAGTAGATTGATGACAAGGGCACAACAGCAGGTCGGTGGTGGCCTCGAATAAGCCCACCGCGCATCCGGCATGGGTACACACGCGAGAGTAGGCGAGATATCCCATGGGCGCCCAGTTGGCCCGCTCCTCGGGCAGGTTCAAAAACTGCTCCTTCACCCGCAGTAGCACGGTTTGCGCTTTCTCCTCTCCGATATTGGCTTCGGGAAAAACCACCATGGTGCTTCCCGGCTGAAGGGCATCGGCGGTAACCGGCTTCCCGCCCAGGCTCATCAGCCGTTGGCCGCGGCTCCAGATGGTGTCAAACAATGAGGGGCCGGGCGGACGCCCGAAGGAGCGGAAAAGGGAAACGAACATGGCGCCCAGCAGAGTGATCGCCGAAACACTGAGCCAGGTCAGCAACTTCCGGCGCTGCACATCGTGCTTGCCCTCGCGGAATACCTGTAGTGCAGCCTCGCGTTCGGGCTCGGGAGATTGCAGGTTCTCACGGGGATCGACCGCCTCTTTGCTGAGCATGAGCCAATGCGCCCACAGCATGAGACCCAGGCCGATCGAGCCCAGGCAAAGGGCAAAAGTTCCGCCCAGCAGAACATTGCTTCCTTCGGTCCAGTAAATAAACATGAACCCCAGGCCGGCCGCAAAGGCTGCCAAAAAGACGCAGACGACGATCAGCGTGCCCCAGCGCTCATGACTTGAGGTTTGGTCATCGGGATGGAGGTTTCGATCCTCGCCGCGCCCGG
>Ga0335085_10013975_pt1 | contig 11745 bp, 12 predicted proteins | sample Lox_Sample_45_FD_206712 | JGI IMG/M metagenome (GOLD analysis project Ga0335085, IMG submission 206712) | Soil microbial communities from Loxahatchee National Wildlife Refuge, Florida, United States - Lox_Sample_4.5 | ecosystem: Environmental > Terrestrial > Soil > Wetlands | place: USA...
TCCGAGGAGCGGATCGCGGCCCAGCTCGCCCAGGCCGCGCCGGCCCGCGACCCGGAGCGGGTCGAGCTCTTGCGCCGGGTGGCCGCCAGCGCGCTCCAGCGCGGAGCGCCCGCCGCCGCTGCCGCCTGGCTCCGGCGCGCGCTGGTGGAGCCTCCGCCGCCGGCGTCCAGGGCGGCGGTGCTCCTCGAGCTGGGCTCCGCGGAGTTGCGCGTCGCGGCGCCGGGGGCGGTCGACCACCTCGCCGCGGCGGTCGAGCTGCTCAGGGAACCGCGGCTGCTCGCTTCCTCGGTTCGCTGGCTCGCGAGCGCGCTGACCATGTCGGGAGCGGCGGACCGGGCCGTCGAGGCGATCGAGTCGGCCATCGAGGTCGTCGAGGCCGAGGACCGGGAGCTGGCGCTGCTCCTGGTGGCGGAGCTCGTGAGCCACGCGCAGGAGGCCAGCTTCGAGACGCGCACCACGGCGGCCAGCCGGCTGGAGCGATACGGCGACCTCGGCGGGGCCACCCCCGGCGAGCGCCTGGTGCTGGCGGTCCTCAACTTCCAGCGCGCCAGAGCGAGCGAGTCGGCAACCGACGCGGCGGGATTCCTCGAACGCGGGCTCGCCGACGGGCGGCTGCTCGGCGAGCAGGAGCCCGACGCCGCCGGCCCGTTCTATCTGCTGATGGTCGGCCTGCTCGCCACAGACGCGCTGGATCTCGCGGACGCCTGCCTGGAGCAGGCGCTCGTCGACGCTCACGCCCGGTCCTCGATCCCGGCGATCGCGTTTGTGATCGAATTCCGGGGATGGGTTTCCCTGCGGCGGGGCGACGTGGCACAGGCCGAGGCCGACGCGCGGATGGCGCTCGACCTGCTCACCGCGCACGACATCCAGCTGGGGACCGCGTTCGCGCTGGGCCTGCTGATCGAGGCGCTGCTCGAGCAAGGCGAGACGGAGGCCGCCGAGCGGGCGCTGCGCGGCAGCGGCCCCGGCCAGGAGATCCTGCCGGGGCTGGCGACCAGCGACCTGCTGGAGGCACGGGGGCTGCTGCGGCTGGCGCAGGGCCGACTGCGTGAGGGAGTCGACGACCTGCTCGAGTTCGGGCGCCGCGACGAGCTGTGGGGCGGCGCGAACCCGCTTGCCACGCGCTGGCGGTCACGCGCCTGCCTCGCGCTCGCCGCCATGGGAGACAGCGTGGGGGCGCGCCAGATGGCTCGTGATGACCTTTGGCGGGCGCGGCGCTGGGGAGCGGCCAGCGGGATCGGCGTGGCGCTGCGCGCCGCCGCGCTGGTCGAGGGCGGCGCGGGGTCTGTCGGCCGGCTGCGCGAGGCCGCGGCGGTACTGGCGGGCTCGCCGGCACGGCTCGAGTATGCCCGCGCGCTCACCGACCTGGGTGCCGCCCTGCGGCGTGGCAACCGCCGCGCCGAGGCGCGCGGCGCGCTCCAGGACGGGCTCGACCTCGCCTGGCGCTGCGGCGCCCGTGCGCTTGCCGAGCGGGCCCGCACCGAGCTGCGCGCCGCCGGGGGCCGGCCGAGCCAGTTGCCCGGCGCGGGGGCGCGGCCGCTGACCGTCTCAGAGCGCCGCGTCGCGGACCTGGCGGCCGAGGGGCGAAGCAATCCCGAGATCGCGCAGGCCCTGTTCGTCACGCGCAAGACCGTCGAGACCCATCTCGGCCACATCTACCACAAGCTCGGCGTGTCGGGTCGCGGGCAGCTGGGCCGTGCGCTGGCGGAGCAGACCCCTACAGTCGACCGCTGACCTCCCGGACGCTCCCCCACCGCGAGGTTCAGGGACCGGGATCAGGGAGCTCCCCGACGCGGCCGGGCTGGCCGTCGGCATAGCGTCGGCGCATGGATGACGAGACCGGCGCCGGCCAGGACCACCCGCTGAGGGTGCAACTCGACCTGAATCTGGACCGCCAGCCGGTCAGCGGCCGGCTGCGCACCCAGTGGGGCGCAGACGAGCGGTTCGAGGGCTGGCTCGGCTTCGTCGACGCGCTCAAGCGGCTGCAGGAGCAGCGAAAGGAGTCAGGATGACAACCACCACGCAGGCAACCAAGCCGATCCTGGTGCTCGGCGCCACCGGCAAGACCGGCCGCCGGGTCCTCGCGCGGCTCACCGCGCGCGGCGTCCCCACCCGGGTCGGCTCGCGCTCGGCCCCCTCGCGGTTCGACTGGGAGGACCGCTCCACCTGGGCACCCGCGCTGCGCGACGTCAAGTCGGTGTACATCTCCTACTACCCGGACATTGCAGTTCCGGGCGCGGTGGAGACGGTGGGCTCGTTCGCCGAGCTGGCCGTGACCAGCGGGGTCCCGCGGCTGGTGCTGCTGTCCGGCCGCGGCGAGGCCGAGGCCGAGCGCGCCGAGCAGGCCGTGCGCGACTCCGGCGCTGAGCTGACGATCCTGCGGTCGTCCTGGTTCGCCCAGAACTTCAGCGAGGACTACCTGCTGGAGCACGTGCTGAGCGGCGAGGTCGCCCTGCCGGGCGGCGACACGCCTGAGCCGTTCGTCGACGCCGACGACATCGCCGACGTCGCGGTGGCGGCGCTCACCGAGGACAAGCACATCGGGCAGCTCTACGAGCTGACCGGTCCGCGGCTGCTGACCTTCGCCGAGGCGGCCGCCGAGATCTCCAAGGCGGCGGGTCGCGAGGTCCGGTATGTGCCGGTCTCGATCCAGCAGTACGCGGCCGCCGCCGCCGAGCAGGGCGTGCCGGACGAGGTCATCGGCCTGCTCACCTACCTGTTCGGCAAGGTCTTCGACGGCCGCAACGCCCACCTGACCGACGGCGTCCAGCGGGCGCTTGGCCGGGAGCCGCGCGACTTCGCCGACTACGCGCGCGACGCCGCCGCCACCGGCGTGTGGGACTCTCCACCCGCAGGTCGGGTGGCGTGATGATCGAGGGTATCCCCAGCGCTGACCGTTGTGGCGGCGGGGACGCGCGTGGCGGCCGGGGCGCTGAAGCGTCGACTCGGTCACCTGGCACCGAGTCGGCCTCCAAAGGAGGCGGGGCATGAAGCGTATCCGCATCCAGACGCAGCGGAGCCGGCGCGAGCGTCCGCGACCCGACGTCCTGGCGCTCGACCCACGAGACCCGGACATCGTTCGCGCAAAGACCATCGGTCGGTCCGGTGACCGGCAGGAGACAGCGAGGAAGTGACGCTCGCCCTCGGCGACCGTACCCGGGCCTCGGTGTCGCTTGCTGGCACAAAGGGACCGCCCGTCATGCCACGAGCATGGGACCGCCTTGCAACTTTGCGTCCTGGCCGGTCCGGCCGACCACGCCGGGATTAGCAGGCCGCCGGCCCGCTGACAGCCCGACCAAAGGAGCATGCCAATGCCCAGCGACACGACGAGCCGCCCGGACCTGATGTGGATGGTGGCCTTCCACAGCGCCCTCCGACGCGATCTGGCCCACCTGGCCCGCACCGCCAGCAGGGACCGCAGCGACGACCCTGCCCGGCGCACAGCGGTCCTGACCGGCTGGGAGCTGTTCAAGACCCAGCTGCACATACACCACACCGGCGAGGACACCGACCTGTGGCCGCGGATGCGCGCCCACCTGTCCGGCCGTCCCGACGACCTGGCGCTGCTGCAGGCGATGGAGGACGAGCAGGCCGCATCGACCCGCTGGTGGACAGCGTCGACGGCGCGCTCGCCGACCCAGACCACGGACATGAGCGGCTGGCGGACACGGTTGATGCCCTGACCGCCGAGCTGTCGGGGCATCTCGCCCACGAGGAGCGCGACACCCTGCCGCTGCTGGAGCGGTCGCTCAGCCAAGCCGAGTGGCAGGGGTTCGTCACCGACCAGCGACGCAAGAGCGGCATCCGCGGCGCCGCGCAGTTCTTGCCGTGGCTGCTGGACGGCACGTCGGCCGAGCAGACGCAGGTGGTCCTGGCGGAGCTGCCCGCGCCGCTGCGGGTGGTCTACCGCCGGATCTGGCAGCCCCGCTACGCCCGCCACGACCACTGGGAGCCATCAACACCGGCATGAATACCGGCCTGCGCGGCCAAGAGCAGAAAAGAATCTTGGGGGTCCAGCGGGAGGCTCTATCCGGGAGGCTCAATGAGAATCACCTCATCAGCCGTGTCGCTCAACGTCAACCACGTCGCTGCGTCCAGCACGTTTCTGACCACACACTTCGGGTTCCGTGAGGAGATGGCCGCCGACGGCTTCGCCTCCCTGACCCGTGACGACGCCGGGATGAACGTCGTCTTCCTGTGGCGAGGCCTGGAGTCGCTGCCCGAGGACCAGCGCAACACGCCGGCCGCCGGGCTGATCCTCGCGTTCGTTGTTGTTGACGACCTCGAGTGCGAGCTGACCCGGCTGCAGGCCGAAGGCGTCACCATCACCATGCCGCTGACGGCCGAGGAGTGGGGGGAGCGCGCCTTTCAGGTAAGAGACCCCAACGGCGTCATCATCCAGCTCGTCGACTGGAAGGTGCCGACCAGCTAGTCAGCATGAAACGGCCGGCTCCGGTCCGCATCTGCGTGGGTCACCCGCACTGAGCGGGCGGAGCCACCATATGGAAGGAGCCGGCCGTGGCCAGTGTCTCGCAGCTCGCCCCGATCCATCTCAGCCTCGACGTCCGCAAGGAACACCATCTCGGTCGGGATCTTGCACCCTGACCAGCAGGTCCCCGACGTCGAGCGGATTCCCATGACGACGTATCGGTCCGCACGCACCTGACCATCAACGAGATCCTCGTCCGGCCCACCGGCCAAGCAGGCTAGTCCCGTGACCCAGTTGCGCTCAGCTCAATTAAGAGGAGTACCACGATGGAACGCCGACCGACGGCCGCGACGGTCAAGACCCCGGCCGAGAACTTCACCGGCGATATCTACATGAACCCGGTCTTCAACGGCGACGGCACCTCACGCCTAGTCGTCGGCCTGGTCCGGTTCACCCCCGGAGCCCGCACCAACTGGCACTCCCACGCCAACGGCCAGCTGCTGCAGTGCACCGACGGCATCGGGCTGGTTGTCACCCGCGACGGCACCGCCATCCGGCTGCGCGCCGGCGATACCGTCTGGACCCCGGCCGGAGAAGAGCACTGGCACGGCGCCACCGCGGACAACATGATGTGCCACTACGCGATCCTCGACGAGACCCCCGACGGCGACGCCACCACCTGGCTCGAACCAGTCACCGACGAGCAGTACACCGCGGCCAACACCACCGCTTGAGCAGGACGAGGACACCATGGCCATCAGCGAGGCAGCCCGCCGCAACCACGACGAACTGTTCCCGGACCGGGAATCGACCCTGGCCCAGACCGACCCGGAACTCATCGAGCGCTTCGACAACTTCGCCTTCGACGAGGTGCTCGCCGACAGCAACCTCGACATCCGCACCCGGCTCATGGTGCAGCTGGCCGCGATGATCGCCAGCCAGGCCGTGGCCGAGTTCCGGGTCATGGCCGGCGCCGCACTGACCGCCGGACTGGCGGCGGTCGAGCTGAAAGAAATCGTCTACCAGGCCGTCCCCTACGTCGGCATGGCCAAGGTGTTTGACTTCCTGCACGCCACCAACGACGTCCTCACCGAACGCGGGTTGCCGTTGCCGCTGCCCAGCAAGTCGGCGACGACCCCGGCGACCCGGCTCGAGCGCGGGCTGGCCGTGCAGAAGCAGATCGTCGGCGGCGAGCGCGTCGACGCGATGTATGCGGCCGCGCCCGAGGACGAGAAGCATGTGCAGCGTTACCTGTCCGCGAACTGCTTCACCAGGCAGACCGCCGCGATCATGGCCACCGGCATCTTCCCCCTCAGCGTTACCCCTGCAGCTCTGGGCCGGGTCTCCGCCAGGCTGTCGTCGGGAAACCTGCCGTCGTTGTCCTCGTCCATGTCGGCTCCTTCGAGGAGCCGCCTGGACAACCTGAGTGATTATCGCAACCTCTGCGGTAACTGCCGACGCTGTCAGGATGGTCGCTTGGCTGGCCATATTGGTGACCGGTCCGTATAGTGGTCTATATGGAGACTATACCTATCACCGAGGCGAAGGCCCGGATCGCGGAACTGGCCGACCGGGTAGCGCGCGAGCATGATCACTTCACCATCACCAGGAACGGGCGGGCCGACGTGATGCTGATCTCCGTGGCCGAGTACGAGTCCATGCAGGAGACGCTGGACATCCTCAGTGATGAGGAGACCCTGGCAGACCTGCGGCAATCACGTGAGGACTTCGCAGCGGGCGATGTCTACAGCGCCGAGCAGGTTCGCGCTGAGCTGGAGCAGCGGCGGCTGGGCCCGCGATGAGCGGGGACCCGGCTGAGCACGGGCCGTACTCGGTGAGCCTGTCCGGCCAGGCCCGCCGCAACATCCGCGAGCACCTTCCCTTGGAGGTGGCTGCTGCCGCGCTAGAGACAATCAAGGGGTCTATCGCCGTGAACCCTTACCGGGCAGGCAAGCCGCTGGACGAGCCGTTCGACGGCTTCTACTCGGCCCGGCGCGGGACCTACCGGATTGTCTACCGTATCGACGAGGCCAAGCACCAGGTGGAGATCTACTCCATCCGCCATCGCCGCGACGCGTACCGGACCTGAAACCGCCAGCTGGCGAGCTGCCGGGCTCGCGCGGACCGCAATGACAGACCCGGCCTCGCGCGGGGATGTCATGCTGCCGTGATGGCCGACGAGGACATCGAGATCTTGAATGAGACAGCACTGTGCATCGCCGCGGCTCCAACCATGCGGCGCGAGACCGCAGACCGCCCCCGCAGCTGAACGCCGAACGACATGTGTGGTTATCGCTTGCACGGTGGAGTCAGATTGCAGTCGCATATAGGCAGTTGAACTGGGAGAACGCATAGCGGTAACGCGTTAGCCCCGCGGCTCTGTCGCATGCTGGAGGATGGCGGCGATGTCGTCGACGGTGTCGAGCTGCCCGGCGGCGACGCTCATCACAAGTTCGTAAGCACCGTCGTTGGTGAGCGTGAGGCGGCGGCCGTTAAGGCCGTAGAAGGCGATGAGCGCGGCGAGCGCGAGCCGCTTGTTGCCGTCGATCAGGGCGTGATTGCGGGCTGTCGAGTGCAGGAGCGCGGCCGCCTTGGCATCCAGGCACGGGTAGGCGTCCTTGCCGAAGGCGGTGGCCCGGGGACGTGCCAGGGCGGCTTCCAGCAGGCCGTAGTCCCGGACCGCGTAGTCACCTAGGGTCCGCTCGGCGATACGGAGCAGCTCGGGCAGCGCCAGGAAGATCACTCGCCCAGCCGCTCCAGGGCCTCGGTGTACCGTGGCAGTTCCTCGTCGAGGACGCGGTCCAGGAACTCGGCACGGCTATGGTTCTCGACATACTCGCGGATGGCCTGGCGGGCCACTTCCTGCATCGACCGGCGCTCCAGCTCAGCACGCCGCCGCAGCGCCTCGGTCTCGTCGTCCGCCAGCCTCAGTGTCATCGCCATGAGAATGATGGTATCACCTTGATACCATCATTGCCGCGACCGGAGCTCGGACTGGTCCTTGACGGCGCGCTTGCGCCCGGAACCCTCCCAGCGATAGTTCACCAGCCCCTGCCACCGGTTGTTGACACCGCGCCGCCACTCCAAGAGGAAACCATCCACCCACCTGCCTCCCACGAGTACCTGGCAGGGCTTGGCATCCGGCGGGACGTCGGGCGGGAAACAGTGATAACACTCCGCTAGGCCTTCCGACATCGCTACGGACAACGGGATCTGCTCGGGCACCGAGGTGCCTTTGCCGAACTGCCCGGCCAGCCGCTGCCCGTCAAGCAGCGCCTCGCAGGTTGGCCCGCGGTGGTAGACCTGCCCCTGGCTTGTGCGCCACACCCGGACGGGGAGCCCTTTCCGTGCAGCCATGCATTCCGATTCACCGCACCAGTCCGCGACCTCGCCGTGCTTACAACGCGCCTCGTCCGGGCCGACCATGCAGCCATCGTTCATCTGTGACAACCCAAGCGCAACAGGTAAATACACGCCAAGTGCGGGGCGACTGCATTCCTGTCATCGACGGCGGCTCATCCCATTTAGAATCACGGATGAAAGCCTCGAGCCGAGGAGCCGGCCGCGGGCCCGGCCGCGGCGCCGCGCGGCAGGAACCCGGCGTCCAGATGCCCGGCTGGACCACTTTAACGGGATAACCCCAGTTCGGCGCCGGTCTAGGCGAGCGGGCCGCTGATGGGCTCGATGCGCGGCTGCGCGAGAGTCAGGTAGTCGCTGGTGTCCAGCGCGACGGACCGGTCGAGGCGGGCCGCGTTGAAGAACAGTTCGTCGTGTACCAGCAGGCCAGGGTCGATGATCAGCGGCAGTTCGGGACGGAACGAGAAAGGCAGGATCGAGCCGCTCACACAGCCGGTGAGGGCCTCGGCGGTCTCGCGCGGCGCCAGGGCGGCGCTGCGCCCGCCCAGGATCTCGGTGAACCGGCCGAGGTCCGTGCGCCGGTCTCCCGGTATGACGGCGAGCGCGTGGCAGGCCATCTGCTTTGTGATCTTGACGCGGACGACCAGGCACTTGGCCGCCTGCGGGACGGGGTGCCCGCGCAGCAGGCTGGCTTCGACCGTGCGCCCTTCGGGCGCGTGGTCGATGAGGCGGTAGCGGGCGTTGCCGTCGTCGAGCAGTGTGATCAGCCGGTGATATGTCGTGGCCGTCGGTGAGTCAGTGTCGTTTATCGCCAGGTTCATCTGAGGTCCTCAGCATGCTCGATGTGCCACGGGAATCTGCGGGCGTCGTCTGGGTGCCGCCGTTGGCACCTGCCGCGCGATAAGCGCGCCATGTAGAAGCGGCGTTAGCCGCGCGTTCGGTATTTGTTTACGGCGAGTTTTCAGATGCCGGCCTGCGCAATGGAACGCACGTCTTAGTGGCGCCCCTAACGTCTGGCGCGCGCATCAGGCGCGATAGTCGTCGCTGCATGCCATCTCGTTATCAGGGTTTTCCGGGCGCGGCAAGTGCCGACCGCCTAAAGCCGGAAATAAGCCAGCCCTAAAATCGGGCACAAGCTCTCCTAAAACACTGCATAAGTGAGGCCTAAATGTGCAGTTCAGGATGATGCCGCGATCTTCAAGGGCGGCCGCCTGCGCGCTGGACCCCGCGGAATTCATCTATATACTGCCAATGCGTATATCCGGTATGAGCGCCGATAATGAAGTTTGCGCAGGCCAATTAAAAGAGCTGCGGGCCGGTGTGAGTTAGGTCATATCGGGGCCAGTGCCGGTCTGCGAATGTCAGCGAGCCGATAACGACGTCGCCGAGCGCGGGGAGCGAAAGACATGGACAACCAGGGGGGCGGTGATGTGCTGCCGGGCCCGGAGAAGGTTCCTGCCTGGCGGGATCCGGCCGTCCGGCAACCGGAAACGCTGGTTGATCATTTCCGTACGGTGTTCGGCCGGGAGCCCGGCATGCGGACCTTCCGTTTCCTGGAAGACGGCGAAGGTGAACCGCTGAGCGTGACGAACGCCGAGCTGGACCGCCGGGCCAGGGCCATCGCGGTTGAGTTGCGGGAGCGCGTCCCGGTGGGCCAGCGGGCGCTGATCATCTGCCCGCCCGGGCTGGACTACGTGGCCTCGTTTTTCGCCTGCCTGTACGCCGGCGTGATCGCCGTTCCCGTGTACCCGCCCAACCCGGCCCTGCTCAAGCGCACATTGCCGAGGCTGCTCGCCGTCATCGAGGACGCGCAGCCGGCCGTCGTGCTCGCACCCGCGTTCATCACCTCGCTGGCCAGCCAGTTCACCGAGTACGCCCCGGCGCTGTCGGCGCTTTCCTGGCTGGCGGTGGACGACGTGGACAGCACCGCCGCGGACGGCTGGCAGCCCCCGGCCATCGGCGGGCATGACCCCGCCTTCCTGCAGTACACGTCCGGTTCCACCGGCCAGCCGAAGGGCGTCGTGGTCGGGCACGCCAACCTGCTGCACAATCTGCGGTCCATTCACCGGCTGTTCGTGGCCAACGATTCACGAACCCATTCGGTGATCTGGCTCCCCCCATATCACGACATGGGCCTGATCGGCGGGCTGCTGCAGCCGGCCTACGGGGCTGTACCGGTCACTTTCATGTCGCCGCTCGCCTTCCTCAAGCGGCCGGCCCGGTGGCTGCAGGCCATCGCCGACTGCCGGGCCACCCATAGCGGCGGCCCGAACTTCGCTTACGAACTGTGCGTGTCGAAGATTTCCAAACAGGAGCGGGAAGGGCTCGACCTGAGTTCGTGGAAACTCGCTTTCACTGGGGCTGAGCCGGTTCGCGCCGAGACCTTGGACCGCTTCAGCCGGGTCTTCGAGCCGTACGGATTCCGGCGCAAGGCCTTTTATCCCTGCTACGGCCTGGCCGAGGCCACGCTGATGGTGTCCGGCGGTAAGCGGCTGTCCGGGCCGGTGACGCGGCGGGTGCAGGGGAAAGCGCTGGGAATCAACAAGGTAGTGCACGGCAACGGAAACGGCGCGCGGACCGTGGTCGGCTGCGGGAAGTCAATTCCCGGGCAGAAAATCGTCATCGCCGATCCGGCGGAGCGGACGCTTATCCCCGCAGGCCAGGTCGGTGAAATATGGGTGTCGGGCCCGAGCGTCGCGGGCGGGTACTGGGGCCGGCCGGCCGAAAGCGCGGAGGTTTTCGGCGCGCACCTCGCCGATACCGGCGAAGGGCCCTTCCTGCGCACCGGCGACCTCGGATTCCTTTCCGGTGGTGAGTTGTTCATCACCGGCCGGAGCAAAGACCTCATCATCATCGCCGGGAAAAACCACTATCCGCAGGACATCGAGCAATCGGTGCAGGGGAGTCACCCGGCGCTGCGCCCGGGGGGCGGGGTGGCCTGCTCCATAGAGGCCGCGGATGAGGAACGGCTGCTGATCGTGCACGAAGTGAACGGCGATCCGGAGAAGCTGGACACCGACCGCATCGTCTGGTCGATTCGCGCGGCGGTCGCGAAAGAATACGACCTGCAGGTCAGTGACATCGCCCTGGTCCGGCGCGGCGCCGTCCCGAAGACCTCCAGCGGCAAGGTGCAGCGGTCCGCCTGCCGCGCCGCCTTTCTCGACGGCAACCTGGGCCGGGCGGTCAGCTGGAGCATGGCGTCAGGCGGCGGCATGGCGCCGGCCGGCCCGGCCGCCCCGGCACAGGTGGGGAATCGGCGGGAGGCGCCGGGCGGCGGCGACGCGGCCCCGGCCCCGGCGCCGGCCCCCCCGCCGGCCACGGCGCCCAGCCCGGCGTCGGCCCCGGCGCCGTTCCCGGCGGCCGGGAACGCGGCCGCCAGGAACGGCGGGAAGGGCGGGAACCGCGGCCGGGAGCTTGAGCGGTGGCTCGTCCAGGAGGTGGCGAAGCGGCTGAGCGTGGCGCCCGAAGCGCTCGATCCGGGACAGCCGATGGCGGCGTACGGGCTGCGTTCCGTCGACATGGTCGGCTTGGTCGGCGACCTGGAGCGGCGGGTCGGGTGCAAGCTCCCGGCCACGCTGCCGTGGGAGCACCCGACCATCGAGGCGCTGGCGTCCGCCGTGTCCGTTCTGGGATCGCGGGAAATCCCGGCCGCACCGGGCCGGACGGCAGCACCCGCGGCCCGTGCGGTCCCGGCCACCGGCCGCGCGGTCACCAGCGACGGGCGCGCGGTCACCAGCGATGGGCGCGCGGTCACCAGCGATGGGCGGCCGGTCACCAGTGACCTGCGGCCGGTGGCCGGGACGGAGCCGGTGGCCGGGACGGAGCCGGTGGCCGGGACGGAGCCGGTGGCCGGGACGGAGCCGGTGGCCGGGACGGAGCCGGTGGCCGGGACGGAGCCGGTGGCCGGGACGGAGCCGGTGGCCGGGACGGAGCCGGTGGCCATCATCGGGATCGGCTGC
>Ga0335085_10013976_pt1 | contig 11745 bp, 3 predicted proteins | sample Lox_Sample_45_FD_206712 | JGI IMG/M metagenome (GOLD analysis project Ga0335085, IMG submission 206712) | Soil microbial communities from Loxahatchee National Wildlife Refuge, Florida, United States - Lox_Sample_4.5 | ecosystem: Environmental > Terrestrial > Soil > Wetlands | place: USA: Florida...
CGGCCACCGCCGTCAGCGGGCGGATGAGCAGCGCATAGCCGAGCGCGGCGCCCGTCAACAGCGCGTCGGCGGCGCGGCCGCGGTGGATCAGTCGCGCGAAGCCGAGCAGGAACAGCTCCACCGCGAGCAGCGTCGTCGTGTGATTCATGAACTCCGACGACATGAACAGCAGGAACGGCGAGAGGGCGCCCAGCAACGTGGCCAGGCGGGCGATCCGTTCGCCGTAGATCTCCCTGCCGAGGAAGTAGAGTACGACGACGCATAGGCCGCCAACGACCGGATTGACGAGCCATGGCGCGCGGACGAGATGCCCGAGGGCGAGCAGCGCCGAGTGTCCGGGCAGGTACATCGAATACCACCGGCCGTTGTTGATCACGTGGGGAAACTCGAAAGGCTCGGCGGGCTCCGGCCCCGGCGCCGTCAGATGGCCGAGGAGAAAGATCTTGGCATGGAAGAACTGGGCGATGCTGTCTTCGATGTGCGGCAGGTGGTCGAAGAGCACGTACGATCCCAGGTTGGCCGCCGCGCAGACGAGGAGAAACAGAGCGACCAGCTCCCATGCGCCGAGACGCCACGGCATGGCGTCGCGCCGTCCCTGTAAACGCCGCCATGCTGGTGACTCCAGGAGCCGATCGATTCGAGGTGCCGCACCGATGAACACCAGGGTCAACCCCAGGCTGCCCCACATGAGATAGTCGACGATCCACCAGCCGTAGCGGCTCGGAATCAACGTCAGGCCGAGGTAGCCGAGCGCCGCCGATAGCCGAGCCAGCCGCCGCGGTTGTCGCCTGAGCCCGGCGGCTGCCGTCCGCGCCGCGGGTGACGCGCAGACGAGAGCGGCGAGCACCGCCGCGGCGCAGCCGGCCACCGCGCCGGTCGACAGGGTGAACGGATCGGAGAGTGCGGTGATCGAGAGCCGGCCATCCGCCCAGTCGCCGTTCACGAGCCTCATCTGCCAGGGCGCGTCGTGCGGGACGCTCATGGCGAATATCACGAGCCCGGTCACGGCGACCGGCGCCCGCCACAGACGGGCGCCGCCGACGCCGATGAGTAGGAGCAGGCTTCCCGTCCACAACGCCAGCAACAGGTCACCGCGCTCCGCATCCCAGCGCGACAGCTGGCGCAAGTCGTCGAAGTTGATGTGACCCCACGCTTCACTGTTGTGATCGACGACCTGAACCACGGCGGTCAGTCCGCGGAGATCGGAGACGTCCCAGACCTGGCGCCGCATGGACTCGGAATCGTCCCCGGTCGCGCTCCGCACCACCTTGCCACCCACGACGAGATTCACCGCCGTGGCGCCGGTGCCGTCCGGTTCCATCCATGGGCGATGCCCGCCACCGATGAGAAAGGTGAGCCGATCGCCAGCGATCCGGAACGGTCGTGAGGTCAGCGTGCCGGTCGCGCCGTCGCCGCCGTGCGACCCGGGCTGCTGCCAGGGCCGTCCCTGATAGTCCTCAAAGCCACCGATCCACCAGTGTCCCTGCTGCTGGGCGCTTTCGCGCTCGCGCGCGCGCGGGTTGTCATCCAGGGTGGGTTGGTGTGCGAAGGCGTCGCCGGCGCGCGTCCAGCCACTGAGATCGCCCGCTTCGAGGTCCCAGTTCTCTCCCTGGACGATCGCGCCACGACGCCACGCCGACAGCGCCGGAATGGCGGCATGGATGACCAGGGCCAAGCCCGCCAGGCCGACGAGCAGCCGCCAGACACCCATCCTCGCCACCATCCCGGAAAAGTAATCGATTCACGAGCCGTTGAAAAATCCGAGTTCGCCCGCCGTGTCCTCGACGGCGCCGCCCTCGGATGCGTGCCCGCCGCATCGCCCTGCCGGCCGTCGGGCATGACTGGACTCCTGCTTGAGCTTGCGTCCTCGGTGTCAGATCAAGCTCCCCGGTGCGGAGAGAACGCTGTGGCGTCCTTGCCGGTCGACTTGGGGACGGAAGGTTCCGAATCCCGAGGGGGCGGTGAGTACCTACCACCCCTCGGGATTGAGAAAAAGATTGGAGACCGGTGAAGCGCTGACCTATGGGTTGCAGGTACAGTCCGGGTTGCAGCTCACGCCGCATTCGCCGTCATCGGCGCCATCGCACTCCTCGGCTCCCTCGCGGACGCCGTTGCCGCAGTTGCCACATGGGCTGGCGGCGGGGTCGCTCGAGGTGGGGTCAGAGCGGTCGTAGAGGCCGGTGGTGGCGATGTTGATTGCCGAACGGACGGCCGGCAGCAGAATGGCATTGTTCGATGCCGAAAGCATGCCGTTCTTGCTGACGGCGCTATTGAACGCAGCCGTGTCGCAGGCGTCGAATGCCGGATCCCTACCAGGGTCACCAGACAGGCAGTTGGGACCGTTGGTGGAGCCACCCCCACCTTTCGTACCCTTGAAATCCTCCTCACACTTTCCAGCGCACTTGAAAAGTCCCTGTCCGTACGCGCCGAGCGTGGCGGCATTCTGCCCCACGCACGCGATCCGCCCGGGGTCATTCATGGGCGGATTGCCGAGATCGGTGCCGCAAGCGACGTTGATCAGGCTGGCAAGCGTCGGGAGCTGAGCCTTCGCTGCGCTTGCCAGCGTCGTGCTCTCGACCGTGGCTTCATAGGCAGGCGAGATGTTGGCGCACTCCTGTATTCCCGGAGCCGCCCCACAATCGCCGGGACAGCCGATAGCGACGTAGTCACTGCCCTTCTTGGATGGATTGTATTTGCCGTCACATTTGGCGATCGCGTCTTGGAATTTCGTCGTCGCCTTCCCCGGCGGGCTGTCGTAGTCGACCACCCCCGTGTTCAGATGGCACTCGACCGTCGCGTCGACGCCCTTTTTCTCGCACTTCGTCGCTGCTTTGACCAAACACGCCACGTATTTCGTGCCCTGCTTGCCGATGTCGGCGCGAAGCTTGGCAGCGGTCTTGTTCATCTTCGGATCGATGACGTTGCCGCGCGCCGCTGATACGCCGACGAACAAGGCCAGAGCCGTAGCGCTGACGATGTACGCATGTCGCCTGTTCATGGAAGCCCTCCCTGTTGGTTTTTGGTTTTGGTGAGAAACCTTGTCGCACGGGCGCCAGTAGCCTGCATACGCCGTCCGACAACCCCTACTTATTCAAGTAGTGCGGCTGCTTGACTCTGTCAACGAAGTTTCTTCCGCCCCGTGGGCATTGCGCGGCCGACGGGTCGGGAGCCGGAAGGTGAGGAGATGTCGCGCGGTGTTCATCGGCCGGCATCTATGGTTTGATTCCGCCGCGAAACTGACTGGCGGGGAGGCTACGCAATGGACATCGGCCGCGTCGGCATTTGGACCTTCAACTTCGATCTGCAACCGGCGGCACGCGCGCAGGAGGCGGCGGCGGAGCTGGAAGAACTCGGCTACCGCGCGATATGGATCCCCGAAGCGCTTGGCCGCGAAGCCTTCGCGCACTCCGCCCTGCTGCTGGCCGGCACGCGGCGTGTGGTGATCGCCACCGGCATCGCCAATATCTGGGCGCGGGACGCGATGGCGATGGCGGCGGCACAAAAGACGTTGACCGAAGCGTATCCCGACCGCTTCCTGCTCGGGATCGGCGTGAGTCACGGTCCGCTCGTCGGCATGCGTGGTCACCAATATGAGAAACCGTATACCGCCATGCGCACCTATCTCAGCGCGATGGACCAGGCGACCTACACCGCCGTTCCGCCGTCGACGCCCCCGCTGCGCGTCATCGGCGCCCTCGCGCCGAAGATGTTGAAGCTGTCCGCCGAGCAAGCGGCCGGCGCGCATCCGTACTTCGTGCCGCCGGAGCACACCGCGCGCGCCCGCGCGATCCTTGGCAAGGACCCGCTGCTCTGTCCGGAACAGGCGGCCGTGCTGGAGACGGATCCCGCGACCGCCAGGCAGATCGGTCGCGCGCACATGTCGATATATCTCGGGTTGCCGAACTATATGAACAACCTCAAGCGCCTCGGCTTCACCGACGCCGACATCGCCAACGGCGGCAGCGACCGGCTGGTCGACGCCATCGTGGCGTGGGGCGACGTCGACGCGATCGTGGCCCGCGTGCGTGCCCACCACGACGCCGGCGCCAATCACGTGTGCATCCAGGTGCTGGATTCTGATCCGTATACCTTGCCGATGCGGCAATGGCGCGAGCTGGCGGCGGCGTTGCTGAGTTGAAAGCGGTGATAGGCGCGTCAGAGACCCGGCTTCTCGTCAAGCTGCGCCGTCAAATCCCCCCGCCGCGTGCCGTGGCGGCCACCTTTGCCAGGGCGGGCGGTACCGCGGGGGCCCCCTTTGTAAAAGGGGGTGGCGAACGAAGTGAGCGGGGGATTTTCCGTGCTCTCGTCCGCCCCTTGTCTCTCGGCGCTCTGTGGTCGTTTGTTTTTCAGCTCTCGGTTCCAGCCCACGCCGCCGCTGCGCCGCGCGTCGTGCAGTTCTCGCCGCAAGGCACGGTCAAGAACGTCCGCCAGGTCACCGCCCACTTTTCCGCCCCGATGGTCCCGCTCGGCGACCCACGTCTGCGCGTCGACCCGTTCACGGTGGAGTGTAGCGAGAGCGGCAGCGGACGATGGGTGGACAGCGCCAGCTGGGTGTATGACTTTGCTCGCGACGTTCCCGCCGGCGTCCGCTGCGCGTTCCGAATCCGCGACGGGCTGAAGACGCTCTCGGGTGAGCCGATCGCCGCAGGAGAGAGCTTCGCGTTCTCCACCGGCGGGCCGGCGGTGAAGACCTCGGTACCGTTCCAGGGTGACGAGGCGATCGACGAAGAGCAGGCGTTCGTCCTCGTGCTCGACGGTGAGGCCACGGAGACCTCGGTGCTGGCGCACGCGTATTTCGCCGTCGAGGGTGTCACCGAGCGCGTCGGCGTGCGAGTGCTGGCGGGCGAAGCGCGGGAGACCATTCTGCGCCATATCCGGCGTGAACACTTCGCCGGTCCGACGATCGTCCTCCAGGCACGCCAGCGTTTCCCCAACGGCACGAAGGTCAGCCTCGTCTGGGGCGCTGGCATCGCCGCGCCGAGCGGCATTGCCACCGAGAAGGATCAGATCCTCGACTATCAGACCCGCAACGCCTTCAGCGCCGACCTCCGCTGCGTGCGCGAGAACGCCAACGCCAACTGCGTGCCGCTGACCCGCATCAGCCTGGCGTTCACGGCGCGCGTTACCTGGGAACAGGCGAGCGAGATCGTCCTCGTCGGCCCTGACGGCCGTCGATGGAGCCCGCAGCCACCCGAGGGCGACCGCGAGTTCGTCGAGCGCGTCGACTTCGCCCCGCCGTTCCCCGAGTCGGCCACCCTTCGGCTCGAAATTCCCCCGAGCCTTCACGACGACGCGGGGCGCGCGCTGATGAAGGCATCGGATTTCCCGCTGACGGTGAAGACCGACCCGTTTCCGCCGCTGGCCAAGTTCGCCGCGCGCTTCGGCATCATCGAGTGGAAAGCCGAGCCGGCGCTGCCGGTGACCCTGCGCAACCTCGAGCCCGACGTTCCAGGCCATCGCCAGCGCGTCACCGCCGAGCGCGAGAGCGGCCTGGGGGCCTTGCTCGACCGCTTGCGCGCCCGCGTGACCGGGAGCGTGGCCCGCATCCCGCCCGATCACCCAGAGTACATCCTGCCCTGGCTGCGCCGTGTGGGCGCGGCGAAGCGGACCGCCTCGGTCTTCGATCAGCCGGAGCCGGCGGCGGGGCCGCTGGAGACGTTCTCGCTGCCGAAGCCGAACGGCGCCAAGGCCTTCGAGGTCGTCGGCATCCCTCTGACCGCGCCCGGGCTCTACATCGTCGAGCTCGCGAGCCCGCGTCTCGGCGCGGCGCTGCTGGGCAAGGAGCAGCCAATGTACGTGCCCACGGCGGCGCTGGTGTCGAACATGGCGGTCCACTTCAAGTGGGGGCGCGAGCGTTCGCTGGCATGGGTGACGACACTCGAAGACGCGCGGCCGGTTGCCAACGCGCACGTGCAGGTGCTCGCCTGCAACGGAACGGTGCAGTGGACGGGCGAGACCGACGCCCAGGGGATCGCCTGGATCGACAGCCTCCCGCCGCGCGAGCAGCTCCCGACCTGCTACGAGCGAGGCACGCGTGACGAGACCGAGGAAGAAGAGATCTACTACGACGAGTCGTCGCAAACCTGGGCGCTCGACTCGCTGAGCGAAGGGCTGCTCGTCGTCGCGACGACGGCCGAGGACGTGAGCTTCGTGCACTCGAGCTGGAGCCGCGGCATCGAACCGTGGCGCTTCCAGCTCCCCGACGCCAGCACGCAAGGGCCGGTCGTCGCGCACACCATCTTCGACCGCACGCTCTTTCGCTCGGGCGACACGGTGCACATGAAGCACATCCTGCGCGTGCAGACGCTCGCCGGCTTTGCGCTCGTCCCGGAGGCCCAGCGGCCGACGGTCGCCTCGATCCGGCATCAGGGCAGCGACGAGAAGTACGAGCTGCCGCTCGACTGGGACGCCGGCGGGGCGGCCGAGAGCACGTGGACGATCCCCCGCGGCGCGAAGCTCGGCCGCTACCAGGTCGTGCTCATGCGTCCCGGAAAGGACTCGTGGCGTACCGAGCGCGTCGCCGGGAGCTTCCGGGTCGAGGAATTCCGCGTCCCGCTGATGCGAGCCACCGTGGAGCTCCCGGCCGCCCCGCAGGTCGGTGTGAGCGAAGTGCCGGTCGATCTCTCCGCGCAGTACCTCTCCGGCGGCGGCGCGGGGAAGCTGCCCGTCATCGTGCGGGCGCAGGTTCGCCCGAAGGATTTCCGCAGCGCAGACTTCGAGGGCTTCACGTTCGCCAACGGCCCCGTGAAGGAGGGCATCATCCGGGAGAGCGAGGATGAGGAGGAGCAGGAGCCCGCGTCGGCCCGCGGGGGTGTGCTGCAGCGGCAAGAGCTGGTCCTCGACGCGGCGGGAACGGCGCGTACGACGATCACCGGCGTGCCGCCGGCCAAGACGCTGCGCGAGCTGCTGGTGGAGCTCGAGTTCCACGATCCGAACGGCGAACGCCAGACGGTTTCGTCGACCGTCCCGCTATGGCCGGCAGCGCGGCTGGTGGGAATAAAGTCGGAGTCGTTCAGCACCACGAAGGATCACGTGAGAGCACGGGTGGCGGTGGTTGATCTCGCCGGCCACCCCGTCAGTGAGGCCCGGGTGCGCGTCGATGTCCTGCCACAGAAGTTCTACTCGCACCGCACGCGGCTCGTCGGCGGATTCTATGCCTACGAGCACGTGCAAGAGACCGGACCCGTCGCCGGCCAGCTGTGTGCCGGCGAGACCGACGCGCGCGGCTTGCTGCTGTGCGACGGTGCTTCTCCGGTGGCGGGCGACATCATCCTGCAAGCGTCACTGGTCGACGATCCCGCCGGGACGAGCGCGTATACGGATTGCTTCGTCACCGGCGAGACGGACTTCTGGTTCCGCGCGGCGGACAGCGACCGCATCGACGTCCTGCCCGAGAAGGCACGCTACGAGCCGGGAGAGACCGCCCGGTTGCAGGTGCGCATGCCGTTCCGTGACGCCACGGCGCTGGTCACGCTCGAGCGCGAGGGCGTGCTGGAGGCGTCGATCGTGGCGTTGTCGGGGAAGGACCCGGTCGTCGAGGTGCCGATCAAGGAGACGTATGCGCCGAACATGTTCGTGTCCGTGCTCGTCGTGCGCGGCCGCGTTGGCGGCATTCAGCCGACGGCCACCGTCGACCTCGGGCGGCCTGCGTGGAAGCTGGGCGTGGCCGAGCTGCGCGTCGGCTGGCGCGCGCACGAGCTGAAGGTTGCCGTGACGACCGACCAGCCGGTGTACCGCGTGCGGGCGCGCGCCAACGTCCGCGTCGCCGTGCGGACCGCCGGCGGTCAGGTACCGCCTCCCGGGAGCGAGGTGGCGCTCGCGGCGGTGGATGAGGGACTGCTCGAGCTGCAACCGAACACGAGCTGGGACCTGCTCGAGGCGATGATGGGCCGGCGCGGGTATGCCGTGCGTACGGCCACCGCACAGATGCAGGTCGTTGGCAAGCGGCACTTCGGCCTGAAGGCGCTTCCGCAAGGGGGCGGGGGCGGCAAGCAGTCCACGCGTGAGCTGTTCGACACCCTGCTGTTGTGGCAGGCGCGCGTCCCGCTCGACGCCAGCGGGGAAGCGAGTGTCGAGGTGCCGCTGAACGACTCGCTCACCAGCTTTCGCATCGTTGCCGTCGCCACCGCCGCCGTCGACGAGTTCGGCACCGGAGCGGCGACGATCCGCTCGACGCAGGACCTCATGCTGCTTCCCGGCGTCGCGCCGCTGGCACGCATCGGCGATCGGTTCGCGGCCGAATTCACCGTGCGCAACACCACCGATCACGACATGAGCGTCACCCTCGCCGGCACGGTGGACGGGCTGGATCATCCGCTCGAGCCCCGCACCGTGATGCTCGCTGCGGGCGAAGCCAAAGCGATCGAGTGGAACATCACCGTACCAACGAACGTCAGCGTGCTGCGCTACGAGGTCGACGCGCGCGAGCCAGCAGGGGCCAGCGACCGGGTTGCCGTGACGCAGCAGGTCCGACCGGCCGTTCCCGCGCGCGTTTATCAGGCGACGTTGCAGCAGATCGATCGGCCGCTACGGGAGGAGGTGGAACGGCCGGCGGATGCCCTACCGGACCAGGGCGGGGTGGAGGTCGATCTCGCCGCCGCGATCACCACCGGGCTCGACGGCGTACGGACATGGATGCGTGACTACCCCTACTCGTGCCTCGAGCAGGGTGTGTCGCGGGCCGTCGCATTGCAGGACGACGAGCTGTGGCGCGCCGTCAGCGCCAGCCTACCCTCGTATGCCGACAAGGACGGCCTGCTCAAGTACTTCCCCGACATGCGATCGGGAAGCGAGGTGCTGACGGCCTATGTCCTGGCCATCACGCGCGCCGCCGGTCGGCCGCTCCCGACCGACGTCGAAGACAAGATGGTGAACGGCCTCCGCGGGTTTCTCAGTGGCACGATCGTCCGCACACCCATCGTGTCGGCGGCCGATCTCTCCATCCGTAAGCTCATGGCGCTCGACGCGCTGGCGCGCGCCGGCAAGGCGGATGCGGCCCTCGCTGACGGTATCACCATCGAGCCGAACCTGTGGCCGACCTCGGCGCTGCTCGATTGGTGGGACGTCCTCCGTCGCGTGGATGGCATCCCCGACCGCGCCCGGCGGCTTCAGGAAGCAGAGCAGATCGTCCGCGCGCGCTTGAACGTGCAAGGCACCACCATCGGTTTCTCCACCGATGCGACCGACGGCTTGTGGTGGCTGATGGTCTGTCCCGACACCAACGCCGTCCGTCTGGTGCTCGATCTGGTCGACGCCGGTGCGTGGCAGGCGGAGCTGCCGCGGATCGCCCGCGGCGCGCTCGGGCGCCAGCGGCGAGGGCACTGGCAGTGTACGATCACCAACGCCTGGGGCACAGTGGCGATCGACCGCTTCTCGCAGGCGTTCGAGAAGACAGGGGTAACCGGGACCACGACAACATCGCTCGGCGGAACGAGCGAGAAGGCGGAGTGGACCCCGGACGCGCAGCAGTTCGGCTTTTCGTTCCCGTGGCCGTCCGGACGGGAGGTCCTGGCGCTCGCCCACGGCGGCACCGGCGCCCCGTGGGCGACCGTCCAGCTGCGTGCGGCGATTCCGCTCACGGCCCAGTTGTCGAGCGGATACCGGATCGCCAAGACCATCACGCCGGTCGAGGCGCGGGTTCCAGGGCGCTACAGTCGCGGCGACATCTTGCGGGTGCGGCTCGAGATCGAGGCCCAGAGCGAGATGACCTGGGTGGTGGTGGACGATCCAATACCAGCCGGGGCTTCGCATCTCGGTACCGGCCTCGGGCGCGACTCACAGATCATCACCAGCGGCGAAGCGCAGCCCGACGAGATCTGGCCCGCATTCGAAGAGCGCGCGCTGGGCGCCTTCCGTGCCTATTACGACTTCGTTCCCAAGGCGACCTTCACGCGCGAGTACACCATTCGCCTCAACCAGGCGGGCACATTCGCGCTGCCTGCAACCCGGGTGGAGGCGCTCTACGCCCCGGACATGTTCGGCGAGCTGCCGAATGCGGCGATGGAGGTGGAGCCGTGAGGTGGTTGATCGCGGTTGCGCTGCTGGCGGCGCTTTGCGGCTTCGCTCACGACACGACACCTGTGGAGGGCGAGGCTCCGTCCGAGCCATCGCACGGTGGAGCCGGGCGAGTCGGGCCGGGGCTCGGACGGAGCCTCGCCCTCCATCGGGACGGACTGTCGGGAAACGCATGCCAGCCCCTCGATACGCACGTCGCTGTCGCTCCATGCGACTCGCGGAGGACGGAAAATCAATACCGTTCGCCCCGAGTAGCCCCCGCGAGGGAGCGTATCGAGGAGCTCGTGTGCGTTTCCCAACAGTCCCAGGAGAGGGAGTCGGATGACTTGGCCGCTGTGCGCGCCCGCTACCGTCCTTCCGACGTGGCCCTTCTCGACCGGCACGGCGAGGTGATTCACGAGTTGCGGCTCGATCACAGCCGGCGCCGGCTCGGGTGGACGCCGCTGGCCGACATCTCGCCCGCGCTCGTGCGCGCGGCCGTCGAATCCGAGGACCGTCGGTTCTTCAGCCATGACGGTGTCGACTGGAAAGCGGTGGCCGCAGCGATCGTGCAGCGTCTTCGTGGGGGAGCGCCGCGGGGCGCGAGCACGATCACGATGCAGCTGGCGACGTTGCTCGATCCCAGTCTCCGGCGGGGTGACGAACCGCGCAGCGTGCGGCAGAAATGGGCCCAGATGCGCGCCGCGTGGGGGATCGAACGGCGGTGGTCGAAGAACGAGATTCTCGAGGCGTATCTGAATCTCCTCACCTTCCGGGGGGAGCTGCAGGGAGTGGCGGCGGCGACCAACGTGCTGTTCGGCAAGGTGCCGCACGGCATTACCACCGCCGAGGGCCTCGTACTCGCCGTACTGCCGCGGGCACCCAATGCCGACCGCGAGGCGGTCGTTGCACGTGCCTGGAACCTTCGCGACCGCACCGAGAAGCTGCCGCGCGCGGACATCGAACGTGCGGTGGTACGTGCCCTCGACGCACCGGCCGGGGGCGGGCCGCGCGCCAGCCTGGCCCCGCACGTTGCGCATCGGCTGCTGTCGCCCGACGGCGATCTGACACCGGTGCGGTCGACACTCGATGCGGACGTACAGAGAATGGCACAGGAGGCGCTCCGGCGGCAGCTCGTCGCCCTGCGCGCGCGTCGCGTCCAGGATGGCGCCGTGCTCGTGGTCGAGAATGCGACCGGGGCCGTGCTCGGCTACGTTGGCGGCGGCAACGATCTCTCCAGCGCCCGCTTCGTCGACGGCGTGCGCATGCGCCGACAGGCTGGCTCCGTACTCAAGCCGTTCCTGTACGGTCTCGCTCTCGAGCAGCACCTGCTGACGCCGGCGTCGCTCATCGAGGACACGCCGCTCGAGCTTCCGGTCGTTGGCGGGCTCTACCGGCCGCAGAACTACGATGAGCAGTTTCGCGGGGCGGTCAGCTTGCGCACCGCGCTCTCGTCCTCGCTCAACATTCCCGCCGTCCGCACGCTCGGGCTGGTGGGCGCCGAGCCATACGTCGCGCATCTGCGCCGTCTCGGCTTCGCTGGCCTGAGCCACTCGGGTGACTATTACGGTCCGTCGCTGGCGCTCGGCTCCGCCGACGTCAGCCTGTGGGAGCTCGTGGGCGCCTACCGGACGCTGGCGAACGGCGGCGTGCAGAGTGAGATGCAGCTCGTCCCGTCGCCCCCTGCGTACCAAGAGGTTGTCAATAGACGCGAGCGAGCCCCTCGATACGCCCCCCTTCGATACGCTCGCT
>Ga0335085_10013978_pt1 | contig 11743 bp, 6 predicted proteins | sample Lox_Sample_45_FD_206712 | JGI IMG/M metagenome (GOLD analysis project Ga0335085, IMG submission 206712) | Soil microbial communities from Loxahatchee National Wildlife Refuge, Florida, United States - Lox_Sample_4.5 | ecosystem: Environmental > Terrestrial > Soil > Wetlands | place: USA: Florida...
GAAAGTGGAGTTTCGGAGTGGAAATAGCGGCAGGGTAGAATTCAGGCGGAATGTGGAGTGAGAACGAGAAAAATATTTTGCGGGTAGAACGCAGCGCACCTGCGGGGGGTACCGGGGAGGCGGCGGGGTGGGCGCGGACGGCGCTCGGATTCGAGGCGGATGAACAGCAACGGCGAGTGTTGCGGAGCGTGAGTAAGAGGGGGTTGTTGAATTGCACGAGGCAGTGGGGTAAGTCGACGGTGACTGCGGCGAAGGCGCTGCATCGGGCGGCGCACGAGGCGGGGAGCCTGGTGCTGGTGGTGTCGCCGAGCGCGCGGCAGACGGGGGAGTTTTTGCGGAAGGCGACGGAGTTCGTGCGGCGGCTGCGGATTCGGCCGCGGGGCGATGGAGACAACGAAATGTCGCTGGTGCTGCCGAACGGCTCGCGGATCGTCGGGGTGCCGGGGGAGGAGGCGACGGTACGGGGATTCTCCGCGGTGAGCCTGCTGCTGGTAGACGAGGCGAGCCGGGTGAGCGAAGAGATGTACCTGGCGGTGCGGCCGATGCTGGCGGTGAGCGACGGGGACTTGTGGCTGATGTCGACGCCGTTCGGGAAGCGCGGATTTTTCTGGGAAGCATGGGAGCACGGAGGCGCGGAGTGGGAGCGGGTGCGGGTGACGGCGGAGGAGTGCCCGCGGATCTCGCGCGCGTTTCTGGAAGGGGAGCGGAGGGCGATGGGCGAGCGGCAGTTCCGGCAGGAGTACGGGTGCGAGTTCGTGGACGTGAACGCGGGAGTGTTCGGGAGGGACATGGTGGAGGCAGCGGTGACGGACGAAGTGGCGCCGCTGGAGCTGTGAGGTGACGGGGAACCGGTATATGACGGATGTGCGCGCGGAGGCGGCCGTGGAGGCGGCGCAGGGGCGCGCGTGGGAGGCCGCACCGTTGTACGTGGTGGGAGTGGATCTGGGGCAGAGCCGGGACTACACGGCGATTGCGGTGGTGGAGGCGAAGGCCGTGCGTGCGGGATGGGACGGAGCGCGATGGGAGTGGAAGACGGAGCGGCGGCTGGCGGTGCGGCACCTGGAGCGGGTGACGCTGGGGACGCCGTACCAGGAAGTGGTGGAGCGGGTGGTGGAGGTGGCGCGGTCGCCGGCGCTGGCGGGCCGGCGGCGGCTGGTGGTGGACGGGACGGGAGTGGGACGTCCGGTGGTGGACCTGCTGAGGAGGGCGCGGCCGGGGTGCGCGATGACAGCGGTGACGGTGACGTCGGGGGACGGAGAGACGTGGCGGAGCGGGTACGTGGGAGTGCCGAAGCGGGAATTGATCGTGGGGCTGCAGGTGGCGTTGGAGAGCGGGGGCTTGAAGATCGCGGCGGGATTGAAGTGGGGGGCGGAACTGGAGAAGGAGATGGCGGAGATGCGGGTGCGGGTGACGGGGTCGGGAAGGGAACAGTACGGGGCGTGGCGGGAGGGGACGCACGACGATCTGGTGTTCGCGGTGGCGCTGGCAGTGTGGGGGGCGCAGGTGAGGACGGTGGGGATGATGGGGGATCGGAGGGCGGTGTGAAGGGGGTCAGGTGTTGGCGGGGAAGCCAACGGATTGCTGCCCCGGCCGAGTAAGCCGCGGGGGAAGAGATACGGGATGGTCCGGTTGCCGGCGCTGGCGGCGGCGAAAGCGAGCTGTACGGGATCTTCTGTGAGAGCGGGGGCCTAGAAGGGCGGCCGGTGACCACGCCGTGCCGTCCGATATTCAACGGAGACAAATTGTGCTAGGAATGGAGCTTTGTTCGGAAGAAATCATGGAGACGTTTCAACGGACTTATGCGGCACTTAGTGGCGGGTTAACGCCGTTTCCGTGGCAGGAGGAATTGTTCGCGCGGCTTTGCCGAGCGGACATACCGAGTAACGCGGTGCTTCCGACGGGGTGTGGTAAGACCGCGACCATGCTGGTGTGGCTGCTGGCGCTGGCCTGGCAGGCGCGGAACGGGGCTGCTGGGGTGGGGCTTCCGCGCCACCAGCAGCCCGCCGATTTGGGCAGCCGAGAGGCTGCGGCCTCATTGAAGCTGTTGGGCCAGCCGTGCGATTGGCGCTGGGGAATGACATTTCCGCGCCGAGATACCTCATGCTGAAAAACAAATTCGTCTGTCCCTTTTTCCTCCCTTTTTCCTCCAGTGTAGACGAACTCGTAGTCGGTGAATTCCTCGGAGTTCCACCATAGATCTCGGAGGAGGCGTTTGGTCCCTTGTTTTCCCCTCTGAAATTCCACCCACTGGTTTCTGTCCCGGGTTTACCCTTATCATGGACGGCCCCTGCTTTTCCTGACCGGTTGCCCCGTCTGACCCCAGATTGCTACTGGGTCATTTCTCAATGACCAAAGTGTCTGAGCCTGATTTCAGTCGCCATGTTCTATTGGCCGAAAGCACAACCAAGTCATTGCCTTCCCAGGAAAATCGGAGATTCCGCGCGGTAGGATCTGGCGCGAGTTCGAGCGGTTTTGCCCCGAGTCTCCTTGCGACGATAAGTGGCTTTCCGGACTTGTACTCTGTTCCCGAGATCGCTGCGGCAGTGCCGTCAGGTGACCAACTGGGTCTGCCATCAAATTCCACGTGCCGATCGCGAGGTGGATATCCCGCATTCCGGTCCGAACATTCATCATCAAAGCAGAATTGGGGACGGCGGTCTTCGTTGGATGTAAAGTGGGGTACGTAGCCTATATAGGCGGCATGAGACCCGTCTGGCGATGCCGCCCACGAAAACCCATCAACCAAGTACCAATTTAGCTCTTTACCACTTTCGGCGTCGATGACTACAAACTCGCAGGTTGAAGGGTTGAGGCTGCCCGATACGGCAAGGGTTGTGTCCGTGACCCACTCTAGCCGCTCCACGCCCCGCATCCCGCCCACTTTTTCGGGTACTGGTCGAAATGCGATTTCTCGTAGGCGGGAACCATCCGAAGAGAGGATTCCGATGGTACCGCGTGCCCTTTCGCGACCCTCCGTCAGATATGCAATGTACTTGCCATCCCTCGACACGGTGGGTGACATTTTCGGCAAACCATCCGTGGTTAGTTGGCGTGGTGCAGACGACCCGCCGTCGGTGACGAAGATCTCAGAATTCTTGACGAATACAGACGGGGTGCTCTGTTCGAGGGCCGCCGTTGTAGAGAGGGTCATCCCCACCAGTGCCATTACTTGGACATATTTCATTGAGTACTCCTATTGCCCGGGTGAGCCTGCTGTGCCCGAGGGGCAACCGTTGGTCGCAGGGTTGCATGCCGAAACGCCCATGGGATTGCCTAAGTATCCATTACAGGCGTTCGTCCCTAGCCCGCCATAATAATCAAGGCGGTAGCCTAGGATGGCGCCGCCCGTATCATCGGCTTTGAGCCCGTTCTTGAAGCCAGTCACGTCTACCGTAACACCTGTGGCCGGAATCACGTATCGATCTCTCGCTACGGTGAAGCCCGCAACTATAGGCGTATTATCGGAAGTCAGATTCCTCTGATCCGTAGGCTTGTAAGGGCAATTGCCGAGGTCACTACATAGGCATTTGACGAGTGTCCCATCCGTAAGGCGGCCACTACCCTCAACACAGAGGTTTTTCAGGAACGACCTGCAGTAGTTCCCTGGGGGTAAGGGTTGGGCTTGGCTTCCGGCTGGCCGAGAAGCGCCCGGCGGGTTCGAAATATATCCCGTGTAGACTATACCCTGGTACGGCGGCGAATCCCTGCACGAATCTGGAGCGGTTCCCCACTCTGACTGGTCTGCTGTGATGTAGCACGACATTCCAAAGGTGGGGACCGCAATACCAGTTGATGCTGATAGGGGAAACGTGAAGTCTGAAGTACTCAACTGATAATTCGCAAAGACCATGCCCAAGCTGCCTGCACAGGGGACCTTGTTCGGACAGGAATTGTCCGGATTTGAAAGTGTTGCCGAGTTAGGGTTCGCCCCGGGCGAAGTCCCGGGTGAAATCAGCGGCAACGTAGCAGCTAAGCCCTGGATACTCGTCTCGCTATAAGAAAAGGTGCCGCTCGGCGGCGATCCGGTGGCCGTAAACTGCGTGAGCGACTGGCGGCTGATCTGCACGGTTATTGCTCCTACTCGAGCCGACTGAGTTTGCGATGTCGCAACCGATGTTTGGAAGGCAACAAAGACGTTTGCTAGACCTGCGCTGGTGGCTTGGACGTAAACGGTACACGTTGGTGCCCCCACACAGGGATCTGGCGTAATTTGCGGACAGGATTCGCCGGCGATGCATGCAGAAGATACAAACTGAAATGCGGCCGCATTGTCTCCCTGTTGTGTAGTGCCCAGGGACCAGTTGTAGCTACCGTTTCCACCGGAACTCGTTGCCGTGAAAGCGAAAACGTCTCCTGGATTTCCGGAAATGTCCGACGGTCCGAGTGAAACGGTTGCTGGCTGGATCTTGACTGTCACAGACACGTTTAGGTACTGGCCGATCCTTGCCGTGACAGTGGTCTGACCGAGCTGACAATCAACCGTACGGTTGATATTACCCTGCTTGCCGGGTGCTACATATTTACCCCCTGTCCATGAAATCGGGGGAGCAACATTACCGTCAGGTAAGGCTGGCGTAAGTATCGCCTGGATTGGGATGGCCGAAGAACAATCCGTCACCGTCGCGGTGTTGGTGTCTGAGTACGTCTGTGAACCGACCTGTAACTGCAAGTCCACCCTAGTTTGGTAGTAATCATATCCGGTCGTATTGTTGAAGATATCTGGTGGGGCAGGTGTCTGACCATAATATATTGGGGAATTCAGGCAGTCAGCGCGGCTACATTGAGGAAAGACCTGCAGGGTTCCTTTGCCCGGGATCGTTACAAAAAACTCATGGAACGACTCGATCATGTAGCTGCCGCGCTTAGGATTTATCTCGGTATGGGGTTCCTCCGCACCCTTGCCATTACCCTCCTTATCTAGTGACGAGATCGGCACGTACACCCATGAAGGGTCCCCAGGTGGCGGGGGACTCGGTTGGGAGCTGTACCACTCTTTGACTTCATAAACCTCGGAGATCATAGATGGTTGGTCGGGGCCTTCCACCCAAGACTCAGTGTATGCCCCCAGACCATAATTTGTACCGCCGCCGTTGAAGAAGTTGATTTCGGACTTGTCATATAGGCAATTCCATCCGGCGGGACAGGATGAGGAGGATGCGGTGGTTGCGTTTGAGACGCTCGGGACGGTTGTGATCGCCATTGCAGGCTTGAGGAAGCCGTCGATGTAGCGGTCGATGGTCTGCGAGGTCTGTTGAGATACGGAAGCTTGAGAATGCAGCGCGGTGTTCAAAGTCTGGAGAATCGAGGCTCGTTGGTTTATGTAGGACTGATTATCCATGGCCTGGGCTTGCAACTGAAGAGCACTAAGCTGGCTGCTCGCGGCGTCAACGAGGGAGTTTACGGTACCTACGTCTCCGTCAGATAATCCATAGAGTCCCCCGTTTGCGCCCGAACCGCTAGGCCCGTTGGGACCGACGAGCAGTTCGTGCCGGTCTACGAAGGCAGAGAGAAGCGTCGTCTGACTTGGGTCTGGTGGTGCTCCAGCCCCAACGATAAGGGTCGCTGTGCCGCTCTGCGTCAATCCCCCTCCCGAGGCCGTGACTGTGATCGGGTACGTTCCGGAAGGTGTGCTGGATGTGGTCTGGACGATCAGGGTAGCGTACAACGGGTTGCCGCCAACCAGATATGCCGATTGCGTGGCGCCCTGGGTCGCGAGGAAGTACGCGGTTGCGCCGGGAGGTGTTCCGGTAAAGCTCAACGTTACGTTGCCCCCAAAGCCGCCGGCCGCGTTGGTTGTAACCGGGAAACCAATCGTCCCTGGTTGCGCCAGGGTCTGCGAAGGTGGATTCACCGCCACCGTGAACGTCTGGTTGCCTGGTGCGTTGATATCCACCTCGGCCCAGGCGTAGTGGCGCACACCGCCGGTATACCCTAGTAATTCGGCATAGACAATAAACTCGTTTCCACAATTCTGCGGGCCTACGGTGACATTGACTGCCATGGTGTTGCCTTGTTGCGATACCGATGTAGGTCCGAGGGCAAAGCCGTATGTCCCGTTTGGGCCCTTCGTAAACGAGAATCCCATGAAGGTCAGCGTTGGCGGGTTCGCCGTGGTGTCGAACCCGTTCACGCCGGGCGTCGAGAGCTCGATCGTCAACGGGCCGCCGGTACAGGGAAGCGCCTGCTGCTGTTTCGAGAAGTTCAAGCCGAAATCCTGCAGGACAATCGGCACGGTCAATGTGTGGGCGGCGGAACTGGCGGTCGCCGTAATCATCGGGTTGAAGTTCCCCGCAACTCCGTTCGCATCCGTGGCCAGTGTGGCGATCGTCGCCGACACAGTGGTGCTCTGGCCGGGAGCCAGCGTGACGGGGCTTGGATTGAACGAAACGGTGGCGTTCGCCGGCAACTGCGCGGCGGAGAGAGTGATCGTTCCGCTGAATGCATTGCTCGCCTGCAGGGTAAAACTGTATGAGCCGCTCGTCCCCGCCAGCCACGGCGCGGGGTTTGCGCCGCCGGTCATGGTAAAGTCGGGCACGTCGGTGGTGAAAGTCCAGGTCGGCGATGCGGGGGCACTGCCGCCGGCGTTCTTTGCGACCACATACCAGGAGTAGGAAGTGTTGCCGGCTAGGGCGGTGGTCACGGCATAGTTGGTTGCGGCGACCGTTGCGGCAAGCGTGGGAGTGCCTGGGCCAAGATACACATCGTAGGACGTGGCCCCGGAGGATGGCGCCCAGGTCAGTGTGGGTGTGAGGGAGAGTGCGGTGAGGGTGTTGGGCGGCGCCGTGGGGGTCACGGCTGTTGGCGGCGGGGGGACCGTGGTAAAGCTCCAGGTTGGAGATGCCGGGGAGCTGCCCCCAGCGTTCTTCGCGATCACATACCAGGAGTACGTCGTGGATGTGGATAGGGACGAAGAGGGTGTGAAGCTCGTGCCGGTAACATTTCCGGCAAACGTCGGCGTCCCCGCGCCCATATAGACATCATACGACGTTGCACCGGTGCTGGCGCTCCAGGTCAGCGTCTGGTTGAGGGGCTGATTGGGTGCGTTCGCGGCCGGCGAGGACAGCGTAACCGCCGTGGGCGGTACGGGCACCACAGTGAAGGTCCAGGTAGCCGAGGCCGGAGCACTGCCGCCGGCGTTCTTCGCGATGACATACCACGAATAGGTGGAGCTATTGGTGAGTGCGGGACTCGGCATATAGGACGTCGTGTTGACGTTGGCAACCAGAGCAGGCGTGCCGGTGCCGAGGTACACGTCGTACGACGCCGCCCCCGTGGAGCCGGCCCAACTGAGCGTAACGTTCGTGGGTTGATTGATCGCACCGCTCGCGGGAGCGGCCAGCGTTACCGTCTGAGGTACCGTTGGTTGCGTGGTAAACGTCCAGGTGGCCGATGCGGGCGCGCTGCCCCCGGCGTTCTTGGCGATCACGTACCAGGCATACGTCGTGTTGGCCGTCAGCGCGGGACTGGGGGTAAAACTCGTTCCCGTGACATTCCCGGCGAGCGCGGGAGTTCCGGTCCCCAGGTAGACGTCGTAGGACGTCGCGCCGCTGGCGGCAGTCCAGCTCAAAGCCGTGGTCACGAGTTGATTGGTGGAGCCATTGTCAGGTGAGGCGGGCGTCACAGTTGACGGTGGCGCTGGAACGGTGGTGAACGTCCAGGTCGCCGAGGCTGGGGCACTGCCACCGGCGTTCTTGGCAATCACGTACCAGGAGTACGTGGTCGCGGTGTTCAGAGTCGAGGGCGTGAAGCTGGTGACGGTAACGTTTCCGGCCAGCGCGGGGGTGCCAGCTCCGAAGTACACGTCGTAGGAAGTAGCGGCGGATGAGGCGGCCCAGGATAGCGAGACGTTCGTTGCCTGGTTGGTGGCGCCGTTCGCCGGGGCGGATAGTGTGACCGTGGCCGGAAGGGCATAGACCGTGATCGTGAACTGCTTGTTGGCCGTGTTGGCGCCGCTGTCCTGCACCTGAACGGTGAAAGTTGAATTGGCGGCTGAGGTCGGTGTGCCGGAGATGGTGCCGGCTGAGCTGAGAGTCAGGCCGGCAGGGAGCTGCCCCACCGTAGCCGACCATGTGTACCCGCTGCCCGTGCCGCCGCTGGCTGACAGCGCGGTAGCGTATGGCCATCCAGCCGTGCCTGCGGGCAGCGATGGGGTAGTGATGGTGAGCTGCGGGTAGACCGAGATAGTGAGCTGTTTCGTTGCAATGTTCCCGCCGCTGTCCTGCACTTGAAGCGTGGAGGAGAAGCTCCCGATGGCGAACGGGGAAATCGTGCCGGAGATGGTGCCGCCGGAGCTGAGCGTGAGGCCGCCAGGAAGTCCGCCGGCGCTGATCGACCATGTGTACCCGCTGCCCGTGCCGCCGCTGGCCGTCAGGGTGGTGGTTGTGTACGGCATGCCCGGCACCCCCGTGGGTAGCGAGGCAGTTGTAACGGTGAGCGGCGGATTCACCGTGAGGGTGAACTGCTGGGTGGTCTTGTTGGTGCCACTATCCTGCACCTGGACCGTGAAGGTCTGGGTGGTGGCATTAGTGGCAAGCGTACCCGAGATGGTCCCCGCCGAGCTGAGGGTCAGACTGGAGGGGAGTTGGCCGGATGCAATCGACCACGTGTAACCGGTGCCCGTGCCGCCGCCGGCCGCCAGCGTGGCGCTGTACGAAGTGCCCGCCGTTCCCGAGGGCAGCGATGGGGTAGTGATGGTGAGGTCCGCAGTGATGGTTATCGTGAAGGACTTGCTGGTTTGGTTCCCGCCGCCGTCCTGGACCTGGATCGAAAGGGTGGAATTGCCAACCGAAATTGGCGTGCCAGAAACGATACCGGCGGAGCTGAGGGCCAGACCGGAGGGAAGACGACCGCTGATGACGGACCAGGTGTAGCCTTGGCCCGTGCCGCCGGTAGCGGTCAACGTAGCAGAGTAAGCCGTGTTCGGCACGCCGACCGGCAGGGAAACGGTGGCGATCGTGAGCGGTGAGCTCGCCGTGACGGTGATGGTGAATTGCTGACTGGCCCGGTTTGCCCCGCTGTCCTGCACACGAACGGTGAAAGTGGAACTGCCGGCTGAGGTCGGGGTGCCGGAGATGACGCCAGCCGAGCTGAGGGTCAGACCAGCGGGAAGCTGGCCAGCGGTTACCGACCAGGTATAGCCCTGGCCTGTGCCGCCGGTGGCGGCCAGTGCGGTCGACGGGTATTGGGCGCCCGCTACTCCGTTCGGCAGCGAAGGTGTCGTGATGGTGAGCGGTCCGCCTCCCCCGCCGCCGGGGTTATAGAAATTTGCCACCATGGCGATCCAGGCACCGTTGCCCACGGGGGTCGAGAGGGAGACCGGAGCGGTCGAGGTGAGCGGCTGATATCCGGCCACGTCACTTTGTATCGAGGGGGAGAAGCGTGCGGATTCTCCGAGGTTCCAATTTCCTCCCAATACAGTTGTACCGCTCACGGCCGACCAAACCTGCGCAATGGCGAAACTGTTCGGCTGGGTCGGAGTGATAGAGGCCGAAGCCGTAGTACCTCCTCTGGCCGAACCGGTGCCATATTGATCAAGCGCCACATTGGCACCCAAGCCCGAAACCTCAAAAACCGCCACGCCTCCGTAGTCTGTCGGGGAACTGTAGGCCGCGGTGACGGAGCAGTTTCCGCCGGCAACATTCTTCGCGATGAACCAGTCCGAAGTGCTCATTGCTCCGTTGCTGATGGGTCCGCCCGCAATCTCGCCGAACGGGCCCGCGCAAGTGGCCGTTACGTTGGTGGTAACTGCAGCATTATCATACTGGACAAAGACAAAGATGGTATTTCCTGCGGCGACACTGGAACTAAACGATACCGTTTGACTGCTGTTGGCGGTCCCGTTGCTGGCAGTTGCGTTGGATTGGACTAAGGACGCTCCCGTAAGGGCGGTTGCGGCCAAATGCAGGAGGAGGAATGCACAGAGGAGGCGCACTGCTGATTTTTGCGACATATCGATAAGCTGTTTCAGCGATGACAATCCATAAACATTTATTTAGTAGTTGTATATCTGTTGGTCTTAATAGTTCAATCGCCCGTTCAGCGTAGTTCATTTGGGTTAGTTCTTTCGGGCTAGAACTGCAGCTCGAGCTGCCTCGCACCGAGACCGGTGGTCAATTGCTGCTTTGCGCTTCGGCGCACTCCCTCACGAGTTGGTGGGTTAATCATGAAATTGCATTGGCCCTTGCGAAAGAGCATCAACGGGATGAGGAGGCCGGAAAGAAGGTCCCGGTGCTGATTCCGCTAGGTCTCAAGGGCAATCTGCAGCGCCGCCTCCGCATTTCCGCAGCCGAGAGGCTGCGGCCTCATTGACGGCAACCTGGGGTCAGACCCGCACGATCCCCATCATTCCGTGCCAAACACGAAACCTTCTTGTCTGCTGTCAGGGTGGTCCGTCGCCGGGCGGCCTCCCCGCCGTGGTGCCAGTGGACGGCCGAGCGCCTCTTCCAATCCCTGCACGAATGCAACGCTGCCCAAGGGCCGCCCCGTGTGAGTGTTGCGCCGGATGACTTCCGCTTCCGCGTCGCCACCCACATGCAGGAACTCCGCCCACGACTGGGGCGTCCACGTCTCAGCCCACTGCGCATCGTCGAGCCATGGCACCGTTGCCATGCCCAAGTGCGCCGTCGCGCTGGACTACCGGTAGTCCTCCGGCCGTGCCGTCAGCCCCGCCCGTACCGGGTTCAGCTCCGTATCACGCAAGGCCGCCCAGAAGTGGGCCGAATCGAGGGCGCACGAATAAAAGCAGCCCCTGCCAGACGTGTCCGCTGCCGCCATATCGGACATTGAAATAGCTCGCATACCGGCTGTGGGTATGTTGTAGCGCCCGCGCCAGCGAGTCGGGTCAGCGGGGGACGGCGATCCGGTGCACGTGGTTGGACATGAGGCAATATCCAGCAATGCTTAGGTGGTATCACTCGGAGAAGCGAGTCAACCATTCGAGGTAGACTTGGCGGTCGAGGCCGGTATTCAGCACGAATCGTCGGGTGTTGCCACGCTGAGTGATATGGTGCGGGAGGTTCGTCGCAATGGCGCGGGAGAGACGAGGCATCGAAAATATAGTGGATCGGGCAAGCGAAAGTTCTCAGGAAACTTGCGGTCCCCATATTTATTCCCGATTTGTTAAGGTTGTTCGGAATGGACGTCCATCTCGTCGACGGCACATACGAGCTCTTCCGGCACTACTACGCTTTGCCGTCCGCACGCGATCCGGACGGCCACGAGGTCGCCGCCGTACGTGGCGTGCTCCAGTCGGTTCTGAGGATGATCCACGGCGGCGCGACCCACATTGCCGTCGCGACCGATCATGTCATCGAGTCCTTCCGGAACGGTCTGTGGCCCGGCTACAAGACGGGCGAAGGCATCGAACCGGACCTACTGGCGCAATTCGACCTCTTGGAACATGTGCTGGCGGCGGCCGGTGTGGTGGTTTGGCCTATGGTGGACTTCGAAGCGGATGACGCGCTCGCAGCAGCAGCAGCTGCCGCTGCTCAGGATGCACGTGTCGACCGGGTGGTTATCTGCACGCCCGACAAGGATCTCGCTCAATGCGTTCGCGATACGCGGATCGTCCAATTGAACCGCCGCACCGGCGCGACGCTCGATGAGGAGGCAGTGGTCAGGAAGTTCGGAGTTTCACCGGCATCCATTCCCGACTACCTGGCCCTCGTCGGCGACGCGGCCGACGGTTACCCTGGGTTGCCAGGCTGGGGACCGAAGTCGTCGGCCGCCGTTTTGTCGAAGTTCC
>Ga0335085_10013980_pt1 | contig 11743 bp, 7 predicted proteins | sample Lox_Sample_45_FD_206712 | JGI IMG/M metagenome (GOLD analysis project Ga0335085, IMG submission 206712) | Soil microbial communities from Loxahatchee National Wildlife Refuge, Florida, United States - Lox_Sample_4.5 | ecosystem: Environmental > Terrestrial > Soil > Wetlands | place: USA: Florida...
GCTGCCTTCGATCTTGCTCGTCTCACTTCCGCTGATGCTGGCCTGCGCGGAGCCGCTGATGGTGACCGTGATGCTGGATCCGACCGACAGAGACAGAGCTCCGCCGATGGCGTAGACCTGCGCTCCCCCGACCGTCACCGTTCGAGCGCCCCCGATCGTGATCGCCTCGGCTCCTCCGACCGTCTCGGTGCGCGTCGCAGCGATCGTGATCGACTCGTTGGACCCGACGGTTTCGGTCCGATTCAAGCTGATGGTGATCGATTCGTTCTGGTCGACCGTCTCGGTCCGGTTCTGGTGGATCGTGATCGTCTCGTTCTTGTCCACGGTCTCGGTTCGATTGCCGTGGATGGTGATCGTCTCGTCGTTGTCCACGGTCTCGGTCCGGTCGTGCTTGACGTGTGTGGTCTCGTCGTGGTCGATCGTTTTCTCGCGGTCGTGGCCCACCCAGTGGGCCTCGTCGTTTTCGACAGCGATCGTCAGGTCCTTTTCGGCCCGCAGGTAGACGAGCTCCTGGCCCTTCTTGTCCTCGAAACAGAACTCGTTGAACGTCTCCGGGTCGCCGCCGAGTGTGCTGCGCGACTTGACGCCGCTCTGCGTCTTGTCTCCCGGCAAGGTGTAGGGCGGCATCATGTCGGCGTTGTAGACGCTCCCGATGACGATGGGCTGATCGGGGTCCCCTTCCTGAAAGTCCACGACGACTTCCTGCCCGATGCGAGGGATGTGAATCGCGCCCCACTGCTTGCCCGCCCAGGACGTCGCGACCCGTATCCAGCAGGAGCTGTCCTGGTTGTTCTTTCCCTCGCGATCCCAGTGAAACTGGACCTTCACGCGGCCGTACTTGTCCGTGAAGATCTCTTCCCCGGCGGGGCCCACGACGACCGCCGACTGCGTTCCGTGAACGACGGGTTTGGGTGTCGTCCGCGCGGGCCGGAATGGCAAGCCGAGGGGGATGCAGGTGAACTGGTTGCTGTACGTGAAAGCTCCCGTCCTCCCGGCCCGGAAGTCGCCGGATCCCTTGGCGGAATGGGCCACTGTGAGGAGAACGTAGGGGCCGCCCTCCGCGCTGAAGTGACGCTCGACCGTGAACTTGTGGCCGGACGTGAACTGCCGGCAATTGCTGGCGCCATGGATCAGCAAACCCGAGAGAGCTTCCTCCTGCATGCGGATCTCGACCGTCCTCTTGTTGTCGGTAAAGATCTTCTGAAGGTCCGCGGGCCGATCGCCGCCCCCTTTGTCGACACCGTCGAATCGTTGGGCGTATTCCCCCGGCCAGTCGTAGAGCTCGAGCTTCGAGTTGTCGCCCGCCGTCAGCTTGTGGCTGGCCTTACCGACGGTGACGCTGTCCTGGATCGTCTTCTCCGCCTCGAGGTGCTTGTGCGGCAGCTCAAAACTGTGGTCCCACAGGGTGTACTTGCCCGACCGAATCGTTTGAACTTTCTCCCAGTCGTAAATCCGGTCGTCATCTCGCACTCCGCCTTCGACGTCCTCGTAAGTGATCTTGGTCTTCCCCGGGACGTCGGCGTGGCTGTCCGGAGTGTTGGCGACCACCATTTTGTGAGAACCATCGGAGTGCTTGAAGAAGTAGTAGATCCCCTCCTCTTCCATGAGCCGGCTGGCAAAATTGAAATCCGTCTCGCGATACTGGACGCAGAAGTCGCGCGGCTCGAAGGTGCCTCGCAGCTCGTAGGACACCTCGAATCCGACCAACACCTTCTTCAGAATGTCGGGGACGGAGAGATGCTGGAACATCCGGCTCTGAGCCTTTCGGGTCAGCATCCAGAAGTCCGGCACGATCTCTGCCCCGTAATCGGTGAAGGTCTTGTCGGCCGACTCGCGCTCCCCCTGGCTGAAACGGACACACGTGCCGTTGAAGTGGCGCTTGGACTTGTCCGGCAGTGTCAGGTGAATCGTGAGCTTCTTTCCGAGCAACTTGTCGAAAGCCACGTCGGCCGTGTTTTCCGCCATCAATTCGAGCTGAAAGCTGAAGAGCTGCGACACCCCTTCGTGGCCCCGGAACGCCCGCAACAACAGGACGTCCGCCCCGAGCGGGGTTGTGACGGTCAGAGGCCGATCGGCCTGCTTATATTCCGGCATCCTCAACCTCCCTCTTCACCCGGGGGTGACGGAGCGGCCTCGACTCGGCGGTCATCTCTCGGTCACGGCGGACTTCAAGAACTTCTCCACGACTTCGTTCTGAAACCGCGTCATGAGATCCCTTCCGGGGTCCCGGGCGAGGCCCGCGGCCACGAGACAGCGAAACAGGGCGACGCTCGCGTCCGCAGCGGCCGACCCCAAAGGCGAGAGATTGCCGTCGGGTCCCTTCCAGGTCTCGTCCAGGCTTTCGTGCTCGGTCTGTCCCGGAAGAACCTTGTCTTCGAAGTCCTTCAGCCGGGTGCTGTCGTAGTAGAGGATCTCCCGAATGACGAGCGTGTTTGCATCGCGCTTCACGTGCGCCGGGGCGAACGAGTCCTGGAGGGCATGGAGGGCGTTGCCCAGAGGCCGCTCCACCTCCCTGGTCCGCATGCAGGACAGGAGGTCCTTCGAGCTCCACTTCTGGTTCGACCGGATGCGCTCGCTCGCGACATTCATGCAGTCGATCCTGGGCTTCAGGATCTCGGCGGCCTCGAGTGTGTTGTTGAAGATCCACCGGACCCCTTCCCGCCACGCCTCCGATTGCGTTTGATTGGCGGCCCTCATGAAGTGATGGCGCTGACCTTCGGGCGACCAGTGACCGCCCGAGAACAGGTCCTCGATGTCGCGAAAGACGACGTTCCAGTCGATGTTGTCGAGGTCCACGAACCGCGGGTCGTAGGTGCCGAGAGAGCTGCCGAATCGGCGGGCCGCCGCCTTGCTGATGGCCGTGTGCCCATCCAGATTCCAGGCAACCTTGACGCCGGGGATCTTGTCGAGCCAGCTCGGAGCCTTGGAGGGCTCGGCGGAATCGTTTCGGCCGAGAGCGCCGGGAGTATGGCCCGGCAGCTCGGCCGACAAGGGATCCGTGCCCGCCGGCCCCGCGGATCTGGAATTCGGAAGCATGGCGTCACCCCTCCAATGGGCTATGCGATGTCGTATCGGAACGCCCCGCCGTCGGCCACGGAGACGTGCACGCTTGCCACGGGCGCGCCCGTGGCCATCCGCGACAGGAACTCGCCCGACATCTCGGGCAGGAGCGTCCGCGTCAGGATGTGGTCCACGTTGCGGGCGCCGCTTTCGACTTCCTTGCACCGGGCGGCGATCTCTGCCACGACCGCATCGTCGTAGGAGAACTTCGCGCCGTGGTTCTCGGCCAGTCGCGCGCCGATCCGTGACAGCTGCAGCTTGATGATCTCCTTCATGACCTTGTCGCCGATCGGGTAGTAGGGCACGACCACCATGCGGCCGAGCAGGGCCGGCTTGAAGATCTTGATCAGCTCCGGCCGGATGGCCTCGACCAGCTTCTCGGGCTCGGGAGCCGTCTCCGGGTCGGCACAGAGCTTCATCATCGTGTCGGTGGCGGCGTTCGAGGTCAGGAGGATGACCGTGTTCTTGAAGTCGATCTCGCGCCCCTCGCCATCCTCCAGCATGCCCTTGTCGAAGACCTGGTAGAAGAGCTCCATGACGTCCGGATGGGCCTTCTCGACCTCGTCGAGCAGGACCACCGAGTAAGGCTTGCGGCGGACAGCCTCGGTGAGAACGCCGCCTTCCCCGTAGCCGACGTAGCCCGGGGGCGAGCCCTTGAGGGACGACACCGTGTGGGCTTCCTGGTACTCGCTCATGTTGATCGTGATGAGGTTTCGCTCTCCGCCGTAGAGCGTGTCCGCCAGCGTCAGGGCCGTCTCGGTCTTGCCGACGCCCGAGGGGCCGACGAGCAGAAAGACGCCGATCGGTCGCCGGGGATCCGTGAGGTTCGCCCGGGCCGTCCGGATGCGTCGACTGATGGCTTCGAGCGCCTGGCTCTGGCCGATCACGCGGGCCTCGAGCCGGTCCTTGAGCTGCAGGACGGCGTTGATCTCGTCGGTCAGCATCTTCCCGACCGGGATCCCCGTCCAGCCGGAGATGACCTCGGCGATCGTCTGGGAGTTCACCACGGCCTGCATGAGAGGCGTTTCTCCCTGGATCGCGGCGAGCTCGCCCTCGAGCGAAGAAAGCTCCGAGCGCAGTTTCTCGACGTCCCCGGACTCGGCGGGCGCTTTCTGCGCCGCTCCGGTCTTGCGCACGGCCCCGGTCTTGCGGGTTCCGCCTTCGCTCTTGGAACTGCCCGGGGCGAGGGCTTCGAGCTTCTTCCGAACATCGCGGACCTTCCCGACCAGCTCCTTCTCCTTGTCCCACTGCTCGAGGAGCTTTTCGAGCCTGCCCTCGAGGCCCTTTCTCTCGGTCTTCAGCTCCCCGAGGCGCTCCTTGTGGTCGGTCCCCGTCATCGTCTCGCGCTCGAGGGCCTCGATCTCCAGGCCGATCTGCGCCAGCCGCTTCTGCACGTCCTCGATCGGCCCGGGGGTTGCGGCCTGGCCGATCGCGACGCGCGCGCAGGCCGTGTCCAGGACGGAGACGGACTTATCGGGCAGCTGCCGCCCCGAGATGTAGCGGTGCGAGAGGCGCACCGAATCCTCCACGGCCTCGTCCAGGATCCGGACCCCATGGTGCTTCTCGAACTTTTCCGAGACGCCCCGCATCATGGCGATGCCCTTCTCCTCGTCGGGCTCGTCGACCTTGACGACCTGGAAGCGCCGCGTCAGCGCCGCGTCCTTTTCGAAATACTTCTTGTACTCGGCCCAGGTCGTCGCCGCGATCGTGCGGAGCTCGCCGCGGGCGAGAGCCGGCTTCAACAGGTTTGCCGCGTCGTTCTGCCCGGCCTGGCCCCCGGCGCCGATCATCGTGTGCGCTTCGTCGATGAAAATGATGATCGGCTGAGGAGACGCCTTGACCTCGTCGATGACGCCCTTCAACCGGTTCTCGAACTCGCCCTTGATCCCGGCCCCGGCCTGCAGCAGGCCCATGTCGAGGCCCCGCACGGCCACGTTCTTCAACACATCGGGCACATCGCCCTTGGCGATGCGCAAGGCGAAGCCTTCGACCACCGCGGTCTTGCCGACCCCGGCCTCGCCGGTCAGGATGGGATTGTTCTGCCGGCGCCGGGTCAGGATGTCGATGACCTGGCGAATCTCGAAGTCGCGGCCCAGGACGGGGTCGATCTTCCCGGCCCGGGCCTTGCCGGTCAGATCCTCGGTGAACTGGTCGAGCATCTTGGTGCCCTTCGGCACGCCAGCCGGGCCTTCGTCGCCGCCCGCGGCGGTCCCCGGCGCGGCGGCTCCGAGCACGCCGGCCTCGTGCTCCTCCGAGGAGCCTGCCGTCATCTCGGGCAGCTTCTTGCGGAGCGACTCGACGGAGATGTCGTTGAAGGCCTTGGACATGGCCTGGGCGAGCTTGGCGAGATCGCTCGTGGCGAGCAGGGCGACGATCAGGTGGCCCGAGCGGACGCGAGCCGCGCCGTAGTCGATCGAGCCGATGACCCAGGCCTCCTCGACCCACGTCGGGATCCGGTCGGACATCGAGATGCCGCCGTTGTTGCCGCGCTTCAGCTTGTCCACGGCGGCCGTGACGTCCTTGGTGAGGCGCGAGTGGTTGACCTCGAAGTGCCGGAGGATGCGCGCGACGTCCGTGTCGGGCGCCTCCAGCAGCTTCAGGAGGACGTGCTCGATCTCGACCGAATAATTCGTCCGGGAATGGCACAGGCCGGCCGCTCCTTCGAGGGCATTGCGGCAGGTGTCGTCGAGACGTCCGATGAGAGCTTTCAGATTGACGCTCATGCGATTCTTCCTCTCCTGATGGGCCGCTAGTTTGCCACCGAGAGCACGACTTGCGAAGCGTCCTCGGCCAGTTCCTTCGTCTTGAGCCACGTGGTCCAGCCCAGCATCGGCGGTGTCTCCGCCGCCGAAGAGAGCTGGCACGCCGGAACCTCCTCCTTCTTGAGCACGAGCTGAACTTCGAAGTCGAGTTCCCTGTTGACCAGAAAGCGCGTCAGATCCGTCAGCGGGATGTGCGAGGCCCCCGTGGGAAGAAAGCTCACGTACCTCCGGAAGGCGAGGGGGCCGAGACGGACGCGGAACTTCGAGTACTCGGTGAAGACGCGCTCCCCGCAGATGGCGTTGTCGCCGAGGCCGCAGTTGGCCGACCCGAGGAAGGTCCGGTATTCGGGCTCCAGGGGAACCCACTGACCCTGGAACTGCCGGATCGCCACGGGCACGCGGAAGTAGTCCTGGAGAATGCCCTGCAGGGCGATCGCCGAGTGGGGCTGCTGGGCGATCAGCCCGGCATAGAGCAGGAGGCCCTCGTCGGGAACCGACGTCCGCCCCGTCAAACCAGCCGTTCCCATCCCGATCAGGTCGTAGAGGTACTCGGTAAAGGGATCCCGCCGACTCTTCTCGTAGGCGACCGGGAACCGGTACTTCTCCCAGGCGCGAAAGAAGAACGAGATCAGTCGGTGGTTGAAGAGATCCAGAAAGTCCGAGAGCGTCGTGTCCTGAGCTCGCAGGCGGTCGATCACGAGCTGCGTGTAGGCATGGGGCAGCAGGCCCAGGGGCCCGGTCAGGCCCATGAAGGCCACGACCATCTCGAGCGGCATGTCGTCCCGCGCTGCCTGCCGGACCTCGTGGATCTGGCTCGCCGGGAAACCGAGGGAGGCGCGCGTGCGGAAGCGGACGGCCTCGCGGGCCGGCGGCCCGCCAGCGCCCACCGGCTCGCGCTCCCGCTCCATCCTCTCGAGCAGGCGCACGGCCTGGAAGAACTCGAAGCGGTATCCCTCGTCGAGAAGCTGCTGCCTCACAGGACGATGTGCTCCCCCGCCCGCGGCGGCCACCGGCGGATCACGCCCTCGCGCTGCCTCGAGGTCAGGACGAGCTGCGAGAAGGAGTTCACGGACGCGTAGAGACCCAGGAAACGTTCCAGGACGGTCGCCAGCAGGAACATGCCGCCGCCGATGAACTGCTGCTCGTCCAGGCCCAGCGTCACCTCGATGCCCCGCACGAACCCCGACCCGGCCGAGCCGATGGGGCGCAGCACCCGCCGCGACGACAGCGACGCGATGCCCGCGATCTGCTGCCGGTTGACCGAAGAGTCGGCGAAGTCGTAGATCTTCAGGATCTCCTGCAGGGCCTCGGGCCCCCGGCCGCCTTCCACGAGCGACAGGTAATTGAGGGAGAGATGGGAGATGAGCCTCCACTGGAGGCCCCGCCGCATGGGCACGCGCAGGGCCGGCGTCGGCTTGCGCAGGCAGCGGATCCCCGAGAACACGCCGGCTCCTTCGAGCTCGAAGTCTCCCGATGGGTTGCCGAAGGGCAGCTTGCCCGGCAGGTCCCGGTTCGTGCAGATGGTCTCGACGCTCAGCGTCTCCGTCCGCGGAACCGAGGGGTTGAAGCCGAGGTCCACCAGAGTCAGGTAGACCTCGGTGCCCTCGTCGTCCTTGCGCTGCGAGGGCCTGCGGCTGACGTGCCAGAAGGTCTCCCCGTCTTCCGCGCCCGAGCCGTGCCGGACGGAGTAGAAGGGCCGGTACGTGACGGGCTTCTCCGTGTCCGCGAGCAGGCCGGTCACGGCATCCACCGAGTAGACCTCGAGGGCGTTGGGCCGGGCAACGTCCGGGATCACGCGGTACTCGCTCTGGAGCTGCGTCACGCGGATGGGCTCGGCCACCTGCGAGAAGAGGTTCACGATGGGCGTGCAGTGCAGGCGGAACGTCTGCGCGTTCACGCTCTTCTCCAGGCCGAACTCCTTCTTGAGCGCGAAGCCGATCTCGAGCGAGCCTCCGGCGGAGGACCGTGCCGCGGCCGACAGCCCCGAGATCTCGAAAAAGAAGAACTTCTCCGGAAAGGCGAAGTACTCCTGCAGCAGGCGGTAGCCGAGGAAGGACCGATCTCCGTAGGGCAGAAGCCCCTCGTCCCGTTCGAACCCGACGGCCACGAGAGACCCGGGAGGCAGCGCCGCCGTCTTGCCGGGCGGGCCGGCCGACACCTGCACGACGTCGTTGAAGAGCATCTCGTAGACAGCGTGCTGGAGCTTGGACTCGGCCTGGATGCAGAAGCGCAGCCTATGGAACGGCCTCGTGCTCCCGTCGGGGTCCTTCTCCTGGAGCTCTCCAAACCCGATGCCGCCCATCGTCTTCAGTTCGACGCGCAGGAAGCTGCGGGTGCCGGGCGCCGTGGCCGAGCCGGGCGCCGGCATCTCGAAGCGGGCCGAGGCCACGTCCACGGGCCAGATCGTGACCGGGTACACCGTTCGGAAACGGCAGGGATATCCGTCCACGGGATCCGAGCGCAAGAGCGAGCCCCGCGGGATCGTCTGGCCCATCTTCGTCTGGGCGTGCTCGGCGTCGAGAGCGAAGTGGGCGACGGAGACCGACGGAATAGGCGCCAGGAAATGCGGGTACAGGACCGAGAGGAGCGACTCCGTCAGCTCCGGGAACTCGTCGTCGATCTTGAGGTGGACGCGGCTGGCGAGGAACGCGACCGCCTCGATCATCCGCTCGACATGCGGGTCCTCGCAGCGCTCCGGCTCGAGCTGGAGGCGGGACGCGATCTTCGGGTACTTCTGCGCGAACTCGGCGCCGAGCTGGCGCAGGTAGGACAGCTCGCGCTCGTAGTATCCGAGCAGGTCGTCGCGCACTACGCGTCTCCCTTGACCTGGAACTCGCCGCTCGCCAGCTGCAGGGTCGTATCGAACGTCACGGGCTCGGGAGCGGGATCCACCTTGAGGCGCGCGTCGATCCGGAAACGGACCGCGCGCTCGGTCTCGACCTCGCTCTCGAGGCTGACCTCCACGCCTTCCAGCCGGGGCTCGAACACCCGCACCGTCTCGGCCACGGCGTCGCGAAGGCGCATGCGGTCATCCGGGCTCTTGACGGACGCCGTCGTCAGGTCGGGCAGTCCGTACAGGACGAGCGACTGGTTGACCTCCGTCAGACCCTCGGGCACCTCTTGGGGCGTGGCCCGCGTGTTCAGGAGCCACTCGAGGTCCCGCTTCACGGCCTGCTTGAGAAGGCGCAGATTCGTCTGCCGCGTGGCCGGCGCCTCGCGCGTCTCGCCCGGCCGGTCGTCGATCAACCGATCGAGAACGGATGGCGTGATCCGAATCTCGTTGTCAAGACGCGACATGGTCGGCGCCCCTCCGCCGGCCCGAAGCGCCGGCCGTCAACCGGGTCGAGACGACCGCCGCCGGGGCGCTAGCCCGCCGCCGGCTTGGGCAGATCGGTGACCAGCCGCAGCGAGACCTGCAGCTCATCCAGCTGGAAGTGCGGCTTCAAGAACGCGACCGCCTTGTAGGCGCCGGGCTTGCCGGGGATCTCCACGACCTCGACCCGGGCGTCCCGCAGCGGGAACTGGGCCTTGACCGTCGGCGACGCGGAGTCGTCGGCCGTCACGTAGTTGGAAATCCACTGGTTCAGGAACCGCTCGCAGTCGATCCGCGACATGAAGCTGCCGATCTTGTCCCGCATCATCGCTTTCAGATAGTGAGCGAAGCGCGAGACCGCGAAGATGTAGGGCAGCTGCGCCGACAGCCGCGCGTTGGCGTTGGCGAAGTCCTGGTCGTACTTGCGGGGCTTCTGGGCCGACTGCGCACCGAAGAACGCGGCGTAGTCCGTGCCCTTGCAGTGCACCAGGGGAATGAAGCCCAGGTCCGAGAACTCCTTCTCCCGGCGGTCCGTGATGGCGATCTCCGTCGGGCACTTCAGAGCGACGTCGCCTTCGTCCGTCTTGAAGGTGTGGGTCGGCAGGCCCTGCACGAGACCGCCGCCCTCGACGCCGCGGATGGCGACGCACCACTGGTACAGGGCGAACGCTTCCGTCAGGCGCGTGCCAAAGGAGTACGCCGCATTGCCCCACAGGTACTTCTTGTGGTCGCGGCCGTCCACGTCCTCCTCGAAGTTGAAGCTCTCCGTGGGCACGGTCTCCTTGCCGTAGGGCAGGCGCATGAGCGTGTGCGGCAGCGTCAGCCCGACGTAGCGGGAGTCTTCCGAGTCGCGGAAGGAGCGCCACTTGGCGTACTCCGTGCGGTCGAAGATCTTGGCGAGATCCCGCACCTCGGCGAGATCCGTGAAGGTGTCCCACCCGAAGAGCTCCGGGGACGCCGCCGAGACGAACGGGGCGTTGGCGGCGGCCGCCACCTGCGAGACCTTCTCGAGCAGCGCCATGTCCTGCGGGTGGTTGGAGAACTCGTAGTCGCCGATCAGCGCGCCGAAGGGCGCGCCGCCGAACGTGCCGTACTCCTCCTCGTACACCTTCTTGAAGAGCGCCGACTGGTCGAACTCGGCCGCTCTCTCGAGGTCCTTCAGGAGATCCTTCTTCGAGACGTTCAGCACCCGGATCTTCAGCATCGTGCCGGTCTCGCTCTCGTAGACGAGATGGTGCAGCCCGCGCCACGACGACTCCAGCTTCTGGAACTCGGCCTGGTGCATGATCTCGTTCAGCTGCGCCGAGAGGAGCTGGTCGATCGCCGCGATGCGCGCGTTGATCGAGGCCTCGAGATCCCGCGAGACGACGACTTCGCCCTTCATGACCTGCGAGACGAACTCGCCGATCAGGTCCTTCGCCTGCTCGACCTGAGACTCGTTGCGGGCGAGGCGGCCCTCTTCGATGATCTGGGACAGCAGGTCCCTTTCGCCCTGCTCCTCGCGGACGACGACCTGTCCCTTGCCCTTCTCCGGATTCTTGCTCATTTGGGCTCCTCTTCGCCTTTCTCCTTCTCTCCGCCCTCGAGGCCGAGAGACTTGGAGAGCTGCTGCTGCGCCGAGGCGTTCTCCATCACGTTCTGCAGCATCTCCTCGAGCTTCTGGTTGCCGTCGGTCTTGGACAACAGGTCGCGCAGCTTCTGGCGGCCCTCGACCAGCTTGCGCAGCGGCTCGACCTGCTGGACGACCTGGTCGGGCTCGAAGTCGGCGAGGCTGTTGAAGTTGAGCTCGACGTTCAACTTGCTGCCGTCGTTGGCGAGCTTGTTGTCCACCCGCATCGCCAGGCGCGGCGCCATGCCCGCGAGGACCTGGTCGAAGTTGTCGCGGTCGATCTCGATCAACTTCCGGTCTTTGACCCTCGGCAGCTGCTGGGCCGGCTGACCCGAGAAGTCCCCGAGGACCCCCACGACGAACGGCAGCTCCCGGAGCTCGATGGCCCCGCCGATCTCGACGTCGTACGTGATCTGAACGCGCGGCGGGCGGACGCGCTTCAGTTTCTGCTGGATGCTTTCTTTCTTTGGCGGCATGCGACTCTACTCCTTCGCGAAAACTGCCTTGGTCCCCTACCGTTTTCTCATGAAGCCGATTTCAATCCCAGTGTCTCCTTGATGGCTTCCAGCAATCCGCCGTCCTTGATGACGTCGGCCAGCCAGGCGTCCAGGGGCATCTGCCCCCAGGTGATCGCCCGCTGCACGAGATAGGACACGGGGCTGTGCGGCTCCGTGCGCCGGAAGTAGTCGGCGACCTGGGCCAGCCGCGCCAGGGCGTCCTGGCGCGAGCGGATCGACCCCGTCGCCGCCGGCGTCCCGGAAGCCGCGGCCCCTTCTTCCCCGCCCTCTTCCGCGCCGATGTCGGCGGCCGAGGGCTCTTCGGCCCGCTTCTCCTTGAGCGTCTTGTCCGCGAAGTCCTTGACCTGGTCGAGGGACTTCTTGAGCTCTCCTAAGCCCGGCGTCTCGCGGCCGAACTTGTCGTCCATCGCCCGGTCGAGCGCCTTGAATTCCTGGACGCACTCCGAGAGCTGCCCGGCGACCTCCTCGTAGAAGGCGCGCT
>Ga0335085_10013981_pt1 | contig 11742 bp, 10 predicted proteins | sample Lox_Sample_45_FD_206712 | JGI IMG/M metagenome (GOLD analysis project Ga0335085, IMG submission 206712) | Soil microbial communities from Loxahatchee National Wildlife Refuge, Florida, United States - Lox_Sample_4.5 | ecosystem: Environmental > Terrestrial > Soil > Wetlands | place: USA...
ACGTTGCTGAACTCGTCGACGGAGTAAGGAAGCTCCATGCGATAGATGCGCGCGGAATTGATCAGGCGCTGCATGTGCTCGCGGAGGCGGAAGATGGCGGGACCCTGCGTGGTCTCGTAGCAGCGAATGCCCTCGAAAATTCCCGAGCCGTAGCTCACCACATGAGCCAGGACGTGCAGCTTGGCATCATCCCAATTGATGAACTTTCCGTTGTGCCAGATTTTCTCGGTTTTCTGAACGGGCATGGGGCTTCTCCCTCGTGGTGGATCCGTACGGCGGCTTGCACTTTCAGAATAGAGGAGCGCTGGGGGAGCGTCAACGAAATCGGTGTTTGCATCGGGGAAAAACGCGGGCCAAATTGGCGCGGTTGTTGGCGATGTCAGGCAGACCTCAGCGCTCATCAATCATCTAAGAAAAAGAGCCGGTCTGAAGACCGGCCACTACACAGGCATTCGCTACTGAGGCGGTTGAGCCGCGGGTGGAGGTTGCTGGGTCTTATCCGCAGGGCGTTCCTCCATCATGGAGGCGGAGCGAGCCAGGAGCTTGCCGTTGTGGTTTTCCCAGATGCCGAGCAGGATGAACGGCAGAATCGTGGAGGCGGCCCAGAGCTTCGCATTACGCGGCAGCTTCGCTTCTGGCTCCCAGCGGAAGAGTTGCGAGGAGATGAAGATCGCCAGAGACGCCCAGACCAACAGGCAGCCGATCTCCGCCCAAAGCGAGGTTACCCAGGCGCCGTCCACCATGGCGCGTTGCAGACCGCTCACGAGATAGGTAGCGGGCAAAAAGAGCGCGACGTGTTGCGCCACCTTGGGAAGGTCCGGCAGGGGCACGGTCGCCCCGGAAACGAAAATCAGGGCGAACCAGAGCAGTTGATTGATGATCTGCGTTTCCTGCATGGTGTTGGTGACGCTGGCGACGATCAAGCCTAACGAAGCGAAGGATCCGATGCCCGCCAGAGCCAGCACCAGAACACTGAAGAGGTTTCCGAAATGCGTGACGTGATAGATCGTGCGGGCCAAAAGCAGTTCCAGGATCACGGTCGGGAGGATCAGCACCATGTTCGCAAGGATACTGGAGCAAATCATGCTGAATGCGGACACTGGGGACAGCCGGAACCTCCGTAGAATACCTTGCTCCCGCCAAGTGACGATCTGCGCGCTCAATCCCCAGAACGTGCCCATCACGGACATAGAGATGACCGGGCCCAGCAGGTAGCGCACGACGATGGGATTGCCTTTAGCGAAGACGCTGCCGTAGAGAAAAAAGAACGCCATGGGCATCACCAGGCTGAAAAACAAGAATGCCTTGTTGCGCAGGGTGATGCGAATGCGCATAGAAACCAGAGTGAGGATGGTCTTCAATCGCGCAGCCTCCGTCCGGTGAGTTCGATAAAAACGTCTTCGAGCGAAGGAGTGGAGATCTCCAAGCTGACCAGTTCGTTGTTCTCGGCTTCGAGGTGCTTCACCAGCGCGACGATGGCCGGGGCGGTTTTCCGGCAGTGCAGCACGTAGGTACCGTCGACTTCGCGGGCGTCATTCACGCCGTCGAGGCCCTTGAGGGTGGCATTCGAAGCCGGCTTGGCGAAGCGCGCTTCGATGCGGGAAGTGTGCTCGGATTTCTGTTTCAGCTCGCGGGGACTGCCGAGGGCGATTACTTTGCCGTGGTCGACGATAGCCACGCGATCGCAGAGGCGTTCGGCTTCTTCGATGTAGTGGGTGGTCAGGACAATGGTTTTTTTCTCGCGCCGAAGTTCTTCGATGATGTCGTAAATTTCGCGGCGCACTTGGGGATCAAGTCCCGCGGTCGGCTCGTCGAAAAACAGCACCTTGGGATCGTTTACCAGCGCCATGGCCAGAGCCAGGCGCTGCTTTTGTCCGCCGGAAAGCTGGTTGTAAAAAGCGTTGCGTTTTTCTTCCAGGCCGAAGCGGCGCAACAGGTCGTCAACATTCCGCTTGCGCTTGTAGAAACCGGCGAACATGCGGATGGCCTCGTTGACGCGCAGCTTGTCGGGAAGAGAAGTGGCCTGCAGGGTTGCGCCAATTTCGTTCTTCAGCGCGATGGAATCTTTCTGGGGATCGAGTCCGCAAACGGAAATGGTGCCGCCATCGGGGATGCGCAGGCCTTCCAGAACCTCCACGGTGCTGGTTTTCCCGGCGCCGTTCGGGCCAAGCAGACCGAAGACTTCGCCCTCGGCAACGGAAAAGCTTACTCCGCGCACGGCTTCGACATCGCCGTAGCGCTTCACGAGGTTCTCCACCCGCAGAATCGGATTGTCCATGGTCGCGAAACCTCTATGGTACCGCAGGTGGGCGTAAGGCTCTAACGCGACTTGCCTACTTGCCGCCAAGATGGCGGCGCTAACAAGTCGTTCCTACATTTTCTTGCGGGATGATTTGTTGAGTTTTTTGCGGGTCTTGATGGACGACTTGGTTTTGCGTTTTGGCGCCCAGCCGTGGCGGGCGTAATCGACGCGCATCTCGAGGATCTTTACGCCTTCGCTTTCGAGGAGCTTGCGCTGGAGGGAGGCATGCGGCTCCGGGATCAGGAGCTTTCCGCGGTCGCCGACGACGCGATGCCAGGGGATTCCTCTGCCGGAAGGGGTCGCTGCCAAGGCCCTGCCCGCGGTCCTCGCCCCGCCGCGCAAATGCAAAACCTTGGCGAGCGTCCCATAGGTAGTAACCCGGCCGCGGGGAATTTGTTGCACCAGTTTATAGACAGGATCCCAGCTCATGGTGGAAGAGCATGGTAGAGGGGAAGCGCGGCGGGTGCAAGCGACCTTTCGTGGCGAGGCGTGTTGGATAGAGTGTATGAGTTGGCCAAGAAAAACGGATCGCGAGCGTAGAGGAAACTCCGATGAAACGCAGCGAAAAATCCGATGGGGAATCGCCCGCGGCTTGCGACATGATAGGCGCAACCGTGGGACGGGCAACGATTACTCATACGACGCATCCAACCTTGAACGATGTAGTGGAATTGCCTTACACTACAGCGCAAGTGAGATCGCAGCCCGCTGCCAAGGGCCGCGCTCAGGAAGCCTCCGTGGCTTTTGTCCGCCGCAAAGGGAATGCCTATTACCTGGTGCACAACGTGCGCCGCGGCGGGAAAGTGCGGCAACTGCATCTGGCACGCCTTGGCGAACGCGCGCGCATCACCGACGACGTGGTCAAGGAAGTCTCCAAGAAACATCCCTTCATCGATCTGAACTGGCGCTCCCTCCGCCAACAGTTGGACAGTCAGATCGATCTGGCCGACCCCAAATCCCCAGCGGTCCTGAAACTCGTAGACGCCCTTCGTACTCTCAATCTTGATCTGGCGGATCTGTATCCGCAGATGCTGCGGCTTTCCGAATCACCCGCGGTGGCCCGGGAGCTGCTGGTGCAGATGCGGCTGCTCCATTCGACCATCCAGGTGAAGCTCGACCAGTTTGGCGGCAAGGATCATCTAAAGAGGATGAGCCGAGCCGGCGGTCGGTACGGGACAGCGGCCCCGGAATTCCGGGGGCGCTAGGGAGGCGGTCATGGCAACAGGCGATGTTTCACTGAATCCGAACGTTCGCAGCGCCGACACGATTGAGTTTCAGAACGCGCTGCGGGCGAAGATCGTCGGCCAGGATGACGGCGTGCAGGCCCTGGTGGAACTGTTCCAGGTGTTCACCGCCGGGTTGAACTCACCCGGGCGTCCCGTGGGGAATCTTCTGTTTCTCGGGCCGACGGGTTCCGGCAAGACGCGCATCGTGGAAGCGGCCGCCGAAATTCTGTTTGGGAGCCCGCGGGCGGTGATCAAGATCGACTGCGCCGAATTCCAGCACTCGCATGAGATCGCCAAGCTAATCGGCTCACCGCCAGGCTACCTCGGCCATCGGGAAACCCACCCCCTGATCACCCAGGAGGAGCTGGCCAAGAGCCACACGGAGAAGCTGAAGCTCTCCTTTCTGTTGTTTGACGAGATTGAGAAAGCGAGCGACGCGCTGTGGCAATTGCTGCTCGGCATGTTGGATAAGGCCACGCTGACCCTAGGTGACAACCGGCGAGTGGACCTTTCCCAGACGGTCATCTTTATGACCTCTAATCTTGGCGCCCATGAGATTACGGACCTGATGGACGGCGGGTACGGCTTCATCAAGTCGACGGACAAGCCGCAATCCGACATGGACCAGAAGGTGGAGCGCACAGCGGTGGAAGCGGCCCGGAGGAAATTCTCACCGGAGTTCATGAACCGTCTCGATAAGATCGTGGTGTTCCGGCAGCTCAAGAGGCCCGAACTGGAGTCGGTTCTCGATATCGAGCTGGGACTTGTGCAAAAGCGCGTACTCGATACCGCTACGCATAAATTCCTCTTTCGGGTGACGGACTCCGGGCGGGAATTCCTGCTCCAGGAAGGGACAGATCAGCGTTACGGCGCGCGGCACCTCAAAAGGGCAATTGAGAGATACCTTGTTTATCCATTAGCGAACCTGCTGGCCACGCAGCAGGTCAATCTGGGCGATCTGGTGCGCGTGGATTGGGACGGAGTGCACAAGGAGTTGACATTCGTCCGGGAAAAGGAAGGCGCGATCGTGCCGCAGGAAGGCAGCGAAGAGCTACTGCCCGCCGCCGCCGCACCGTTACAGGATGGGCTAGGCAAAGATGCGCCAACGGAAGCAGTTGCGGACAAAGCCTCGGCGCCGGCGGCGTTGAGCGCGGCCAATCCGGCCGTGGCCCGGCAGGCGCTGCAAGGCCGCAAGAAAGACCATCGCTAGAAGCCGCTAGAAGCCGGAGAATCATCAGGCTGGCGTGGAAGTTGGCCAAAGGGTTAGCGATCTAGGGCCTAGGAAGTGTGTGTGACGGATAGCCCAATGGCCTGTAACCTTTGACACAATTTGTTTCATCCCTCTCAATTTTTGACACATTCGGGACACCTTTTCTGCCCGTGAGACGGTTTCCATAGCGGCAACACTCCTATCTCGTTGAACTTCCAGTCTTTCCCGAATCGTTCAGGTAATTCTCACATTGGCATGCCCCATGCTCTTGTGTCGTTACCTGTCGGATTGAGACGTTGACTTTTTCTCAATCTTGCCGATAGAGCGGTGAGGCGAGGGGCCAACACCACTCGGGGAAGGCTTTATGAAAGCAGCGGCGAAGCAACAGCTGGATCCCACCATCCGCAGCAACGATACGCACGACTTCCACCAGTCGCTGCGCGCGAAGATCGTTGGCCAGGAAGAAGGGGTGCAGGCGCTGGTGGACCTTTACCAGGTCTTCTGCGCCGGCCTGAACTCGCCGGGACGCCCAGTGGGCAACCTGCTGTTCCTGGGGCCGACGGGGTCGGGCAAGACGCGCATCGTGGAAGCCGCCGCGGAAATCCTGTTTGGCGACCCGCGCATGGTTATCAAGGTGGATTGCGCCGAGTTCCAGCACTCCCACGAAATTGCGAAGTTGATCGGTTCGCCGCCAGGGTATCTTGGCCACCGCGAAACCCATCCCCTGATCACCCAGGAAGAACTTGCCAAGAGCCACAGTGAAAAGCTGAAGCTGTCGTTCCTGCTTTTTGACGAAATTGAAAAGGCCAGCGATGCGCTGTGGCAGTTGCTGCTCGGCATGCTGGACAAGGCCACACTGACCCTCGGCGATAACCGGCGCGTGGACCTTTCGCAGACCGTAATTTTCCTCACCTCCAACCTGGGCGGCGGGGAGATCACGGAACTCATGGGCGGCGGCTACGGATTTGTGAAGTCCGACGACAAGCCGAAAGACAACCTGGACATCAAAGTGGAGCGCACGGCGGTGGAAGCGGCGCGGCGGAAGTTCTCTCCGGAATTCATGAATCGCTTGGACAAGGTGGTGGTCTTCCACCCGCTTCAGCGCAAGCAGCTCGAGCAGGTTCTGGACATCGAACTGGCGATGGTCCAGCAGCGCGTTCTGGAGACGGCCAAGGGCCAGTTCCTTTTCCGCGTGACCACCAATGGCCGCGACTTCCTGCTGCAGGAAGGCACGGACCAGCGTTACGGCGCGCGCCATCTGAAGCGCGCCATCGAGCGCCACGTGGTTTATCCCATGGCGAACCTGCTGGCGACGGACCAGGTGCGCATGGGCGACATGATTTGCATCGATTGGGATTCTTCGGACGATCACCTGCACTTTGTTCGCGAAGGCGAGAACGTGGCCATCCCGGTGCGCAAGGCCGAGGCGCCGGTTTCGGCGACGAAGGCCGCGCAAGCCAAGGGCGGACGTCCCGTGGAAGCGCCCGGCGCGCAGCTGCCGCCGGAGCCTGCGCCGCGGTTCGCGCGCTAAACTTTCCTTAACCTGTCGGAGAAGGCCCGGACTCACCAGCGTCCGGGCTTTTTCTCTTTCGGCCTCTCACGCATGGTTTTTGGCCGCCTCCCGCCGCGGACCATTCCTGAGCCGCCTGTGCGGAACGCTTGCTACGATGAAAATTCGCGCTGGCTAATGCTGGTGGACCTCCGCCCGCGGAACGCGGCCTTGCTGGTGAATCTCTTCCGCGCGCTTGAGGGCTTCCTCGATATTGGCGCAGATGTTTTCCGCGCCGATGTGCCGGTCGAAGTCCGCCTCGCGCATCAAGGCGGCGGGCTGGGGGCGTGCGCCGCAGACGAGCATGGTCCGTCCGCTGGCCTGCAATTGCGCAGCGAGCTCTTCGAGGGCGGCGATGCCGGTGGCGTCGATCGCAGTCATGTTGCGCAGGCGAAGAATCACGATGGGCGGCAAGGAGGCGATATCTTCGGTGACTTCGGCGATTTTGTCGGTCACGCCGAACAGGAACGGGCCATGGATGCGATAGACGGCGGTGTATTCCGGAATGTCCTTATCCTGCAAGATGTGCGCGCGGCCGTCTTCGATGTATTCCTCGGTGACTTTCGAAACCGTGGTGGTCATCGAGATTTTTCGGATGAAGCTGAAGGCGGCCAGGATCATGCCCACTTCCACGGCGAGCGTTAAATCTGCGACCACGGTGAGCGTCATGGTCAGCAGCCAGACGCTGATATCCATTTTGCTCAGCTTTAGAATTTCGGGAATTTCGGCCCAGTCGCCCATGTTGTAAGCGACCATGAGGAGGATTCCCGCCAGCGCGGCGAGCGGGACATTTTTCACCAGGGGCGCAGCGAATAAAATGACGGCCAGAAGCGTGAGCGCGTGAATCATGCCGGCAATCGGGGATTTCGCGCCGGAGCGAACGTTGGTGGCGGTGCGCGCAATCGCGCCGGTGGCAGGCAAGCCGCCAAACAAGGGAGAGGCGATGTTGGCTACACCCTGGGCGATGAGCTCCACGTTCGGATTGTGCTTGTCGCCGCTCATGCGGTCGGAAACGACGGCCGAAAACAAGGATTCGATCGCGCCGAGCATGGCCACGGTCACGGCCGGCGAGAGAAGATGCAGGAGCAATTGCGGCTGGAGGTGCGGCACGGAAAGGTGGGGCAAACCGCTGGGAATGCCGCCGAAGCGGGTGCCGATTGTCTCCACGGGGAGATGGAAGAGCGCCACGGCCGCCGTCGCGCCAAAGCAGACCACAATGGCGCCGGGCACGCGCTTCATGAACCTCGCGCAAATGATCATTACGGCCAGGGAGCCAAATCCCAGCGCCGTCGCCACCCAATTCAAGGTATGAAAATTCTCGGCAATCGCGCCCATGCGATGGAAGAAGTCGCCGGGAACATGCTCCATGCGGAGGCCGAACAGATCGCGGATCTGGGTGCTGGCGATGAGTATGGCGATGCCGTTGGTGAAGCCCACGACCACGCCTCGCGGGAAGAACTTCACCATGCTGCCGAGACCGGTGACGCCCATGAGGACGAGCAGCACGCCCGCCAGCATCGTGCAGGTGAACAATCCGTCCAGACCGTAGCGAGAGATGATGCCCAGGACGACGACCACGAAGGCGCCCGTGGGGCCGCCGATTTGTGTTTTCGAGCCGCCCAGCGCGGAGATCAGGAAGCCGGTGACAATCGCGCAGTAAATGCCCGCCTGCGGCGAAACACCGGAGGCGATCGCGAACGCCATGGCCAACGGCAGGGCCACGAGACCAACTGTGACGCCGGCAATCAGGTCCGAAATGAATTTCTTGGTGTTGTACTCGCGCAGCAGGATTACCGATTTCGGTAACCACGCATTGAGTGCCGCAGCCATCGTCTTACAACCTGCTTCCGTCCGACATCCGATAAGTCTACCAGCACGGAAAGAGAACTTTGTGACCTGTGAACATGTGTGCCCACGCCGCCAACTGGGTTTTGAACGATTTCGATTCGAGTGGGTCGGAGAAGAGCAGAGGCAGGAATGGTGGTACTCCAAGAAGGCGGCGTAAAGCCGCCCCTACTCTAGGCGGGTTAGTCGGCGGCTTCGGTGCGTTTGCCGGTTGGCTGCCAACGAAGGACGGGTTTGCGTGCGGCGCCGACTTCGTCCAATCGGCGGACGCGGGTGGTATGCGGGGCGGTCTTCACCAGGTCCGGAGTTTCGGCAGCTTCCTGTGCAATGGATTTCATGGCGTCAATGAAAAGGTCCATTTCCTCGATCGATTCCGACTCCGTCGGCTCGATCATCAGCGCGCCCGGCACGATCAATGGAAACGCCGTTGTGTAGGGATGGAAGCCGTAGTCAATCAGGCGCTTGGCGATATCCATCGTGTTGACGCCGTTCTTTTTCTGGATGGCGTCGCTGAAGACGACCTCGTGCATGGATGGTTTGGTGTACGGCAAATCGTAGACGCCTTCGAGTCCCTTGCGGATGTAGTTCGCGTTCATCACCGCGTCTTCGGTGGCCTGGCGCACGCCTGGACCATACGCCAGAATGTAGGCCAGCGCCCTCACGAGGACTCCGAAATTGCCGACGAACGCGCGCACGCGGCCGATGCTTTCCTTGCGTTGAAAATCGAACGCCAGGTGCCCGGCCTCTTTTTCGACCAGTACCGGCACAGGGAGATATGGCTCGAGAATTTTCTTCATGGCCACGGGGCCCGCGCCGGGGCCGCCGCCACCATGCGGAGTGGAAAATGTTTTGTGCAGATTGAGGTGCATGACGTCGACGCCGAGATCTCCCGGCTTGGTGATGCCGGCGAGGGCGTTCATGTTTGCGCCGTCCATATAGAGCAGCGCGCCCTTGGCGTGGAGGATTTCCGCGATTTGCGGAATCTGCTGTTCGAAGATGCCGAGGGTGCTGGGATTGGTGAGCATCAGCGCGGCCACGTCGGGCGTCACCTGCTCGCGCAATTTTTCCAGGTCGACCTGGCCTTCGGCGTTGGACTTGATGTTTTCGACATCGTAGCCGGCGATGACGGCCGTGGCGGGATTCGTGCCGTGCGCCGAGTCTGGAATCAAAACCTTTTTGCGCGGATTGCCATTTTTCGTGTGATGCGCGCGAATCAGCAGCAAGCCCGTCAGTTCGCCCTGCGCGCCGGCCGCAGGCTGCAGCGTGATCGCGTCCATGCCGGTAATTTCGAGAAGACATTTTTCGAGGAGTTGCAGGATGCGCAGGCAGCCCTGGGAGAGTTCCTGTGGCTGGTACGGATGCTCGGTTGCAATGCCATGCAAGCGCGCGACGAATTCGTTGACGCGCGGGTTGTACTTCATCGTGCAGGAACCCAACGGATACATGCCGAGATCGATGGCGTAATTCCACGTGGAAAGCCGCGTGAAATGGCGAATCACTTCGATCTCGCTGACTTCCGGAAAGGCCTCGACTCCTCCTCGCCGGTAGGTGTCGCCCAGCGCCTGCGCCGGGTCGACCGCGGGCACATCCAGGGGCGGGAGTTCAAACGCGCGCTTACCCGCGGAAGATTTTTCGAAAATCAGTCCTTCGTTTTGATTGGTGTGCCGCGTCGCTTTCTTGATCCGCTCGCTCATCTTCCTCTTCTTTGTGCCGCTGGCGTTCGGCCCACTTATGCCGTCACCGCGTTGCGTACTGCGGTCACGAACCGCTCAATCTCCACCCTGGGAGTCGTCTCGGTCACGCAGACCAGAGCATTCTTCGAAAGCTCCGGATACGCGGTTCCCAGAACAAAGGGTCCGACGATTTTCTCGCGCAGCAGAGCCGAGTTCACCATGCGCGCCGACTTTGGAAATTCCACCGCAAACTCATTGAAAAACGGTCCGGAGAACGTGCGCTTCACCCCCGGAATCTTTTCCAACTTAGATAAGGCAAAATGCGCCTTCGAGAGATTCTGCTCCGCCTGCTCGCGCAATCCCTCTTTGCCGAGCAGCGTCAAATGGACGGTCGCGGCCAGAGCGCATAGCGCCTGGTTGGTGCAGATATTGGAGGTCGCTTTTTCGCGCCGGATATGCTGCTCCCGGGTGGCCAGCGTGAGCACAAAGCCGCGATGGCCGGCGGAGTCCGTGGTTTGTCCGGCGAGGCGTCCCGGCATCTGGCGGACATATTTGTCGCGCGAAGCCACGACGCCGACGTAGGGGCCGCCGTAGCTTGGAGCGAGTCCGAAGCTTTGGCCCTCCATGGCCACGATGTCCGCTTCGGCGGGAGGCTTCACCGCACCCAAGGAGACGCCTTCGGCGATTGCCACGACGAGGAGCGCGCCGGCCGCTTGCGTGATTTTCGCCAGCGCCGCGGGGGATTCGATGACGCCGAAGAAGTTCGGCGATTGCACGACGACGGCGCAGACGTCGTCGCGGAGGGCGGCCTGCAGCGCCTTCTCGTCGAGCGTGCCCGCCGCGGTATAAGAAATTTCCTCCACGTGGAGGCCGGAATTTTTGGCGTAGGTACGCAGCACTTCGCGGTATTCGGGGTGGACGGAGCGGCCTACGAGGACGCGGCGCCGGCCGGTGACACGCTCGGCCATGAGCACCGCTTCGGTGGTGGCCGTTGAACCGTCGTACATCGAAGCGTTGGCGACTTCCTGTCCGGTCAACTGGCACATCAGGGTTTGGAATTCGAAGATCGCCTGCAGGGTGCCCTGGGTGATTTCCGCCTGGTATGGGGTGTAGGAGGTCAAAAATTCGCCGCGCTGGATGATTGCGTCGGTCACCACGGAGCGCAAATGATTGTAAACGCCGGCGCCGAGAAAACTGGTGTAGCCGGCGGAGTTTTCTCCCGCGCGCGCCTGAAAATACTCGATCACTTCCTGCTCGGAATACGGCCCAGGGAGATTCAGCGGCTTTTTCAGCCGGTAGGCTTCGGGGATGGACGAGAACAGCTCTTCTACGGATTTAATGCCAATCGCGGCCAGCATTTCCTGCCGCTCGGCCGGGCTCTTCGGGAGATAGCGCATCAGGCGGAGGCTTCCTTCTTTTTCTCGGCGATGTAGGCTTCGTAAGCGGCCGCGTCCATCAGCGAAGAAAGTTCGGCGGGGTTCGAGAGCTTCATCTTAATGAGCCAGCCTGCGCCGTGCGGATCGGTATTGATCGCCTCCGGCTTTTGCTGCAGCCCGGCGTTGGATTCGACGACTTCGCCGGTTGCGGGGGCATAAATATCGCTGACGGCCTTGACGGATTCCACGGAGCCAAAGGTTTTCCCGGCGGTCAAGGCTTTGCCCGCAGCGGGGAGTTCGACGAACACAACGTCGCCCAGTTCACTTTGTGCGTAATCCGTGATCCCGACGGTGGCGATGTCGCCCTTCACGTCGACCCACTCGTGTTCCTTGCTGTAACGGAATTGCGTTGGATATGCCATGGAGCCACCCTTTCTGGAACGTGCTTTGCCTCAGGACTGCACCGCGCTGACCTTCTTCGGCCGTTTGTAAAACGGCGTGGACACCACCTGCGCCTTGCACCGCTGCGAACGAATCTCGACGAAGATCGGCGTGCCCAGC
>Ga0335085_10013982_pt1 | contig 11742 bp, 11 predicted proteins | sample Lox_Sample_45_FD_206712 | JGI IMG/M metagenome (GOLD analysis project Ga0335085, IMG submission 206712) | Soil microbial communities from Loxahatchee National Wildlife Refuge, Florida, United States - Lox_Sample_4.5 | ecosystem: Environmental > Terrestrial > Soil > Wetlands | place: USA...
AGATTACCTGGAGCCGTCGCTGGAAAGGTATCTCGATAACAATTCAAGTGCAACAGCGCCAAGCTACGCCAGTTGCACAGGAAGCTCAGGCTCTTATAGCTGCACCATCAGCTCTTTTGCTGCCTATGTGAAGGGCGTCTTCGGCAGCCGCAGTTCTGTAAAGGAAATGCCGGCCTTCGATTCCTTCTTCGATCTGTCCTCGTCGTCTCCGGACTACAACACGATCGAGACAAATACAACGGACCTTAATACAACATGTCCGGCCGAGGTTCTGGAGTTCGGCGACCCGACCGGCTCCACAAGCACCGTATCCGGCTGCACAAGCGGCAGTCCGCGCCACTTCACGGACTTCTCGAGTGAGGCGATGGATGGAACCGACATTTCCAGTAGTCTTCAGACCGTGGTGAACATGATGAACCCCATGTATTACCTGATGAACGCCATCAATGGAGGCGACTCCAGCGGCGTGGCCAAATATTGGTATATCCGCGACGGCACAAAGGCTCCGGACACCTCGGCCTATGTTATCGCCGATCTGGCCGCGGCTGCGGAGAACCTGCTGGGCACGGATTATGTAAATGCCGCGGAGGACTGGGGCCAAGGACATAACGTCGAGACCGACTCTAACGGCAATCAAACCGGCCTCACTTTCATGACGTGGGTTTTTGATTCGGTTAACTAGTGTACGGAGGAACTTCGGCAGCAATGCCGGGCTGAGCACAAAATGATCCTCCAGGACAAGGGCCGCGCGGCCTTTGTCTTTTTGGGGTCCGTAGCAAGCGCGCAGACTGCATGAATGTCCTTAAATGCCTATCCAGCAGAAGCCGGTTGATTGGCTTTAGGTGGCGTAAGCAACCTATTGGGAATAACTTGGCATTCAAGCTGGCGTCAAAGTTGCCCGGATTCTGCCGTGGGCGCCGATGGATCTCATCGATTTGTCTTGCCCTGGTCCCGGGGATGACGAGCCAAAAATTTGCTCATGCTGTAATCATTTCCGGCGAAATTCGCCACTCAAACTATAGGACGGCAGGAAGTTAGATCCTGCCGGGGGAATGGGCGGGCGGATCACCGCCGGTCCCTTCGGAAGGGGTTGAATCCAAGGGGTATAAGAACCGATTGGGACCGGCTATATTGGGGCTCGCTGTTGGCCGATTTCGGCAAGGATGTACCATGAAAATAGGAATCACGATATGTCGGCCGTAACGGCGCAGGCGGGATCGCTGGTGCGGAGATAAGGAGTGTTTTTTAGAGGAGGAACACGGCCAAATGGGCGCATATAGCAGTACCGAATCCCTAAACGCGGTTCCCCGCCTGGGAATTCAATCGCGCTCGATACGGAGGACCGAAACAATCGGTGAACTCGACGACATTGACGGCCTGGTGAGAAATTACCGCGCAAAGCTCCTCCGCTTTGTCATATATTCCACTGGAGATCTTGACCTGGCAGAGAGCATTGCTCAGGATACTTTGCTGAAAGCCTACCTGAACAGGGATAAGTTTCGCGGCGATTGCAGCGTGAAGACGTGGCTGACGGGCATCGCGATCAATCTGACGCGCGATCACATGCGCTCAGCAAAGTTCAAGTTTTGGAAACAGGCCAGCTCGCAAGCGATGGATGTGCACGAACTGGCTTCGTTCCTGCCTGCGCAAGGCTCAGATCCTGAGCGCCAGGTGCTTGCAAAAGAAAATGTGAAGCAACTGTCGCAAGCGATTGAGACTTTGTCGCACAAACAGCGAACCGTTTTTTTGATGAAATTCCTCGAGGAAATCCCCGTCAATGAGATCAGTCAGGTCTTGAACATTCCGGTGAACACGGTGAGGACGCATTTACATCGCGCACTTCATTCCGTCCGCAGCAAAATGGGAGCGAGCTTATGATTCCGGACCCGATGAACCATCTCCCTGACGAAGCCTTGAACGACATTCTTATCGGCATGGGATCTGCTGAGGCTGAGAAACACCTCTCGGCTTGCCCGGTTTGCCGGGGCAAGGTGGAAGAGTTTCGTTCAGGCCTGGAGGAATTCAACCAAACCACGCTCGTATGGAGTGAAGCGCGCAGCAATGCCATGGAGCGCATCCACGCACGGCCGCGATCCCAACGGGGCCCGTACACCTTCGTGGGATGGGCGCTTACCGCCGCAGCTCTCGTTGCAATCGCCGTCCCTGTTTTGCGGCATAACGATGGTTTCTGGTCAAATCAGAAGACGGCGCAAGTTGCGCTTCCCGAAGACAGCGACGCACAGATTGCAAAAGACAACGAACTGCTCAAGGCAGTCAATGAAGCGATCAATCAAGACGACGAATCGCTCAAGAACGAACATCAACTTTTGGAAAGGCCGCATCTACGTCTGAAAGCACGGCCAGAATGAGAATTGGTATGAAAGCCCGCTACCTTGCATTTTCGTGTTTCATTGCCTGCGTTCTCGCAATTACAAGTGGTCTGCTGCATGCGCAAGGCAAAGGTCCGGGCGGCCCACCCTCGGCCCCGTCTCCTGCCTCTTCCGGCGGCCCGAGTGGCATGCGGCCTGGCGGGCCACCTCCGGCAGGCTCCAGACCGACGAACACATCAGGGGACGCGACCGGAGGAGTTCAATTCGGCCCCGTTGGCCGTTGGTGGGACGACAAAACGATCGCCAGCGTGGTTGGCATCAACAGCAACCAGAAGAGAAAGATGGACGCCATCTTTAATGCAAACAAGCCGGCCATTCTGAACGCGTACCGGGATTTCCTGAAACAGCAGTCGACATTGGCCGCAATCAACAAGGATCCACATGCCGACGAGGAAAGCACGTTTGCGGCGATCGATGCGCTGAACAGGGCTCGGGGCGAACTTGAAAAAGCCACGGCGAAGATGTACCTGGAAATCCGGCAACAGATGAGCTCAGAACAGGTCGATCGCGTAGAGCAATTACATTAACCTGGGCCGCGGCTTCAACCACCGCATTTAACTTCTCGGCCGGATCGGTGCTATTGACTGCTCATTCCCGCAGCTTCACGCAGCGCGCGATCGATCATCGAGAGCCTCTTGCTGGTTGGGCTACCGTGCAGGACATATGTGAGCCCGATTGAAACTGTGTCGAGATGATGGCGCAGGCTGCGATTATAGTACCCCGATAAAGTAAGGTTTCCCGCGAGGGGAATGCCTGCTGAGGTGGTAAATCCGTTGTCTTCGCTCGCCCCGGTATCCGTCAGGACGCGCACTTCGGCGCTTCCGGATGAATTCGAACCTCCATGTTCTGGCGGAGAGACAACCGCGTACACCGTTTGACTGCCAAAAGGAAGTTCTTCGTAGGCCACAGATTGAAGGTAGTAGCGCTGGTAGATCCACACAATCGCGCCGGTTTGGAAATGCGCCAGCTTGCCGACAGAATTGTAGTTTGGCGTGACGAGATTATTGACCAAGCCGGAGGAGTCGCCGATTCCGAGATCCAACAGAAAACCAGCCTGGCGGATATAGCGTTCAAGATGATTATTGAAGTCGAAGGTTACTTTGCCCGCGCCCAGCGCTTGAGAGCTATCCCCTGTGGGTGCGGTCAGCGATGCGCTTGCCGTATTGCGAAAACTGCCCGGATCGAAGGTTGCGTGGAAACCGATTAAAGTATCTCCCGGATCGTTGACATCGACGACGGACTGCTCGCTCGACGGAGGCCCTGGACTTGTGCTTTCCACGAGGCGATGGAAATAGACAGGAGTGCTAGCGTCGGCGGAGTAACGGGAAGAAAAGGCATAACTGACCGCAGGGGTAGCGACCTGACACCATCCGATGGAAGAGTTATGGACTCCGGAGAAGTTGAATCCGGCGTTGAACCCGCGAAGCAGAGTGCTCAAACCGGGTACGCGAGGCACGCGCTCCAGATTCTGCGAGCGAGGCTGAACTGTGGCCGCTGGTTGAACGGCTTCCTGCGCCCTTGCGCTCAGGCAAAGGCCAAGGAAGATAGCCAGACCGATCGCGCGATGCGCAGCAGACGACAAATCTTCAGATCTCCGGTAAAGCCATTGTATCTGCTCGTGCCGTTTGCGCTGTGGATCGTCCTATTCCGAATACGGGAGAGTGTCTGATTTTTAGCAACGCCGCCATGGCCCGAGGGAAACTGTTATCCCGCGTAATCATTCCAGCGTTTGGCCGCAACCAATGAGACAGGCGCCGTTCAACTGATTCGATATTTGAACGCGAACCATTAGCGTGACCGATAAAAGGAGAACGAATGCAGCGTTGGCTTGCACGTATGGGAATCATGTTTTGCGGATTGGTGATAGCAGTGAACTTTTTCGGAGCGCACCCGGTATTCGGACAGGCACCCGATCAGCCACCGAACGAGATGGGTCCGCCTCCTGAGATGGGCGGCGCTCCTCCGGGGATGAATGTCGATCATCAACTAAGCAAAATGGTCAACCGGTATAGCCTGACGGATGAGCAAAAAGCTCAGATACGGCCGGTTCTGGTGGATGTAAAGCAGAAACTCGATGCCGTTTTTCTGGATTCATCTCTTGGCCCTGACGATCGCTCCGCCAAGCTCAAGTCAATCCACGACGATGAAGTGGCACGCATATCAGCACTCATGACGGACGATCAGCGTGCGAAATACCAGAAGGATCAGGCACAAATGCGGGAGGGACAAGGACCCGGCGGCCCCGGCGGTCCGCCGCCTCCAGACGAGTGATGTTGGCTTCAGGCGAGCACTGCGTTCGATTACAAGATGAACCGGCCTCGTTGTTTTCGATTACAGCAGATCTAGAAAATACGCCTGCTCGCTATTTTCATTGTTGCTGCGATAGGCCAAGAGGCTGCGATGGCCCAGGTGGCCATGTATTTTGGTCACTCGACGATGCAGATAACGATGCGCTATCCTCATCTTGTGCCTGGCGCAAACCAGGCCGGCAGCCGTGCCGTGGACGCCTTCTGTGAAAATGTCCAGGCAACCGACTGAAGCCGTCACATCAAAAGCGGAGAGGTGGTCGAGTGGTTGAAGGCACCCGCCTCGAAAGCGGGCGAGCCTGAAAGGGCTCCGCGAGTTCGAATCTCGCCCTCTCCGCCATGTTATTTATTTTAAATAACTTACCAGATAAAAGCCGGCCCAAATCCTGCGTTTTCCTGCAAAATCGCAAGTTTCCCAATCGCAATCGAAACCGCGCCCTTCGCTGATCGCAATTCATCATGAGTTGTGAAGAGCCGCGCCAACCCGAAAGCGACTCCGCCACGCCAGAGACGACGAAACGGGTTGGCACGGCCGCGAAGTACTGCGCTACTGACCTGCGGCGACGGCCATCTCCCTTTCCGGCTGCTTTTTCGGCGCCGGGAAGCGATACGGCCCCAGAGTGGAGAACAACGCGAGAGCCACCACCAGCATGCCTAGAAAGACATACAGCATAGGCATGTAAGTGTGCTTCAGTTGGAAGCACCAGCCCATGAGCAGCATACCGGTTGCGTTGGCGAAGTTCACCGCCATAAAGATGAAGCCGCTTAGGGAGCCAAAGGAGCGGACGCCAAAGTAGCGGCTCACCAGGAAGGGCATCATGTCGAACTCGGCGCCCAGCGAGACTCCCATGATGACCGCCGAAACGATCGGCCAGCGTCCCGTCGCGCCGGAAAGCAGAATGCCCACGCCGACCATGGGCAGCAGCACAAAGAAGATGGCGATGTAAATGGCGAAGATGCGGTCAAGCAGATACCCGGTGAGAAGCCGCCCGATAATCAAGGCCACACCGCTGATCGACATGGCGCCCACAGCAACACCGATCGGAATACCGCGGTCGGTCAGCATGGGAATGATGTTGACCAGCACGCCGTTGGTCACCGACATCAATAAGAAAATAGCGAAGGCCATCGCCCAAAACCTGAACGTGCGCAGCCCCTCGCCAAAAGAGACGCCCGGCAGATTGGGATTCTCGAACTGGCCCGAAGTCTTGCGCAGCTCCCTGTCTTTCCTGATCACCTCCGGCTCTTTGTAGAAGATGGCGACGGGAATAAAGGCGAGCACAAAGATGGCCACACCCATGCCGATATAACCGCCGCGCCAGCCGTAGTGCTGCAACAGAATTCGGCAATACTGCGGCACGAGAATCGTTCCTAAACCAACACCCGTAAGCACAATGCCCAGCGCTAATCCGCGTTGCGCATCGAAGCGCGCAGAAATCATTTTGGCGTAGGCCACCGGCGTCTGAATGCTGGTGAACAATCCCTGAATAGCGAACAGCACCATCAGCAAAGTTAACGAGGTCGTCAACAGCGAAAGCGAAGCCGTCGACAAAGCGCACAAGGCGATCATCGGAAGCATGACGACGCGCATGCCATAGTTGTCGACCAGACGGCCGATTGCAAGCGTGGCAAGCGCCATGACGACGTTGGCCAAGCCAAGAGCCGAGGAGAATGTTCCGCGTCCAAAGTGCAGTTCCTGGCCCACCGGCTTAATGAAGACGCCGGTTGCGAAGACCATGATCAAACCAGCTCCCATGATCGCGGCAATCATTGAAGCAAATGTTATGACCCAGCGATTTTCAGTAAAACGCTCACTCATTTCTATAGCCTCCGTACTATGATGAAAATATCATCCATAATACGATACTACGGCTCCGGCATTCGATCAGATCCAACGGAGAATGCACCCGTAAAGTATTATTTTTAATAGCCTTAACAGAGAAAACTCACCGGTGAAACCGGCATTACGGCCGAACACTATTTACAACCAGCATCAGGATTAGAGGAGCATCAATGCGATGAGGACGTCACAAGAGCTCTTGCAAGAGCGAAAAACAAGGATTCGCAGAGCGATTGCATTGGAGAAGAACGACCGCCCGCCGGTGGTATTACAGATGGATGCCTTTTGCGCCCGGCATATGGGAGTAAAGCTGTCTGAATTCACTGGAAGCATTCAGCGATCGCATGAAGTGATGTTGGCGTCAATCAAGAATCTGGGGAACGCCGATGCTTCAGAGAGGGCGTTTGGAGGATCGCATATTTTTCTGCCTATGTCGTACATGAGCCGGATCAAACTACCAGGCCGCGATTTGCCTGACGACAATATGTGGCAAATGGATGAACATGAACTGATTTCTATCGAGGATTATGACGTCATTTTGAGCAAAGGATGGCCGGAATTCTTCGCGGATTTCCTGAAAAACAAGCTCAACATCAACCTGGAAGCTGTGATGTGCGAGATGGCGGCGAGTACGCGGATGATGGCGGCCTTTGAAGAGGCGGGTTACGCAATTTATACCCCTGTGGCCTTCACGCTCATCAATGAGTGCCTTGGCGGCGGCCGGTCGATGGCGAAATTTATGCGCGATCTTTACAAGATCCCCGACAAGGTCGAAGCGGTTTTGGACGTCATCCAGGAAGATCAACTGAAAAAAGTGGGACCGGCCATCAAAGCTGCGCACGCAGAGGTTGTGTTCGTTTCACCATCGCGCGGCGCCAGTGCTTTTTTCGCCCCAAAACTCTGGGAGCGTTTCGTGTGGAAGTATCTAAAGAAAATAGGGGACGCCATTATCGCGGAAGGAGCGGTCATCAACGTTCACGCGGATGGCGATTGGGAACGCGATCTCGAACATTTCCGCGAATTCCCCAAGGGCAAGTGCGTTTTTGAGGCCGACCACGGCACCGACATGTATAAGCTTAAAGAGAAGATCGGCGACTGGTGCGCCATCAAGGGTGACGTGCCCGCCGCGTTGCTCGCCTGCGGAACCCCGGATGAGGTCTACCGATACTGCAAAACTCTCATCAAGGATATGGGCGATGGTTTTATTCTCTCGTCGGGTTGCACCATCCCAGACAACGCAAAAGTAGAAAATGTTCGGGCAATGATCTCAGCGGCGACTGACTAGTGCTTCCGGTTTAGGTTATGCGCCCGCGCGGGAGCAGGAAGCCGACTCTGCGCCAGGAATTCCCGGCCGCCGAAGGCCTTTTTGCGTGTCGCGGACTCAGCAATCGACGTTCATCGTTACATCGACTGGAGCGGTGGGGGCCTTGTCCCGAAGCTCCTGCTCAGCGCGGAACCAGTCCTCTTCGTGACCGCCATCAGTGTAGCCGCGCTCGGCCCAGAATTTACGAGCAAGTTCGGTGACCAGCTCTCGGCTGATTGCAATCTCTGGACGATTTAGCAGGGGTTTTACACCTGCCGCAGCCGCTTCCAGCTTTGTTCTGTTTTGGCGGATGCTCTCGATCTCTGCTTTCATACGCTCAACCTCAGCGCTCATGCGCTCAATCTCCGTAGCGCCTTTCCGCATTTCCCCGGTAATTTCTTCCAGAAAGAGTTCGATCAAAGGAAGGTCCATGGCATAGCACCTCAGCCGCATCGTAATCGGACGTTGTTCAATTGAAGGAGAAAATCAAGTTGATTTTCAATCAATTTAGACTGCTGACAAAGAACGAATGGAGTGTGGAACTGGTTATTGGCCCGACTGAAGTCGTGCCCTTGTTACAAAGCCTCCAAATCGGGTATTTCAGCAAGCTGAGTTGATTTTCAGTCAATTTAGGGAAACAGGAGATGGTGGTGCTGGGCATCCGCCTGAGCAGCGTCTGTTATTTTTTCCAGTAGGCCGATAAGGATGCTCGATTCCGCTCAACAACAACGTGAATCATCATTGATTTCCAGACGCTGGCTCGTGGCTTTTGCGGTGATGAGCAGCGCCATCATGGAAGTGCTGGATACGACGGTCGTTAATGTCAGTCTGCCGCATATGGCGGGGAGCCTCTCTTCGTCGGTGGACGAGGCGACCTGGGTGCTGACCTCCTACATCGTGGCCAATGCGATCATTCTGCCCATTACCGGTTGGCTATCGAATTACTTTGGGCGCAAACGGCTGCTTTTGACCGTGGTGACCGGATTCACAATTTCCAGCGCGCTATGCGGCATGGCGCCCAATTTGCCTTTTTTGATCTTTTTCCGTGTGATGCAGGGAATTACCGGCGGCGGCCTGCAACCCATCTCCCAATCCGTGCTGCTGGAAGAATTTCCCGGACGCGAACGCGGCAAGGCGATGTCGCTTTGGGGCATGGGCATTGTTACGGCGCCCGTGCTGGGACCCACCTTAGGCGGTTGGATTACCGATAGCTTTTCCTGGCGCTGGGTCTTTTATATCAACCTACCGGTCGGCATTCTCAGCCTCGTCATGATCTCTTTGTTCGTCTCCGACCCGCACTACATCCGGCGCGGGGCGATGCGCTTTGACGCCTGGGGAATGGGAATGCTGGCTCTAGGCATGGGTGCGCTGCAGATCATGCTGGACAGAGGCCAGGAAGACGACTGGTTCGGCTCGCGCTTTATCCGTCTCCTGGCTCTGGTCGCAATCGTCATGCTGACCGCGTTTGTGATACGCCAGTTGCGGGTGAGCGATCCGCTGGTCAGACTTTCCCTTTTGCGCAACCGCAACTTCGCTGCGGGCATCCTGGTGATCGCCGTCCTTGGTTTTGTCATGTATGGCAGCCTGGTGACGCTGCCTCTGTTCATGCAGGAGCTTCTGGGATGGAATGCACAGACGGCCGGCCTGTGGACCAGCCCGCGCGGCCTGACGACTGCAATCTGCATGCCTTTGGCTGCTTATCTCATGAACCGGCACCTGGATGCCCGCTGGATGGTCTTTGCCGGAAGCGTGATCGGAAGTCTGGCGTTCTTCGGATTTTCGCACATGGACCTGAGCTCGGGTACCTGGGACATCCTCGGGCACCAGATCAATCAGGGCATTGGCCAAACATTTATCTTCCTGCCCTTGACGATCCTGGTGATGGATCCTATCCGCAAGGAAGAGATGGCCTACGCGACCAGCCTGTATAGCGTGATGCGCAATATCGGCTCCAGCATGGGTATTTCCTTTGTCACAACGGTAATGGCCCGCCGCGCGCAGTTTCATCAGAGCCGTCTCTCGGGCGACATGGGGCTCTCGAACCTGCAGTTGCAACAGATGCAGCATGGGATGGCGGCCGTTCTCAACCAGCGCGGCGCCGACATGGCCGACTCCGCCCATCAGTCTCTCGGTCTTGTCTACGATCTGCTGCAACAACAGGCTGCGCTCATGAGCTATGTCGACGTCTTTCATTTGCTGGCATGGCTTTTTCTGTTGTCCTCGCCACTGGTGCTGATCATGCACAAGGCAAAGCACGCGCGCCGCGAAGCAGAGACGGGGGACGAGTCAGGGAACAGCCAACAACCGCAGGAGGGGCAAGAGGTTTTTGGCGGAGATTAATTCGGTCCGCGGCTTGCTCTAATCCGTCCGCACGGCGTCAAGCCAGAAACCAAGCTACTGCACCCCACGGCCGCTTCCTGGAAATTGACAAGGAAGTCTGCGCAATCGGCATCGCTGTTCAGTGACACCCAACAAGGCGCATGTCGGAGTTCCAATTTTCTCCGGTGCACATTACCGCCTTGAAGCCACGACTTTGTCCCTGCCGAGCGGCTGGAGATTTACACTCTCATCGCACCAACTGGCTGGCGCTCTTTGATGGGAATAAACGTCCGTTTGTGCTCCCCCGAGTAGATTTGGCGCGGGCGCACTATTCTTTGCTCCGCATCCCGATGCATTTCGTCCCACTGGGCCAACCAGCCGACAGAGCGAGGGATGGCAAAGAGCACGGTAAAAATCTCCGGCCGGAATCCCATGGCCTCGTAAATGATGCCGGAATAAAAGTCGACGTTGGGGTACAGTTTATGTTCGACGAAGTACGCATCATCGAGTGCTGCTCGTTCCAGTTCCAGGGCAATATCGTATCTGGGATTTCGCCCGGTAACAGGAAATACCTGGCCGGCGATCTGCTTCATGATCTCCGCGCGCGGATCGCAATTTTCGTAAACGCGGTGCCCAAATCCCGGCAGCCTTGCCTTGCCTTCCTTCACCTTGCGAAGGTAGGCGGGCACGTTGTCTGCAGATTCAATTTGGTTGAGCATCTTGAGAACCTGCTCGTTTGCACCACCGTGTAAAGGTCCAGCCAGGGCAGCGGCGGCAGCCGAGAGGGCAAGATAAGGATCCGACAGGGAGCTGCCCACCGCGCGCATTGCGTTGGTGCTGCAGTTCTGCTCATGGTCAGCATGCAGAATAAAGAGCATATCGAGCGCGCGGGCAAGCGCGGGGTTCGCAGCGTACTTGGGCTCGACCATTCTCCACAGCATATTCATGAAGTTCTCGGTATAGCCCAGATCGTTGTCTGGATAAAGATATGGGAAGCCGACGTTGTGGCGATAGGACATGGCGGCAATGGTTGGCATCTTCGCGATGAGCCGCTTGATCTGGTGCAAACGGTTCGCCGGATCCTTGACATCCTTCGCGTCGGGATAGACCGCGGACAGCGCGGCCACAGTGCTCACCAGCATGGACATGGGGTGGGAATCGTGGCGAAAGCCCTCCATGAAGGTTTTGGTGGTTTCGGGCAGCATCGTGTGGTGAGCAATCTCCGACACCCATTCCGCCAGTTCCTTCTCGGCCGGTAGCTCACCGAAGAGCAGCAGATAGGCGACTTCGAGAAACGTGCAGTGTTCGGCCAACACATCAATCGGATAGCCGCGATACTCCAGAGTCCCGTGCCTGCCATCGATGAACGTGACGCCGCTTCGGCAGGATGCCGTGTTGATTAAGCCTGGATCGTACAACATGAGCCCGAAGTCATCCTCGTTGGTCCTTATTTGCCGAAAATCCGTGGCACGAATTGTTCCGTCCTCAATGGGAACCGTGTAGGTGCGATTCGTGCGATTGTCTGTGACCGAGAGAGTATTGGATGACATGTATTGATCCTCCTGATGGCATCTTGTCGTGAAG
>Ga0335085_10013983_pt1 | contig 11742 bp, 12 predicted proteins | sample Lox_Sample_45_FD_206712 | JGI IMG/M metagenome (GOLD analysis project Ga0335085, IMG submission 206712) | Soil microbial communities from Loxahatchee National Wildlife Refuge, Florida, United States - Lox_Sample_4.5 | ecosystem: Environmental > Terrestrial > Soil > Wetlands | place: USA...
CGAGTACACGTTGGTATAGCGCTGGACGAGCGTTCCCTCAAAGCGTCCGGCTCTTTTTAGTTCGGCCACAGGCCGCGATACAAACGAAATAGCGAGGGTGCACCGGGTTCCGGCTAAGCCCCTGAACCAGGCTGCGATAGACTTATTGGAGCCATGTCCTTGCAGGCTGGCGACAAGATCGGACCGTACGAGATCCTTTCGCCCATCGGTGCCGGCGGGATGGGCGAGGTCTATCGCGCTCTCGATCCGCGGCTCGGGCGCGAGATCGCTCTCAAACTATTGCCCCAGGAGTTGCAGCGCGACAGCTCTCTCCGCGCCCGCTTCGAGCAAGAGGCGCGAACAGCCGGCGCGCTGAATCATCCGAACATTGTCAGCATTTACGACATCGGCCAGCAAAATGACGTTCTGTACATGGCCTCGGAACTCGTGGATGGGGAACCGTTGCGTAAACTCATATCACGCGGCGCCGTTCCAGCGCGAAGGTTGATCGATATCGGGCAACAGATCGCCGATGGCCTGATTGCGGCGCACTCTGCCGGCGTCGCTCACCGCGACCTCAAGCCCGAAAATATCCTCATTAAGCACGATGGGCAGGTAAAAATCATCGATTTTGGCCTGGCGAAACAACTGACCGCACACGCTTCGGCCGGAGCGGCCAGCACGGAAACACTCACCTCGCCGGGGATGATCATGGGCACCATCGGATACATGTCGCCCGAGCAGATACGCGCGCAATCCATCGATCCTCGCACCGATATCTTCAGTCTGGGCGTTATTCTTTACGAGATGGCCGCCGGTAAGAGCGCCTTCACTGGAGCTTCCGGAGCGGATGTTATGAGCGCCATCCTTCGGGAAGAACCGCCCGAGCTTCGCGGCGCGGAGCTGTCTGCAGGACTCGGGCTCATCATCCGCCGCTGCCTGGAGAAGAATCCCGCGCACCGCTTTCAAAGCGCCGCGGATTTGTCCTTCGCCATCCGCAATCTCAGCGGCGTCTCGCCCGCGCCGAGTCTGGCAGCCGAGGGCCGTAAGCGGATGCCGATCTGGCTGGCGTGGTCGGTCCCGGCTCTTTGCATCGCGGCCGGAGCATCGTATTGGGCACTGCATCAGCGAGTGGTACCGAGCGGTCCACAGAAGCAGACCGCAACCGTCGCGGTATCAGCAACGCCGCCGGCCGTTGTTCACCAGGAAGCTCAGCCCGCCCCTGCCCCGGCGAAGCCTCATCCTTCGGTCAAAGCGGCTTCCAGCGCGGTTTCGCGTCCACCGCGCAGCGAGCCTCCCGCCGAGGACCCGCTCGCGGGCGAGATGCTATCGCGCGGCCAGCAATTAAACAGGGACGGCCAGTATGCCGAAGCGCTGGAGCCTTTCAGCGACGCGATTCGGCGCAAGCCCGATTATGCGGCCGCTTATGTTGGCCGCGGCAACGCCTATTTCTTTCTTCAGCAATTCGACCGAGCCATAGATGACTACAGCCAGGCCCTCAAGATTCAGCCCGGATTAGCGATGGCGCGTGATAATCGCGGAAGGGCTTTCTTGCGCCAACGTCAATTTGACCGGGCTCTGGAAGATTACAACGAAGCGATCCGCCTGAAACCCGACCTGGCAGTCTCGTATATCGACCGCGGCCAACTATACAATCAGCAAGGCGATTATCAGAAAGCCATTCAAGACTTCGATGAAGCCATCCGGCTCAACGCCGATCTGCCGAATGCATATAGAGGACGGGCGCTCGCCAAGGGCAGGCTCGGCGACAAAGCAGGAGCGGCCGCAGACCGGCAGCAAGCGGCGCAACTGCGCAAGTAAATTGTGGATCGTCGGCGACCGGCCGGCCCAATGCTGCTTACTTCTTCCGTGTAAACCGGTAGTTCCCCGATACGTGCATCTCAAGCAACTGCGCCGGCGGGTCGTCACCGTTCTTCACGAAGTCGATCCCCAACCCGAAGAAGTTCATAAACCTGGTTTCAGACTGCGCTATGAGTTCCGTTTTTCCTCTGCCCTTGAGTTCGGCGAACAGCGTTCCGCCGGAGGTTGTAATTTCGATAACCCGCGGATGCGGCCCGGGCCCCCAAAGGTCGAGTTCTTCGTAGACTCCAGCGTATTTTGCCAGAATTTCCGGCGCGACCCTTACTTCGGTCTTCTTAAAGTCGGAGGCCTTGCCGACCCAGTGCTCCCGGCCGCTGTCGCCGCTACTCTCGTTGCAGACCCACTCGAGCATTTCCATGTCGGCCGCTAGTTCTGCGCGGACTTTGACCGTCCAAGACTTGGCATACGCTCCAGGATCGGAGAGCGTCTCCTCCATCTCCAGATTGCCGAAGTTGGTGCGCCGGTATCTTTCGGTGGTGCGCAATGCTTCGGTATGGGGATGGCCATCGTGATCGAGCCATGTTTTGTCGTTGTATCCGTTGGTCTCGACCACTAGCGTGTCTCCCTCCCAGTGCCCTACCGAATATCCCATCCAACTCGGATTCGGGTTGCTCTCTAATTTGCGGCCATCGAGATAGATCTGGCGATAAGTGAGGTCGGGATTGAGGATAACGATGATCGCCGGCGTCTGGACAATCTTCATCATCTCTACGCCGGTGCTCTGGGCGGCGGTGTTGTACCCGGGACCTAAGGGCACACAGATCGCGTTCATATAGTCTCTCTGGAAATCTTCCTTGCGCTGCTGGAGTAAAGCTTCCGCCCAAGGTTGAACCTCGCCAGGCTTCAGATCCGCCGCGATATCGCGGGCATACTTGGGGGAGATTCTAGTCCACACTCCCGAGAGATCGGGCTTGCCATCGGCCGTGCGTGGCGTTGGCGCCGCGAGATTCGGTTTACCGGTCGGAGTCCTCGGGATGCCGGGCGTAGGATAGTTCAGCCACTGCGCCGCGAGCGGCGCACTCAAGGCGAGTGTCAGGATCGCGATCGGCGATGCGGTCATGCTTGCAACCTCCTTCGGACCGCTCGTGTTCAGGCAGCGCGGGCCCATGAGGAATTCTATTCGAATGCTCGGACAGACACAATGGTCCCCGGGTCAGTTATGCCTGCACAACCCGCCGACCCTCAATCCGCCAGAGCCCGGATAGCACGATGCGAATCGCGTCGCTATAAATGCGATGCTCCTGTTCGAGAATTCGAGCCGAGAGCGTTTCGGAAGTGTCGTTGTCCAACACCGGCACGGCCGCCTGCAAGATAATCGGGCCCGCATCCAGTTGCTCATCGACAAAGTGGACCGTACAGCCGCTGATCTTCACGCCATGCTCCAGCGCTTGCTTTTGTGCATCGAGTCCCGGAAATGCCGGAAGCAAAGAGGGATGAATGTTCAGAATGCGCATCGGAAACGCGCGGCAGAATTCGGCGGTCAGCAGACGCATGAAGCCGGCCAGGCAGACGAGCTCAACGTCACAGCTGCGCAGTTCGGCGACCACGCGGCAGTCGTATTCTTCGCGGGGAACGCCCTTCGAAGGGATAACCATCGCCGGCAACCCGCGTTCGCGGGCGATCTCCAGGCCTCGCGCTTCCGGGCGATTTGAAATAACAACCGCGATCTCGGCGTCCAAGCGGCCGGCGGCCACATTGGCGGCGATCGCCTCAAAATTTGATCCCCTACCCGAAAGCAAAATTCCCAGGCGCTTCAAGCCGCACCGCCGACATAGTCGACTCGTGGGCCTCGGGATTCCACGACGGAGCCAATCTCGAAATACTTCTCACCCAGACCGCTGAGGATGGTCCCCGCTTTTTTGACGTGGCGGCCCGCGACCACCAAAATCATGCCGATCCCCAAGTTAAATGTCCGGCGATAGTCGGATAATTCAATCTTTCCGATCTCTCGCAGTCTTTCAAAAAGCGGAGGAATTGCCCAGGTAGAGACGTCGATGCGCGCTGCCAGTCCCTTGGGCAAAATTCGCGGGGTGTTGTCCGAGATCCCGCCTCCCGTAATGTGCGCCGCGCCCTTCAGCAGCCGTGCGTCGATCAGCGCCCGGAGCGGTTTTAGATAACTGCGATGCACTTTCAGCAGTTCGGCGGCAAGGGTGTCATCCAACGGGCAATGGGCTACTTCAAAGAGCAGCTTGCGGGCCAGCGAATAACCGTTCGTATGCAGGCCGTTCGACGCGAGACCGATTAATGCATCGCCTGTTTGGATCGCGGCGCCCGTCAGCATGCGATTGCGTTCCACCGCGCCCACGATAAAGCCCGCCAGGTCGTATTCGCCTGCATGGTACATTCCCGGCATCTCGGCCGTTTCGCCCCCGATCAGCGCGCAGCCATTATTGCGGCATCCACGCGCGACTCCGGCGATCACCTGCCCGGCCACGCTCGCGTCCAGCTTCCCGACCGCGAAGTAATCCAAAAAAAACAGAGGAACGGCTCCCTGGACTGCGATATCGTTGACGCAATGATTCACCAGATCCTCGCCGATCGTGTCGTGGCGCCCCGCCATAAATGCGATCTTAAGTTTCGTCCCCACGCCGTCAGCCGAGCTGACCAGCACCGGCTTCTTCCAGCCGGACAGCAGATAGCCGCCGCCAAAGCTGCCGATATCGGTAAGCACGCCTGGCGTGAACGTGCTCCGGGCATGCTTGCGGATGTGGACTACGGCGCGGTCGGCTTCGTCGATGTTAACTCCGGCGTCTTTGTAGCCGATGGTTTTCTTTGGATGCATTGGACTGCGAGCGGGGAACTTCCATCATAAGCGATGTGCAGCAGACCGTTTGCGCAGGGAATGCGGTGGAAGGAAAGGAGTACGGGACTAGTCGATGAAGCCGCGCCAGGTTTTTCCGCGGCCATCGCGGAGCACGATGCCGAAACCGTCGGAAACTCCGGTGATCGTGCGACCGTTCGGATCTCGGAAGGTATAGCGAACCGAATCTTCGCTCACCTTTTCAGCCGTGCCGCGCCATACGTTGCCGAACTCATCGCGCAGACGCAAGTGGTCGCCATGGCCGAAGCCATACAAGCGGGTCGTGGTGGATTCTTCCTCGAACTGGAAGAAGCCCCCAGGTATGCTGCTATGCACCTTACGGCGTTTAAAGATCCCTCGGCGGATCATCAACTCCATTATCATGTCTTTCCTTCTCACTTCAGATAAGACATCTCCCTTAGAGGACCTTCTACGGTCACTTAGTACCGGAACTCAAGCCCGGACCATGGACAAGTACTTCCAGCGATCGTCCATTTACGCGGATCGTTGTCATTCACCGGGACTTATAAGTCATTTGCGGTGCGAATATGATAGGAGAAGACTTTTAACAGTGGTTCTCTTTCTCGGGTCACGATTTCGATGAAGGCCGTTTTGCAGCGCGTCAAGAGCGCCCATGTGGACGTGGCCGGCGCCGCCGTGGGCGCAATCGGGCACGGTTTACTGGTTCTTTTGGGAGTCGCCCGGACCGATGCTCGCGAGGATGCCGACTATCTTGTGGACAAGATCGTTCATCTCCGTATTTTCCCCGACGATGCCGGCCGGATGAATCAAGACATAATGCAATCCGGAGGGGCGCTGTTAGTTGTTTCTCAATTTACTTTATATGGTGATTGCAGGAAAGGCCGCAGGCCTAGTTTTGATGCGGCCGCCGGTGGAGAACAGGCACGTGAACTTTACGAATATTTCGTGAGTCACTTAAAGTCTAGTAACATTGTTGTAGAAACTGGCGTCTTCCAGGCCGAGATGGAAGTCCATCTGGTGAATGATGGACCGGTAACCATCATTCTTGAATCCAAGGCAATTCCGGCGAGCCGATTGTAGACTAACATCCCGGACCGAGTAATCAAAGTAACAACGTAGGTTACGCGAATTCAACCAAACGCTTTCACGGACACAGATAGGAGCAGAAATGCCTCGCACAGCAACAACGGTTCAAAATCACTCGTTACTAGCAGCGGCTCTCGAAGGGTTGGAGCTTCAACGGCAGCGGATTGACGAGCAAATCAAAGAGGTGAGGTCATTGTTAGGAAGAGCCCCCGGCCGCCGGGGACGGCCACCGGGCACGGGGCGAAAACGAGGTCCTGGCCGGCTTAGCGCGGCTGCGCGAAAACGAATCGCCGCAGCTCAAAAGCGGCGCTGGGCCGAGTACCGCAAGTCGGTCTCTTCCAAAGGCGAATAGGCCCAATCGTAGCGCTGGACAATCTCTTCCACGGTCCCGTCCGCTACTAACCTGCCTTTTTCAAAGAACACGGCCCGGCTGGCAAGTGCCGAAGCGAAACGCGTGTTGTGCGTTACGATCAACTTTGCCTGCGGAAGGCTCTTCAGCAACTTCACGAGATTGCGCTGTGCCGGCGGATCCAAGAATGTAGTCGGCTCGTCGAGCACCAGGATCTCGGGTTCCATCGCCAGCACTCCCGCCAAAGCCACGCGCCTCTTTTCGCCCGCGCTGAGATGGTAAGGCGCTTTCTCCAAGGCGTTGCACATTCCGGCTTGTGCCAGCGCCCGTTTCGCGCGCGCCACAGCGTCCTGTTGCGTGAAGTCCTGGTTCAGAGGGCCAAAGGCGACATCCTCCAAAACGGTCGGCATGAAGAGCTGCTCGTCGGCGTCCTGAAAAACCATGCCGATTTTTGCCCGAATCTGCTGGAGCGTGTCCTTCGACAGCGGCATGCCGCAAATTGTTACACTTCCCTGCCCTTGCAGGATCCCATTCAGCTGCAGAACGAAGGTCGTCTTGCCCGATCCGTTGGCGCCGAATAGCGCCACCGTTTCGCCTGGGTTGAGCGTAAAGTTGACGTCTTGCAGCGCCTGGGTCCCGTCCTCGTACTGAAAGCTGAGATTCCGAACTTCGATAACAGGCGTCATGGAATGCGCACCAGGATCAGCAACCCGGACAGAGCCAGCGTGAACAAGCCGTCGGCAGCGCGAAAGCGGAGCGGCTTTAAGGGCTTGAACCCGCCCGCGAACCCGCGCGCCATCATCGCCCGGTGGATTCCTTCCGCTCGGAAATAAGAACGCGCAAACAGCATGGCCAACGCGCCGGCGGCTGCGCGAAACCGCACGCGGCCGTGGTTTCGCGATTTGCCGTGACGGCAGGCGGCGGCTAAGCGTGTATGCTGCGCCTGTTCGGAAATAACAAAAAGGTATCGATAAAGGAATTGCGCCACCAGCACGAGCAGCCGCGGAGTCCCCAGCGCTTCCAAGCCGCTCAGCAAGGCGGGCAACGCGGTAGTCCCTACAGTGAGCAGAACGGCGACGGTCGAAAGATAGCTTTTCTCCACCAGGCCGATCGCGCGCAGCCGGTCGCCGGCGACCCAACTGATGACGCCAAACGTCAATGAAAAAGGCAGTATCGCCGCTGCCCGGAACAACAGCCCGCCTACCGGCAGGCCAGCAATCAGAATACCGGCAAGCAGGAGCGCGGCATACAGTCCAATAGTCAGCACCGCATCCGGCCGGGTGGTTGCCAGCACGACAAGAAAAACACCGAGCGCGATAATTTTAGCCCGAGGATCGCGGGCATGCAGAGGGCTCGCTTGCTGGCTCCATTGATCGAGCAGGACGTGGTGCAATCAAGCGCTCCTTTGCCGCCCGATCCACCGGCCCGTGGCGGCGCAGATGCCGTAGATCAGAATCAGTCCGGCTAAGCCCGCCACGGCTCTTCGCAACCATGCAGATTCAAACGGTCCGGCGGTGTAGTCGGCCAACGGCGCGTGAATGACTGATTTTGTTGCCAGTCCTAAATCCTGACCCAGGCGCATGATTCCATCCGGCGCCGATGAGGCCAGTAGAAATCCGAGCGTGCCCGCCATGATCGCTGCCACGCTCAACACCGTTATCGCGCGTCCACTAATGGCCTCGGGCGTTCGAACCAGTCTGGGGCTCAGCTTCTCTAGCGCTTGAACAACTGAGACCGTGATGGCGCCTTCGATCAGAGCGCTCACCGCAAACAGGCCAAGCGAGATGAAAATGACTGGCTGCGGCATTCGGACGCCGGAAATCAGAAGTTCACTAAGGGCCAGCGATGCGCTGACAGCAACCGAAAGAAACGAGCCGGCGAAAATTGCTTCCCTGCGCCGCCTGCCGGTTCCCCAAAGCTTGAACGGCAGATATCCGACTAATACTCCGGCGACGGCCATATTGAAGACATTGGCCCCCAATGCGAGGACGCCGCCGTCCTGAAATACAAAGGCCTGCATGGCAATAATTGCGGTCATCACCAGCACTGCGGGAGCCGCGCCAAGCGTGCACGCCAGCAATGCTCCGCCCACCAGATGCCCGCTGGTCCCGACCCCGACCGGGAAATTGATCATTTGAGCCGCAAAGACAAACGCGCCCATGACGCCCAGCAGCGGTATGCGAGCTTCGTCTAATTCGCGGCTCGCTCGCCTGGCCATGATTCCCACGGCGGGAATGCTGATGGCGTCGAACGCCGCCCATACCGGCGGGGACAGGAAATTGTCCGGAATGTGCATGCTACTAGCGTTCCCTAAAGTAGCACGATTTTTAGAACCGTGCGACCCCTTGCCCCTTGGAAACCCGCTCCGCTACTCTGGCTATTTCATGAGCGAGCTTAGCCGGATTGGCGTGGCCATTGATTCCGACCTTTTAAAAAAGTTTGATAGCCTCATCGCCGCGCGAGGTTACACCAACCGTTCCGAGGCGTTTCGCGACCTGATTCGCGACGAACTGGTCGAAAAAGCATGGGAGCGGCCGGACAGCAACGTGGTCGGGACGGTCACGCTGCTCTACGACCATCATGTGCGTATGCTGAACGAAAAGCTTACCGATCTCCAGCACTCGTACTTTCATCACGTCCTCTCCACCTTGCATGTCCATCTGGATCACGACAATTGCCTGGAGGTGCTGGTGGTCAAGGGCAAGGCCAGCGTCGTGAAAAAAATCGCCGATGCTCTGCTCAGCACCAAAGGCGTAAAGCATGGACGCCTGACTATCACCACAACCGGAGCCGAATTGTGATTGTCGGGACGGGCGTTGACCTGGCGGAAGTGAATCGTATCGGTGAAGCCATCGAGCGCTACGGGCAGCGCTTCCTGGACCGCATCTATACCGCTGCCGAGATCGCTTACGTGGAGCGGAAAGCGAACCGGCACGAACGCTATGCCGCGCGTTTTGCCGCTAAGGAAGCCGGGATGAAGGCCATCGGCACCGGATGGAGACGCGGCGTTCGCTGGAAAGATTTCGAAGTAGTGAACCTGGCATCAGGCCGTCCGACTTTGCAACTCCACGGCGTGGCCGCGAAAGTTGCCGATGCTCTGCAGGTTCGCCACATCGCCCTTTCGCTCACTCACACGGCTATGCAGGGCATGGCCATCGTGATTCTGGAGTCCTGATCTCCCTCGCGACAATCGTCCCATGGAAGGCGTAGGCCCATACGCATGCGGCGCATTGGATTTACTGCCTGACCGCGGCCCGTCAAAATAAGAGAACATCCGCAACACTCGGCCACTAGACCTATATCCCGAGAGGTGAGCACGTGTTGCGACTTGCGCTACTGTTTATTGGCATTTGTGGGTCGGCGGTAGCTCAAAATCAGGATCCCGCCTATCAACCGCTCGAGAAAGCCTACAGCGCGCTGCGGCAAAAGAACTACGATGCTGCCATCCAGGCCTTCGAGCAGGCTATTTCCCTGGCTCCCGACCGAGCCCCCATCCGCAAGGATCTCGCCTACACATTATTAAAAGTAGGGGAAAATGAATCCGCCCGCGACCAATTTGCCGACGCGATGCGCATCGATCCCGGCGACCGGCACGTGGCGCTCGAATATGCATTCTTGTGCTATGAGACCAGGCAGCAGGCGGCTGCCCGCCGTATCTTCGACAAGATTCGCAAGACCGGAGATCCCACCGCCGAACAGGCCTTTCAGAACATAGACCAGCCTCTCGCCGAAGGCATCGCTCGATGGAGTAAGGCGCTCGAGCTCTCACCCGATAATTTCAGCGCGCACCAGGAACTCGCGACCCTCGCCGAGCAGCGCGACGAGTTGGAGCTTGCCGCCGAACACTATGAGAAAGCTTGGCGGCTGCGTCCCGGCGAGCGTTCGCTCATGCTGGACCTCGGGCGTGTGTGGAAGTCGCTCGGCCGCGACGAGCAGGCTGGCTATTTATTGCTCGCCGCTTCGCGAGGCGCGCAGCCTCGAGTCGCCGAAACAGCCCGCGAACTTCTTCCGGTGCGTTATCCCTACGCCTACGAGTTTGAAAAAGCCCTGGAACTGGATTCCGGCAATCTGGAGCTGCGCCGCGAATACGCTTACCTGCTGCTGCAAATGGCCAAGTCCGGCGACGCCGAAAAGCAGTTTGGCATCCTCCACCAGGCAGCGCCCGGCGACCTGCTCACGTCGGCTCAGTTAGGTTTCCTGAAGCTCAATCGCGGCGATCGCGAGGGCGCGCAACCACTGCTCGATCAGGTCCTCAAGGGTAGCGACGAGGAACTCGCCGATCGCGTCCGCCATGCGCTCAAGCTGCCGCTAAATCCAAAACGCAGCAGCGCTCCTGCGCCGCCCTCCGACGACGTCAAGACGCTCGCTGAAAAGAGCGTCAAGGCCGGCTATTTGAAGGATGCTCTGAGGTATTTGACCATAGCTCACGAAAATGCTCCCGACGACTTCGGAGTCATGCTCAAGCTCGGCTGGCTTTACAACATCCTGCATGACGACCGCGAAGCCGTCAAATGGTTCAAGATGGCAAGCAAAAGCCCCGATGAATCCGTATCCGGAGAAGCCGGGCAAGCCTATCGCAACCTCGCCCCCGAGTTCGAGCGCGTTCGCACCACCGCTTGGTTCTTTCCATTCTTCTCCACCCGCTGGCACGATGCTTTCGGCTATGGACAAGTGAAAACCGAGATCAAGTTAGGCTCTCTTCCCATTCACCCTTACCTGTCCGTGCGCTTTGTCGGCGACGAGCGGGGAACAATCGGCTCGACGGTCAGTAATCCCGCGCCGCAATATCTCTCGGAAAGTTCATTTATTTTCGGGATCGGCGTCGCCACCGGTCCACGCCACGGCGTAACCGGATGGTTCGAAGCAGGCACGGCCGTCAAGTATCTGACTAACCGCAACGACGTCGGGGCGGCGATCTCTGACTACCGGGGCGGCGTTTCCTACGCGAAAGGCTTTGGCCACCTGTTGAACAACTCGCAAGGGCTGTTCTTCGAGACCAACGAGGACGCCGCATTCGTGAGCCGATTTCACAACGACATGTTGTTCTACACGCAGAACCGCGCCGGCTACACGTTTGCTCCATCGGCAGGTCTCGCAGGATTTCAGGCCCAGCTCTATTGGAACGTCAACGGCACCACCGACCGTCTCCGCCAATATTGGGCCAACTACGCCGAGTTCGGGCCCGGATTACGATTCCGTTTTCATGATTTGCCCAAATCCATGCTCTTTTCAGTGAACTTCGTCCGCGGAGCTTACACGGTGAACGAATACAACCCACGCCGCCCCAACTACTACGATCTGCGAGCAGGACTCTGGTATGCCTTTACGCATTAGATTCGCCTTCGCATTTTTCTCCCTGCTGACGCCGGCCTCCGCCGCGACGTTTACCTACCAAATCGCCGGCGACGATCCCGGATCCTGGCCTCAGATTCTTTCATCCATCGGGCTGATACGGACCACCGGCGCCTCAGCGAATTTGTCGGTTGTCAGAACTGTCGCGCCAGGTTCGGTGCCACAGTGGCTCCAGCGGATCGAGCAAGGCGCCGTCATCGTGATCGAGGGCGATAGCCAACTGAGCCACGCGCTGGGCATCGCACCTGGCGCAAAACACGTAGTCGTTCGCAGCATTGTGGACGAACGCGCGCCCAAGCTCCCCATTGTCTGG
>Ga0335085_10013984_pt1 | contig 11741 bp, 11 predicted proteins | sample Lox_Sample_45_FD_206712 | JGI IMG/M metagenome (GOLD analysis project Ga0335085, IMG submission 206712) | Soil microbial communities from Loxahatchee National Wildlife Refuge, Florida, United States - Lox_Sample_4.5 | ecosystem: Environmental > Terrestrial > Soil > Wetlands | place: USA...
CGGACTGATGTCGACTTTGAGCTTTGACGCCTCGTCGCGATATTGCGGATCACGATGCGCGGCGAGAAAGGCCGCTTCGAGCGCGGCGGCGCGGTCAGGCGGCAGACCCGGCGGCGCGGCGAACGGACGTGACAGGTAATAGGGAAGCTCGGCCAGTTCGATCAGCGCCCGCGATGCGTCGTTCGGCGCAAGTTCACGTGCCGTCGGCACGTCGGGAAAGTCGGGGTGCCGGGTGGCCCGCGCGAATTGCAGCAGAACGCGCATATCGCCACCGGCCTCGAGCCATTGCGGATGCGCGGCGCGCACTGCCGACAAGCCGACCGTGCGTCCGTCGACCTCCTTGGCGTCGACCGCCATGAAGAGGACGCCGCTGTCGCGATAGCCGGTGACCAGTTTCATGTTGAGCCCGAGGAGGTCGCGCAAAATCACCGGCACATCGTTGCCGGACGCGCCCTCAGCCGTGCCGCCGATCACCATCGGCGCGCCACCGGGACGCCGGGCGTCCGCGATCGACTGCACCTTCGCATCCTTGCGCAACATGAGCAGATACGCATCGTTGGCGTAACTCGACGACGAACCGAGCCAGGTGAATTTGCGCGGATCGAACTGGACGTTGGGGTTGCCGCCGACGAGCGCGACCAGAACCATATCGCGGGCGAACAGGCCGAACGCGGTGCCGTCCTTGGGGGCGACCGAGTAGATATAATTTGCCGCGCGCAGGCTGCCGGCGCCCGGCATGTTCTGGACCACCACGTTCGGATTGCCGGGAATGTATTTGCCGATATGCCGCGCCAAGAGGCGGGCATAGGCGTCGTAGCCGCCGCCAGGCCCATTGCCGACAATCAAATCGACTTGCCGGCCGCGATAGAAATCGGCGATGTCGTCGGCGCGGGCCGACGCCAATGCCGCTGCCAAAAGCGCCATTGCGGCCGCTGCAATTCGCAATTGCTTGCACGCGCTCATCGATCCTTCCGAGAGGATGCCGTTGTGCGCTCACATATTAGTACGTTCACGACTGATTAGTACGTTCACGACTGAACGCTTGACCATCTGCCACTTAGCGGAACAAGATACTGAAATCGCAGTAGTTTCTCATTATTCCAAAGTGAAACTGCAAGATTTTAGCCGGGCTCGTCCCGCCTAACGAGGCTCAGTTGAATGTAACATTATAACGTCGTATTCCCTCGGCAACGTGGGGGGCGGGGTGGATGTGCTGTGTGGGTGCGAACAGCACCGGACAGCTGAATGGGACGGCCTGAAATGCGGAATATTCGTCGCGCTTTGCGATCCGGTGAAAGTTGGATGTTAGGGCGGAATGGACGCATGTTTGCGGCTTTGGCCCTTCAATTCCTGATTTTGTCGTCGCTGGCCTTTCCGGCGCTGGCGCAAGGCACGCTCGCTCCACCACCGCCTCCAACTCCCGCTGCCACCGTGCCGGCGTCACCGACGGCGCCGGCCACGGCGCCCAATGCTGCGCCGGTCGCGGCGCCCCCCGCGACTGCGCCGGTCGCGGCGCCCCCCGCGGCTGCGCCGGTCGCGGCGCCCCCCGCGGCTGCGCCGGTCGCGGCGCCCCCCGCGGCTGCGCCAGCGCCGACCATTCCACCTGCCGCTCCGAGCGCCAACTCGCCCGCGCCGGACATGGCCGCAGCGAAAACGGTTGCGCCCAACCCCGCCTCCGATGCGCCTCCGGCGCAAAGCTCACCGCCCGTGCCGACGGGCCCGTCGTTCAGTCGCGCCGATCTGCCCCAAGACCTGTCGCCCTGGGGCATGTTCATGAATGCCGACATCGTCGTGAAGGCGGTAATCATCGGGCTCGCCTTCGCGTCGCTGGTGACCTGGACGGTCTATGTCTCCAAAATGTTCGAGCTCAGCTTCGCACGGCGCGACGTGCGCGCGGGCCTGCGCGCCCTGACCAACGTCGCGACGCTGGCCCAGGCCCACGAGCAATTGCGCGACGGCACCGGCCCGGTCTCACAGCTCATGCAGGCCGCCGCGCAGGAGATCCGGCTCTCCGCCAACGCGCGCGGCGACGGTCTCAAAGAGCGCATCGCCTGGCAGCTCGAACGGCTCGAAATCGCAGCGAGCCGCAAGATTTCGCGCGGCACCGGCGTCCTGGCGACGATCGGCTCGACCGCACCTTTCGTCGGGCTGTTCGGCACAGTGTGGGGCATCATGAACAGCTTCATCGGCATTTCGAACGCGCACACCACGAACCTGGCCGTGGTTGCCCCCGGCATCGCGCAGGCCTTGCTCGCAACCGCGCTCGGCCTGATCGCCGCCATCCCGGCCGTCATGATCTACAATGTACTGGCACGCTCGACCGCGTATTACCGCGCGCTGCTCGGCGACGCCTCGGCGCAGGTGATGCGACTCGTGAGCCGTGACCTCGATCGCGCCAAGCTGCCGCTGGCGCAAGCTGCCGAGTGACGCCGTGGCCATTCGCCTCGACCACGGATCGGACGAGCTCGCCGAGGTGCATGACATCAATGTCACGCCGTTCATCGACGTCATGCTGGTGCTGCTCATCATCTTCATGGTGGCAGCGCCGCTCGCCACCGTCGACGTGCCGGTCGACCTGCCCTCCTCCAACGTCCAGCAGCAACAGCGGCCCGATAAGCCGATCTTTCTGACCATCAAGGCCGACCTGACGTTGACCATCGGCGACGACCCAATTGCGCCCGGCGCGCTCGCCGCCACCATCGACGCCGCGAGCGGTGGCAACAAGGAGGAACGCATCTACGTGCGCGCCGACCGCTCAGTGCACTACGGCGACGTCATGCAGGTGATGAACGATCTGCGCTCGGCGGGATACACCAAGGTCGCGCTGGTCGCGCTCGAAACGCGGGAAGCGAAATGACCGCGCGCACGCTCGTCTGGTACGAGGACGACACGTCGCGCGATTGGCTGCGCTGGTCAATCGCCGCCGGTTTCGTGGTTTGCGTCCATGCCGCACTGATCGGCGGCTACATGCTGTGGCATCAGCCCGACGACGACGCGGTCGGCGACGAAATTTCCGTCATTTCCGTCGAATTCACCGTGCCCGAAACAGAGCAGCAGGAGCAAGCCAAGGTCGAGGAGCAACAGCCGCCTCCGCCGGTCACCGCCGATTCCATTCCGCTGCCCGAGGAAAAGCCGCCCGAGAAGGTCGAGCCGACCAATCCGGCGCCGCGCACTACCGCGCACACCGAGGCCGCGGCGCCGCGGATCGACCCGTCGTGGCAGACCCTCCTGCTGAAGCGTCTGCAGCAATTCAAGAACTATCCGAGCGCCGCGCGTTCCCGCGGCGAGCAAGGCGTGGTGCTGCTCGCCTTCAGCATCGACCGCGACGGCCATGTCGTGGCGCGGCACATCATCAACAGCTCGGGCTATGCCGATCTCGATCAGGAGGTGATGACGATGGTCGAGCGTGCGCAGCCGCTCCCGGCGTTTCCCGCCAGCATGGCACAGGCGCAGCTCGACCTTACCGTGCCGATCCGCTTCTCGCTGCGCTGATCATGCCTCGTGCCGTCCTTTCCCGCCGCGCCAATAGCGCCTAACATGCGTCATAGACCCGGGGAGGAACCATGCGCACCAAGCACTGCCTGACATCGGCCGACGTCAAAAAAATGCTCGCCGCCTGCGAGGCCGAAGCGGCCAAGAACAAATGGGCGGTCGCCATATCGATCGTGGACGACGGCGGCTTCCTTTTGGGTTTTCAGCGCATGGACGGCGCGGCAGCGATTTCGGCTGAGGTGTCGGTGGGCAAGGCCCGCACCTCGGCGATGACCAAACGGCCGAGCAAATTCTTCGAGGATCGCGTCAAGGAGCGCCCCGCTTTTGCCAACTTTCCCGCCGGAATTTTGATCCAGGGCGGCGTGCCGGTGATGCACCAGAACGAATGCGTCGGCGCCATAGGCGTTTCCGGCGTGCAGTCTCATGAGGACGAGCAGATCGCCCAGGCTGGCGTGAGCGCGCTTGGGTGATGACGAGCGCCCCTGTCCTGGGGCGACAATTCCGGTGCACCGGCGATCCGCGTAGAATTTGATGGTTCTCGCCACGGCGCGGCGGAATGCCGTCCGGCGGCTGACCGCCGCGCCGGGTCAAATCATCGTCGCACGCCGTGAGTAGGACTTTGCTTCCCGCGCAGCCCTTCGGATAGGCCGCGCGGGAATGGCTACGGAGCCGTTGCGTAAATAGGGTCCCGAAATCCGATTGCGGCGGGGGCGGCGTCGGAATCTAATAGGCTATCGGGGTCACGTTATGCTCGTCCAGAATATGTCGGAGCATAGCCAAAGCCGGACGCCCTTATCCGATGGTTTGATCGGCCGATGGGCGCGAGGCATCGGGCTCGCCGCGGCCATGGCGCTGGCCTATTTCCTGGCGGCGCAACTCAGCCTTGGCCTGCTTTTGAAGCCTGACGGCGTGGCGGTCTTTTGGCCTGCCGCGGGCATTTCCTCGGGCGCCCTGATCGCTCTCGGCCCCCGCGCGCGGTGGCCAGTGGCGGCCGGCACCATCATTGCGACTTTTGTGGCCAACATTTTGGGTGACCGCAGCATTTGGGCCTCGGCCGCCTTCGCGCTGTGCAACGCGGCAGAAGCGCTGATCACGGCGGGGCTGATCCAGCACTACTTCGCCGCGGGCTTTGGCCTTGACCGGCTGCGCCACGTGCTGGGCCTGCTGGCGGCCGCGGTCGCCGGCACGGCCATTTCCGGCATCGGCGGCGCCATATCGTATAAATTGTTCCACGCTCCGACAGCGCCGATGGTCACCACCTGGCGGCATTGGTTTGCGTCCGACGGCCTCGGCATCATTGCCGTAGCGCCCCTCGTGATTGGTCTTGCCGCCGCCATCAGACAGCCGCCGCCACGCAAGGAGATGGTGGAAGGCGTCGCGGCGCTCCTGATTCTTGCGGTGATGACCGGATTTACCATTTCACTGCCTCAAGAGCCTTGGCAGACCGTGGCGCCGGGCGCGCTCCTGCTCCCGGTGCTGCTGTGGCTGGCGGCCCGCTGCCGGCCGGTCTTTGCCGCTGCCGGCGCGTTCATCGTTTCTCTGACGATTGTCTGGACGGCGATCTTCGGCATCGGCCATTTTGGCGACACCAGTCTTCCGATCGAAGATCGCATTTTGCAGGCCCAGGCGGTCATTCTCGTGGTGACGCTCGGCGCCTTCGTTCTCGCTGCGCTGTTTGCCGAGCGGCGGCAGCATGAAGCCGAGCTCATGCAGAGCGAGGCTCGCCTTCTTCGCCTAAATCTGATGCTGGAGCGTGAACGCGACAACAAACTCATGAACGCGCAGGCGATTACCGCCTCGATCGCGCACGAAATCAAGCAGCCTCTGACGGCCATCGTCATAAACGCCAACGCCGCGGAGCGGTTTCTGGACCGGACGCCGCCGGACCATGACGAAGTGCGGGCAATATTGAAAAGCATAACTGCCGACGGTCTTCGCACCAGCGAGGTGTTCGACAGCATCCGCGCCTTGTTCCGCAAAAGCGATCAAGGACGACAGGTCGTCGACATCAATGCAATTGTCATAGAGGCATTACAGTCGCTGCGTCGCGAGCTGGAAGATCATGAGATTCAGACGCATCACGACCTCGCATCCGAACTGCCGCTTATCGACTGTCATAAAAATCAGGTGCAACAGGTTGTCACCAATTTGATCCACAACGCCATTGAAGCAATGGCCGGCACGACCGGTCGAAACCGCGAGCTGCAAGTCAGAACGGAGCTTGATGGCCAGCAAACCGTCGTTACGGTGCGCGACTCCGGACCCGGGATCGATCCCAAGCAGATCGACGGCATATTTGCCGCGTTCTTCACCACAAAGACGCATGGCATGGGATTGGGGCTCGCCATCTGCCGCATGATCATCGAGCAGCACGGCGGCCACCTGACCGCCTCGTCCGACGGCAGCAACGGCGCGCTATTCCGTTTCTCCCTGCCGACGAGATCTGCCGTCAGCGGAGCCGGCGGCACCGGGTAAGGTGCAGGCGACAATAGGAACGTGCGGTTCTCTCGCTCGACAAGAAGATAGTTGACGGTTGGAACCATCGTTGCCATTGAGAAATCCGAATTGAGCGCCGGGGTGCGAAGTGAAAGCCATCATTGTCGGCGGCGGCATCGGCGGGCTGGTTACGGCGCTGGCGCTGCATCAAGCCGGCATCAACGTTGAAGTCTTCGAGTCGGCGGCAGAGCTGCGGCCGCTAGGCGTCGGCATCAACTTACTGCCGCACTCGACGCGGTATTTGGCCGAACTCGGGGCGCTTTCGCCGCTCCTCGAAATCGGCATTGGAACTGGCGAACTCGTCTTCTTCAACAAATTCGGGCAACGGATTTGGCGCGAGCCGCGCGGCATTGCGGCCGGCTACCGCTATCCGCAGGTGTCGATCAATCGCGGCGCGTTGCAGGTCGCGCTGTTGCAGATCGCGCGCCAGCGCCTCGGCGTCGACGGCGTCCGCACCGGCCATCATCTGGTTGATTTCGACCTCCGCGACGACGGCGTCACCGCGCAGTTCGCCGAGCGTGCCGGTGGCAACGTGCATACCCGCGCTCCCGGCGATGTCTTGATCGGCGCGGACGGCATTCACTCCACGGTTCGCGCGAGACTTTACCCGCATGAAGGCTTGCCGAAGTGGAATGGCGGCCTGATTTGGCGCGGCGTGACCGAGAGCGCGCCGTTCCTCTCCGGCCGCACCCAATTCATGGCGGGCGGCCGGCAGACTTTCATCGCCTATCCGATTTCGAAAGAACACTTCGAGCGCGGCCGTTCGCTGACCAACTGGGCGGCGCGCTTTTTCGTCGATCCATCGCGGGCGCTGCCGCCGGAGGACTGGAACCGGCCCGGCCGCCTCGAGGATTTTCTGCCGCGCTACGAAGATTGGCGCTTCGATTGGCTCGACATCCCGGCTCTCATCCGCGGCGCGCAGGCAATCTATGAATTCCCGATGGTCGATCGCGATCCGCTGCCGCGTTGGACATTCGGCCGGGTGACGCTTCTCGGCGATGCGGCGCACCCGATGTATCCGCTCGGTTCGAACGGCGCATCGCAGGCAATCCTCGACGCGCACGCGCTTGCCGAGGCGCTGTGCGGCGGCACTCCGATCGACGCCGCACTCAAGCGCTACGAAACCGAGCGCCGCGCCAAGACTGCCGAAGTGGTGGCGCAGAACCGCAGCGGCGGGCCCGAGGTGGTCGTGCGCATTGTCGAGGAACGCGCGCCGCTGGGATTTACCGACCTCGACTCGGTGATTTCGCAAGACGAACTGCGCGAGATCGCGCACCGCTATAAGCAGGTCGCCAGCTTCGACGTCGAATCGGTCAACGCCTGACGGGGGAGGGAAAGCTGCGAAAAGATCAAAAGCGCCCGCGGATTCTGTTTGGCGCAGCGGCAGTTTTTCTGGCGTTGGCTTCGCTCGACGCCCCCGGCAGCGCACAATCTCCCCCGAGCGAACCGACCACGGTGAAAATTTCCACGCTGGGCGGCGCGACCGATGCGGGACTTTACCTCGCCGATGATTACGGCTTCTTCAAGCAAGCCGGCATCAGCGCCGACATGCAGCGCTTCGGCACCACGCCCGAGCAAGTCGCAACCATCGCCACCGGCGACATCGACGTTGCCGGCATCGCGGTCACCGCCGGCCTGTTCGCGGCACCGCAGCGCGGCATCGCGCTCCATATCGTCGGCGACAAACAAAGCATCCGGCCGGGCTTCTCCTCGACCCGTCTCGTGGTGCGCACGGCCGAATATAAGGCCGACGAAGCCGCGACCGCGGCGGCCCTGAAGGGCAAGACCATCGCCGGCCCCGCGCGCGCCTCTTTCGGCACGTTCGTGGTGGCTGAATTTCTCAAGCGGCACGCCATGACCATGGCGGACGTCAACTATGTCGAACTGCCGTTCCCCAACATGGTCGCGGCGCTCACCAACGGCGCGATCGACGGCGCGATCATGATCGAGCCATTCCTCTCGATCGCTTTGACATCGGGCGCGGCAAAATCGCTGGCCGATCCGAGCCCCTATTTTCCCGACGGGGCGAGCGTGGTGCCGCTCATCTATAGCGAGAAATTTGCCGCCGACCGGAAGCTCGCCCAGGCCTTCATGACCGCCTACATGCGGGGCGTTCGCATCTATAATGATGCCTTCGTGAAAGGGATCGACCGCGCCAAGGTAGTCGAGATCATCGCACGCCGCGCGAAGGTCGCGCCCTCGATCGTCGACAAGGGCTTCCTGCCCGGGCTTGATCCGAACCAGCGCGTCAACAAGGACTTCCTTGCGGCCGCGCAGCAGTTCTTCATCGCACAGGGCATGCTGCAAAGCCCCGCGGACCTCGACAGACTGATCGATCCGTCATTCGCCGCGGCCTCGATCCGTGAGCTTGGCGAATATCGCTGACGTTATCGGCGGCGCGCGCGCCCGCCGCATGGAACTGCTGGCAATTCCCGCCAGCCGCAATAATCTGACGTCCGCCGATGCGGCTCAGTGACACCGCGCATTCCCAGCGTAGCGGGAGAGAAACGATGACGGAGGGTTGAGATGTTCGGCTGGCGCAAGCGCATCGGCTATATCGGCCCGACCGTCATGGAGGTCGTACCCTACGAATTCTATCGCTACGCACCCGACGGCGTCGGTCTGGTCGGCGTCACCTGCAATATCGACGACTGGAGCGCGGCCTACTTCGACAAGGCGTTGGCGGAGGTCACGACGGCTGCAGCCTATCTCGGCTCGCGTGGGGTCGATTTCATCATTCACGGCGGCGGCCCGCTGGTGGCGGCTCGCGGCAAGGGTTTTGAAGACATCATCGTCAAGGATATCGAGAAGGCGTCCGGCGTGCCGGCGACAACGGGCATCCGTGCCGCCATGGAATCGTTGCGCCGCATCGGCGCCCGCCGCATCGTGATGGCGTCGCCCTATCCCGAGCGGCATAACCGCGCCATGATTGAGTATTTCACGTCGCACGGCTTCGAGATCGTTCGCGCCGAAGGCATGGACGTGCCGTTCAAGCGGCTGCAGAGCGTGCCGCCCGAGGACATCAAAGTCTTCGTCGAAGGCGCAGTAGGCCGCGCATCGGCCTGCGACGCGATCTATCTGCCTTGCCCGCAATGGCAGGCGGCGCAAGCGGTCGAGGCGATCGAGCGCGACACCCGCTTGCCCACCGTTGCCTACTCCCATGCTAGCTTCTTCGCCGCATTCAAGACGCTCGGCATCATGGACCCGATCAAGGGTCAAGGCCGGCTGCTGGCTTCGCTCGCTTCCATCGATAAGGTGAACGCATGAGATTTCACCGCCGCCAATTTCTGCACCTCGCCGCCGGCGCCGCGGCGCTTCCAGCGATGCCGCGCTCCACAAGGGCCGACGCTTATCCGACGCGCCCGGTTACGATGATTGTGCCTTATGCCGCGGGCGGCCCTGCCGATGCCATCGCCCGCATCATCTCTGAACCCATGGGGAAGGCGCTAGGCCAATCGGTGATCGTCGAAAATGTCGCCGGCGCAGGGGGCAGCGTCGGCGTCGGCAGGCTCGCGCGCTCCGACCCGGACGGTTACACCATAGGGATCGGCAATTGGGGCTCGAACGTCGCCAATGGCGCCCTCTACAAACTCCCATATGACCTGCTCAAGGATTTCGGGCCGGTTTCCATGCTCCCTTTGGAGGCGAATCTGATCCTGGCGACGGCTTCGCTGCCGGCGAACAACCTCAACGAATTCATTGCCTGGCTCAAGGCCAATGTCGGCAAGGCCACGGGCGGCACCAGCGGCGTCGGCGGCCCCTCGCATGTCGCCGGTCTCCTGTTCCAACAACTGACCGGAATCCATTATCAGCTTGTGCCCTATCGCGGCGCCGGCCCCGCGATTCAGGATTTGGTGGCGGGACGGCTCGACACGATGATCACCGGGCCGTCGATTGCGCTGCCGCTGGTGCGCGACGGCAAGCTCAAGGCCTTTGCGGTGACGTCCAAAACCCGCCTCGCAGTCGCGCCCGACATTCCGACCACCGATGAGGCCGGTGCACCGGGCTTCTACATTTCGGTGTGGCACGGCCTGTGGGTGCCCAAAGCGACGTCCAAGGACATCGTCGCCACCCTTAACAGCGCGGTGCGCAAGACCTTGGCCGACGCCTCGGTCCGTCAAAAGCTCACTACGCTGTCGCTCGAAATCCCGACGCTCGATCAGCAGACGCCGGAAGGGCTTTATGCCTATCATAAGGCCGAGATCGAGAAGTGGTGGCCGATTATCAAGGCGGCGAATATTACGGTGGAGTGAGTTGCTCACGACACGTGAAGCAACCGCAACGAACCGAAGTCGAGTATCGGACCGGGAGTTCCGGCATGCAGAGCATCGCGAAATCATCGCCGACCAAGGTCGTGATCGTCGGCGGCGGCATCGGCGGTCTCACCGCGGCATTGGCGCTACTTCAGCGCGGCATCGATGTCGAAGTTTATGAGCAGTCCTCGGTGCTCAAGGAGGCCGGCGCCGGCGTTCAGATCGGCTCGAACGGCACCCGCGTCCTTTATGCACTCGGCCTGCAGGATGCGCTGGCCCAGGTTCAAGTCGTACCCTCCGGACGCGAGATCCGCCACTGGCGCACCGGCGAAACCTGGAACTGGTTCGATCTTGGCGCGACAACGGCGAGGCGCTACGGCACGCCCCACGTCATGCTCCATCGCGGCGATCTTCTCGGCCTTCTGGCGGAGGCGGTGCAGCGGCTGAAGCCGGACGCGATTTCGCTCAGCAGGAAGTGCGTTGCGGTCGGCCAAACGGCGGATCGTGCCGAGGCGAAATTCGCCGACGGCCATGTGGCAATGGCGGACTTCATCGTCGGCGCCGACGGCATTCACTCGCAGGTGCGCGCCACGCTGTTCGGCGCCGGCCGGGCCGAGTTCACCGGCTGTGTCGCGTGGCGCGGCTTAGTGGCGATGGATCGGCTGCCGTCGCACCTTGCCCACATGGTGGGAACGAACTGGCTCGGGCCGCGCGGCCACGTGCTGCATTATCCGGTCCGGCGCGGCGAAATCATGAACTTCATCGCCATCGTCGAGCGCGACGATTGGCAGGTTGAATCCTGGACGGTCGAAGGCAGCAAAGGCGAGCTCGCCGACGACTTCTACGGTTGGCATGAAGACGTTCATATTCTCATCGACCGCCTCGACACGCCGTACAAATGGGCGCTGATGGTGCGTGGCCCCATGGAGCGTTGGACGCAAGGTCGCATCACGCTCCTTGGCGATGCCTGCCATCCGACCCTGCCCTTTCTGGGGCAAGGCGCAGTCATGGCGATCGAAGACGCCTATGTGGTCGCGGCCTGTCTGTCGAAATATGCCAACGAGCCGATGGCGGCGTTGGACCGTTACCAGGACATCCGGCGCGAGCGCACCGCCGCTGTCGTGCGCAAGGCCCACGAAAACCGACGGCAGGCCTTCAGCCCGTCGCTTGCCGACGAGAATGCCGTCGCCATCGCCGTGGCGCGCGAGTGGCAGCAGGAGCGCGCCCGCGAGCGAATGGATTGGCTCTATACCTATGATGCGACCGCGTTGGACATCTAAAGAAATAACGAAGCTTACCTACGCTTTCGCTCATTTCGGCAGATACGCTTCCGTGTAGAGCTTCGACATATCGGGATCGGTCTCGACGAGCTTCATCTCGACGAAAGACCGCCTCAAGGTCGCCAGCGCTTCCGGATCGAACCGGCAATCCTTGGTATGCATGCCGATGGTGAGATCGTATTCCCGCGACATGACGCTCTCGCTGAAATAGGTGACGGCG
>Ga0335085_10013985_pt1 | contig 11741 bp, 8 predicted proteins | sample Lox_Sample_45_FD_206712 | JGI IMG/M metagenome (GOLD analysis project Ga0335085, IMG submission 206712) | Soil microbial communities from Loxahatchee National Wildlife Refuge, Florida, United States - Lox_Sample_4.5 | ecosystem: Environmental > Terrestrial > Soil > Wetlands | place: USA: Florida...
ATCTCTGATTTGCTTTGTCTTATTGCTGGTTCTGCTTGTCCTGGGTTTACCCATTGCCTTCTGTATGGGCGGCGTTGGCGTCATTTTTATTTTGTTAAAACTGGGGCCCTCGAGCCTCTACCTCATCGCTACGTCAACCTGGGAAGCATTGACAGCCTATGTATTGATTTCCATTCCGCTCTTCGTATTTATGGCGTACCTCCTCGAAGGGTCTGGCATGGCGGATGACCTGTTTGAGACCATGTACCGGTGGCTGGGGTCCATCAGGGGTGGGTTGGCCATGGGAGTGGTGATTATCTGCACCATCTTTGCCGCGATGTCAGGGATGAGTGCGGTGGGCACCCTCACGATGGGGCTGATCGCATTGCCCGCCATGCTGAAAAGGGGGTATGACAAGGGGATAGCGATGGGTTCGGTAGCAGCGGGGGGAACCCTGGGAATTTTGATTCCCCCCAGCGTCCCTATGATCATCTACGGCTTTCTGGCACAGGAATCCGTAGGCCAGCTATTCATGGGTGGCGTGATCCCAGGGCTCATCATGTCATCCATATTCATCATCTACATCGGGATAAGATGTGGCTTCAATAAAACGATGGGTCCTGCGATTCCCAAAGAGGAAAGGGGGACCTTGAAACAAAAATTCGCATCAATCAAGGGGGTCATCCTGCCGCTCATCCTGGTATTCTTGGTGCTGGGTTTTATCTATATGGGAATAACCACGACCACTGAGGCCGCCGGCATAGGCGCTCTGGGGGCTTTGATCGTGGTGCTTATTTATCGCAAGTTTTCCCGGAAACTCGTGCGCAATTCCCTGATGAAGACGCTGCGTATCACCGTCATGGCTGGCTGGATCATATTAGGGGCAACCTTATTCACGCATGTCTACTCTGCCTTAGGGGCCAGCGAATTTGTGAAACAGCTTATCGCCGGTGCGGGTGTCAATCGCTGGGTCGTCGTTGTGATCATGCAAATCATCATACTCTTTTTAGGGTGTTTTATGGATCCTACGGGCATTCAGATCATCACCATTCCCATCTTTGTTCCCTTAATCAGGACCCTCGGCTTCGACGCTGTCTGGTTTGGCATCCTCTTCGTCATTAATCTGGAAATGGGCTACTTGACTCCTCCCTTCGGATATAACCTCTTCTACATGAAAATGCTTGTTCCTAAAGGAGTCACGATGGGGGATATCTATAAATCTATTGTTCCTTTCGTAGCAATGATGATGATTTGTTTGGCGATCATGATGGTGTTCCCTGAAATCGTCTTGTGGCTCCCTAAAATGATGATGCCGGCGAAGTAAGCAGTGACAGACACGCTTGGTCGCCGAAATGTTCAGCCAAGCCAAATCAGTGGTTTGAAATGCTGAGGGGAACTCCCTCAAAAAATTGCCATATTCAACAAGAGATAGTATGATCATGCTTATACAAAACACACTGAAAGTACACCCGTCTTCTTCTAGGAGGTGTCATCGGAGAAAGGAGGGAATACAGAGCATACGGGAAACATCGAAAATATGCCCGGAAGCACGCTCACTATCTGGATTTTCAATCTTAGAAAGCGCAGGGGGGCAGAAACAATGAAGGAGGTCATGAGATGAAAAGGATTATTCTATACTGCTTTTTAGCGTTGGTGATCGTTGGTGGCATTGTGGGTGCGCGTTGCGCTCTCGCGGCGCCGGCACAGCCAATAAGCTGGAAGCTGCAATCGTTTACGGTTCCGGGTTCCAATATGTGGGATGGGTTTCTGATATCTTTCGCCGATCTTGTCAAGCAGAAGAGCCAGGGAAAATTTGAAATTGCCCTTCAAGCACCGGGAGCAATCGTACAACCGCCAGAAATAACGAAAGCCGTCGGCCAGGGTGCTATTCCCGTGGGACTCACTTCACCGGGATACGACGGAGGCTTCATCCGTGAATCCTATGTTCTGACCGGTCTCCCGTTTTCTTACACGGATGCCCTTCAGCAGGCAGATTTCTGGTACAGTTATAAAGGCGGGGCGGGGTTTAAAGCGGCGGCGGATGCTTACAATGCGAAAGGAGTCCAACCCATAGCCCTCCTCGTCTTACGCGATCCCATGGTCATCATGACCCAGTTTCCCGTGTCGGCAGTCTCGGATTTCCAGGGAAAGAAGATCAGAGCTACGGGCGCCCATGCTGAGGCGATCAAAGCACTGGGGGCCCAGCAGGTCAATCTTGGGCTGGGGGATGTCTATAATGCTCTCCAGACAGGGGTGATCGATGGCCATTTCATGGCCGTCTCGGGCCTGGAATCCTACAAATGGAAGGAAGTCACCAAGTACGTCATCGAACCGGCCTGGTTGTATTGCAGCCCTTCCTTGCTTGAAGTGAACGTTGATGAATGGAATAAACTGCCTGACGATTTCAAAAAGATTTTCCAGGAGACAGCGCGCGAAGTCGTCGCCAAGAATCTGCTTCCTTACTCGGAAAAAAAGAATAAAGAGTATGTTGATTCAGCGACCAAAGCGGGAGTAAAGTGGATAACCCTGTCTCCTGCCGAGGCCGGGAAATACCGGGCTGCTACATTGCCTCTCTGGCAGTATGCAGAAAAAATATCCCCCAAAACGGGTGAAATGGTCCAATTATTGAAAACATACCTCAAAGAAAAGGGTGTGAGTTTCCCGGGCAACTAATTGTATGTCAAGGCAATGAGAAAGGGCAGGAGATAACTCTTGCCCTTTCTCTTCATAGCGAGTAAGTGCTTTTCGTTTTGGCTCTGTTCATCGTGCGAGAAAGGAGAGAGGAATGTCAGGACAGGAATATGTAAGCTATCCCGTACGAATAAGAATTCTCTCGCAGAAAGGTACTTGTGCTCACGATCATAAAGTCGGAGATGAATGGATCTGCAAATATGAACCAGGAAAGCCGCCGGAGGTGCCGAATATCTGTTATGCCGCTTTGAATGCGATATTATACAATCTAAAGGCACTGTGGTGGGGTGCTCCTATCCCAGCCCCTGTACCCGATCCGGACACGTTCTTTGTTGCCTGTCCCGACCCCCTGAACCCGGTTGTTTTTGAACTCAGGCGGCTGAAAGATCAGCCTATTCATCTACATTATCCGGATCACCTCGACCTTTATAAGGAAAGAGGCAAGATAGATTCTGAGCTCAAGAAATAAGCCGTCGACCGGTGTGGGCCTTTCATGAGAGGCTTGAACTGTGGGATTGTGCTCAGTCCGTATCCCGCAAATCGGTTGAAGCATTTACACGCCTGGCAAGAGCGCAAACGAGAGGGACAAGTGGACAAACTGATCATCACCGCCGCGATCAGCGGCGCTGCTGTTTTGCCGGTGCAGACGCCCTATTTGCCTATCACTCCCAAGCAGATTGCCGATGAGGCAGTGAGGGCGGCTGAAGCTGGAGCTGCTTCCGTCCATATCCACGCCCGCAACCCGGAGAACGGGGAACCGACGAGCGATATTGAGGTTTTCAGAGAGATCCTCACCCGGATAAAGGAGCGGAGTGATGCCGTCATCGGTATATCCACAGCCGGTGCAAGAGGGCTGAGTGCTGAAGAGAAAATCAAGCCGGTCACTGTTTTTGAGCCGGAACTTGCTTCTTACGATGTCGGGAGCGTAACACGAACCGGCGAGCGTCTGCTCGAAGCCTATAAGGATACGGACTATAAATTCCCCTGGGAAAAGGAAGCCCTCAGATTAAGATCAAAGGACGTGTGGGCCAACTCCTTCGACGACCTCCATTTGTTCGGCCGAAAGATGCAGGAGGTTGGGACAAAGCCGGAATATGAGATTTTTGACGTCGGCTGGCTGTACAATGCGCGTTTCCTGTGGCGAACCAAGGCAGGCTACAGCAAGCCTCCGTTCTGGGTCCAGTTTGTCCTGGGTGGATTCGGCACCATCGGGTCCAGCCCCGAGCATCTGCTGCACCTGAGACAGACACTGGGGACTCTTTTCGACGGAGAACAGTATAAGTGGTCGGTCATCGGCATAGGGTACCCGGGCCAATTTTATGTTGCTGCTCAGGCCATGATCATGGGAGGACATGTCCGGGTTGGCATAGAGGATAACCTCGAGATAAGGCGCGGCGTGCTGACCAAGAGCAATGCTGAACTGGTGGAAAGGGCTGTACGCCTCGCACGAGAGCTCGACAGGGAGATTGCGACCCCGGACGAAGCGAGAGCCATCATCGGTCTCAAGGGAAAGGATAAGGTTAAATTTTAACCTTAAACAGGCTGCTGAAAAAAGCCCATCTGCGTCGTTATCCGGCCCGCTCACCTTCTCGCGGGCGTGCAAAGAGTTGCTCCTTACCCGTCGCAACCGCACCCCTCATCCTTCGTCGTTGCGGCGTACATCCAAGTACGCCTCACTCCTCAGGATGTCGGGCGCCTTGCGTCTGGGCATTTTTGAGCAGCCTACAAAAAATGATTTTTTTAGCACACTGTTGATATTCTCCTGCGGGATAGTAAAAAGATGAATAGACTTAGGGTCAAAAAAGTTGCCGTCATTGGGGCCGGGGTGATGGGGAGATGCATCGGGCTTGAGTTTGCCCGATTCGGCTATGAGGTTGTGCTCCATGACCTCGTGGAGGAACAACTCGAGAAGTCCTTGCGGAGTGTGCGGGAAGAGCTCGATCTGATGGTAGAAACGGAATTGATCCCCTCCGACGTGGCGAAGGCGGCGCTCGGCCGGTTGCGAACCACCACGGACATCGCCGAAGCGGCATCGAACGCCGGTCACATTGTTGAAGCGGTGCCTGAAGACCTGGCGTTGAAACAGGAATTATTTGCCAGGCTCGACGAGCTTTGCCCTGCGCACGTCAGTTTAGCGACCAACACGTCCATGCTGAAGGTGGATGATTGTGCTGCCAAAGCCGGGAAATTCCCGGGGCGCATTTTGGGAACTCATTACTGGCAGCCTGCCCATCTTATGCCGCTTGTGGAGGTCATCGGAGGGAAAAGGACAGACCCGGCGGCACTACGAAGAGTGGCCGAGTTGCTGAGGAGTGTGAGAAAAAGAGTTGTCCTTCAAGAACGCGAGCTACCGACAAGTCCGGCGGGATGGGGAAATGCGCTTCAGTGGGTTATTGGGGAACAGGCTCGGAAGCTCATCAATGAGGAGGGATGCACCCCGCACGTGGTGGATGACCTGATCCGATTCGGTTTTGGCCGTCGCACGGCCTATACGGCGCGCTACATCGGGATGGACTTGATCGGATTGGACCTTGCCTACAACCTGATGAAAGCAAAAGGTCAGGAGCCTTGGGGGCCTATCAAGGAGAGGGTTGAGCGGGGGGAACTGGGGATGAAGACCGGTAAAGGCTTTTATGATTGGTCTGGGGATAAGGCAAAGCAGTTCCTGCGTGACTTCCACTTAGAGCTCATACGGCTCTTAAAGAGAGATATGGAGAGGGGAGATATATAACAGGCTGCTCAAAAATGCCCGGATGCAAGGCGCCCGAAATTCTGAGAGTGGCGTCGCGACGAATAAGGAGCAACTTTTTGCCAGGCCGGCGAGTTGGTGAGCCGGCCAGAGGACTACCTGGATGGACGAAGCGACGACTTGTCCTGTTAGATAACACGTGAAAGTTAGGATTTGACTTTACAGACACTGTCAAGCCTAATAATGATTTCTTCCAGTAATCATCGGTGTTTCTATTGACATTAAACCCCCTTTTTTGTATTTGTAAAATACTAAGCTTTTTGGGGGAGATAAAGAATCAGGGTTAGAGTTGACTCTTGGGCTTATAAAATAAGGGTAAAAGGATTTACACCGAACATGGTGATTCAGTAGGTTGCTTACAACTGTGGTTGATTTTGGTCGTTATGAGGAAATACATTAATGACAAAAAAAGGTTCTGAAGGTCTTTGCGAAATGTGTGGTCATTATGTAAGCGTCAGGCAAAAAACCCATATTCTGGCAGAAGGAAAGAAGACTGGAGAAAACCTTATGATGTTATGTCCCAGTTGTCATATAATGTTTGACACGCATGTTAAACCAAAACTTTTTACGGCACTTAGAAAAGCAGGGATAAACCTTTCCAATTCATGGGAAAGGTCTATATACCTTCAGGCGGCTGACGCTTCACGAAAAGCAAGGAAATAGAATAAGAGGAACAACTCATAACAATTTAATCGAGGCAATAGGGAATAGCCTCAGTACTTTTTCGCAAAGGTTGGTTGCTGTGAAGGTTAGGATTTGACTTTACAGACACTGTCAAATATGATGGTGACTTCTTTCTGAAACATTCATTATTCATTTTTGTTCCACCATACAACATTTCGATTGGCAATCCTCAAAGGATTCTTTTCACAATCTCATTTTCTGTATTGACAAAAAAGTACCTAATGTATTCTTAATCCCACAAGTCAGCTTGTGCTCTGGTGATCCTGATACCAGTCCAGTAGTAGGTCGGTTCAGGGTAAACCGTTTGTCAAAGAGAATTCAACGGTATGAGCCGACAGAAGGTGAGTGGCTCCTTATAGGGACGTCTTGAAGGCCAGACTGAGAAAATGAAGAATCGAGATACTTGATGGCTTAACAAATCACTCCAGCGGATGGCTTACAGCAACGGCTGACGTAAAATCGTTAGAATACCTTAGAAAAAGAGAAAGGAGGACATTATGGTTAAGCTCAAGTGGTTAGCCGTTTTGGTTTTGTTTCTCATTGCGGCGCAGCCAACTCAGGGCCAATCGCTCAAGGATCAGATTGTCGGAACGTGGCGGCAGGTATCGATCTACACCGAGGAGGGCGGCATCAAAACGCAACCCTACGGAGAGAAAATCGTGGGGCTGGCAGTGTTCGACCCCTCCGGATACGTCATCTCATTCCTCTCGAAAGCGGAATTGCCCAAGTTCGCAGCAAACAATCGCCTAAAAGGGACGGATGAAGAATACCGCAGCGTCGGACAGGGCATGATTGCGGGGTTTGGGACGTACACGATCGACGGCGATACGGTTTCCATCGCGTGGGTAGCCAGCAGCTTTCCCAATCGCGCCGGAACAACGGAGAAGCGCACCTACAAAATCGTGGGCGATGAGATGACCGCTGTCAACCCAACGGCGGCATCGGGCGGCACCTCGTATCAGAAGTGGGTACGGGTCAAGTAGCCGCCGCGAGGGCGATCGAGGTCATGGTACATGCGTAATGGGCCAGGGATCGCGCGTCGACCACGTTGGTCTATCATCCCGTGAACGCACGCTCGAAACGCGTGTTGCAGCATCTCCTTACATCACATGCCTCCGCCTTGAGGCCAGAAGATTTGTGAGCGGTGCGGTTAGCCACCTAACCACGCCGTCGAAACCGACGCCGATAGATCTGGCTCCCGCTGATGCCGAGCGTTATGCTTTATTTCTTCCCGTAATCAGCAAGATTGGAAGCTTAGCCCATATCGAAGATAAGTGGGTGTTATCCACATCCCCTTTTCCGAGGATAACTTCCTCTACTGTTGTTTTTCTCTCTCCACTTCCCCATGCTCCCTTTCGCATGGTAATAAATATCCGCTTTTCATTCTGCTACTTTTTGTTATAATTGAATCAAAAGACTGCCAACAGATGGAGTATAATGAGATGCGCGATACGGCGCCAAAGCATTAACAAAAAAGAATATCATGGAGGTGAAGATGAAAAGGTATGTCTATCTCATGATCGGCATGGCACTGATCCTTGGCTGGATATTTAATCCACGGGGTTGGGCACAGACGGAGGAGCCCTATCCTACGAGGAAAATCACCTACATCATTTGCTTTGACCGGGGTGGACAGTCTGACAGGGCGGCCCGTGTGCTGCAACCCTTACTCGAAGAGATTCTGAAACAGAAGATGATAATCGATTACACGATTGGCGGCGGTGGTGCTATAGGGTGGGGACAATTGGCCCGAGCAAAACCGGATGGATACACTATGGCAGGGTTCAGTGTCCCCGACATTATCCTCCAGCCTCTCCTGGCACAGGTCCACCCTTTCATCCTGGGACAGATAGGGTACAAAACAGAGCAGATAGTGCCTGTGGCAATCTTCGATAGAACGCCCCTTGCTCTCGCCGTGCTCAAGAAAAGCCATTACAAGACCTATCAGGACTTCATCGATGCTGCACGCAAACACCCTGGTGCACTAACCATCGGCTGCTCAGGCACCTTCTCGGGCTCTCACATGGCGGCTCTCAGACTTCAAAAGCTGGGGGGAGCCGATTTCGCGATCCGGCCCGTCACTGGCTCTGCCCGTCAAATGGAAGGATTCCTGAATGGAGAGTGCGATGCGATTTTCGCCTCCTCTGACGACCTGACCAGGCACAAGGATGAGAGTCTCGTCCTCGCTTTTGCTACGGAACAACGATTGTCTGGGTTTCCGGGTGTGCCTACATTCAGAGAGCTTAACGTTGACCTCGTTGAGACTGTTGACCGTGGAGCGGCCGTCCCACCGAAGACGCCGAACTATATCATCAAGAAGCTCGAAGCGGCGTTTCTCAAAATTGCGGCCAGTGCAGAGACGCAGGCAGAGATGAAGAAACAGGGTTTGATTCCGGTTGCCATGGGTCATGACGAGAGTGTCGCCTACATCACGAAGATGACTTCCATTTACAAGGAACTGGTCGCCAGTCTGCCAAAAGAAGCTGTTTACTGATGAGCACTGACTGACGAATGGAATGATGAGAACGCAGAAATGCCCGATCATGCTCTTGTTCAAGTCATTGATGATTTCTATCCATAACCGTTTATCCCTGGTTTCTATCAAAGGTGAAGAGTAGTTGGTGAAAGCTGCAAGAAGGGTCATCTTGACAGTGTCTGTCAAGTCAAGTGCTAGTAGGGACAGATAACACCCTATTTGAGTCTCACTTTCATCAGGTCCCATCGAACGTGTCGCTTCTTTCTAAGCATTACCCCTCCTTCATCTAACAGGGCGGGAATGAGGGCAACGCTGCAGATGGGATTTTTCAGAAGCCTGATAACCCTCCTTTATCCCACTGCGGTTAAACCGCCGTCCACGTATAGAATCTGCCCGGTAATGAAATCCGTCTCGGGGGAAGCAAGGAAAACACAGGCAGCCGCGACATCCTCAGGGGTTGCGAATCGCTTTAAAAGACTGCTGGCACGTAATGCCTCCAACCGTTCCGGATTGTTCGCATAGGCTTTCTTGATCATTTCCGTTATCACAAGGGACGGGCCGATGGCGTTCACATTGATGTTATACTCCGCCCACTCCGCGGCAAGATTGCGGGTGATCATGTCCACCGCGCCTTTGGTCGCTCCGTAAATCGTATTGCCTCTGCCTACCCCCCGAATTCCGCGAACCGATGAAAGATTAATGATCTTCCCCTGCTTCCTCTCGATCATCATCTTCCCGAAAATCTTGCACGCCAACATCACTCCTCTCACATTCGTAGAAAACAGAGAATCCCATTTATCCATGTCCGTATCGACGGCTGGGATTTTCACGTTCAGACCTTGGGCATTCACCAGGATATCCACTCTGCCGTAGTCCTGTAACAACCTGTCCTTCAGTGCCGTCACACTCCCTTCGTTCGTGACATCGACCTGTGCCGCAGAGACGTCGGCTCCGATTTCTGTCTTGATTTTCTTCGACACCTCTTCGAGGTTCTTCAGGTTCCGGCTGGCTACAGTCACCCTTGCGCCCTGACGGGCCAATGCAAATGCGCAGGCTTCACCGATGCCACCCGCTCCCCCAATGACCACAGCGATCTTATTATCAAGCCTGAACATAAAGACCTCCTGGGAATATCCCTCCCGGTTAAGTCCAGCACTGGGTCAGCTTATCAATGGGCCACAGGGAAAGGAGGTCGTAACCCTCCCTGGTCACCACCATCTGCTCTTCCAGGCGCACGCCGTCTTTCCCGCCGTGTCTGCCGGCCCATGTCTCCAAGGCGATCACCATGCCCTCTTCAAGGACCTCCGGGTTAGCCCTGGCCCTCGGCAGCAAGATTAAGGGCTTTTCCTGAAGGGCCAGACCAATGCCGTGCCCCATGGCATGCCCGCTGACTTCGTTCCATTCCTTATAAGGGCCCCAATAAGCAGGATCGGTGGGAAATCTCTCACAGATGTCGAGGGTGGTATTGCCTGCCTTCACGCCGCTCATGCCGGCGTAAAGCATGGCCCGTGCTTCCTCGTAAATGTTTTCCTGCTCGGACGTAGGCTTGCCGCAGCAGAAGGTGCGATAGTAGCAGGATTTGTAGCCCTGGAACGAATTGCCATTGATGTCGATGTTGATCAGGTCACCCGGCCGGAGCTGTCTTTCCGTGTAGTCAACGCGCCACGGATTGGTCAGTTCACCGGACACGCAGACAAACTCCTGGACCTCGTCGGCACCCAGGGCATAAAGTCTATTCATGCCGATGCCTACCAACTCACACTCGGTGATGCCCGGCCTTATGGCTTCCTGTATATCTGCGAAGGCCGCCTCGGCACAGGCGCAGGCGATCCGCATGCACTCCACTTCATCCCGGCTCTTTATCTTCCTGGCCTCGAAGACGACGTCCTTGGCGTCGACGACTTCAAGGCCATAATCCTTGAAGGCCGCTTGCACCAGCAACTCCGACGAGCAGCCGTCAATGCCGACGGGCTTCCCGGATATGCCGTGATCACTCATGATCTTGAGCACCATGTCCACCATGGGGTTGACTTCTTCCTTGCTCGTCAGGAATTTCATGCGGGGCAGCCTGCCGGGGCCGATCCTGCCTTCCATCCAGGGCATCTCCCTGCGCATATAATGCGGATAGCTGCCGCCGCCATAAACATAGGGCTCGCCGTTGACGGGCAGGATAGCCCCCTGCGACTCCAACCACCGGATCGGGACGGTGATGTAAGCACCGGTCAGGTACCTGACGGTATAAGCATCAAAGGTGATCAGAACCCCCAACCCGGCCCTTTCCATTTCGTTTTTGGCCCTTTTCAACCTGTACTTCCGCATCCGGTCATAGTTGATTCTTTCCTCGCGATCCGTGCCGTACCGGCTGTATGCCATTTCAGCCTCCCTTTAACCTACAGGCTGCTGAAAAAAGTCCATTTGCTTCGTTGCCCTCGTCCTTCGTCGTTGCGGCGTACCTTCAAGTACGCCTCACTCCTCAGGATATCGGGCGCCTTGCATCTGACCATTTTTGAGCAGCCTGGGGAAAATCATTTTATTCATATTAACTGCTCGGCGCTGTCCTCTTGGTCAAGCGGTCACGCCGCCGTCAATGACCAACACCTGGCCGGTTATGAAACTTGCCGCTTGGGAGGCCAAGAATACGACAGCGCCGGCAATCTCGATCGGTTCGCCAATGCGTCTCAGGGGCGTGGCTTGCAGACGCTGTTTCAGAAAATCGGGATCGTCCCACAAGGCTCGAGCGAAATCGGTTTTGATCAAACCAGGAGCAATGGCGTTGGCGCGGATGTTGTAGGGACCGTATTCGACAGCGATGTTGCGTACCAGGGCGATCTCGCCCGCTTTGCTGACTCCGTAAGTGCCTATCGTCGGGGCTCCGTGAAGGCCCGCGATGGAGGATATCACGATGATAACGCCGTCCCGCCTTTCAGCCATGCCGGGCAGGACCATATGACAGAGCCAGTGTGTCGATTTCAGGTTGGCATCGATAATCTTTGAAAAGGCATCGTCTGAGATGGTGGCCGATGGGCCGTGGTGCACGTTGACCGAGGCGTTGCACACCAGGATGTCGACTTGTCCGGTGTGCTGAATGGTCTTGTCGACCAAGGCTCTGAGCTGGTCCTTGTGGGCTATGTTGCAGGAGATCGGCAGAGCTTCCCCCGGGCC
>Ga0335085_10013986_pt1 | contig 11740 bp, 14 predicted proteins | sample Lox_Sample_45_FD_206712 | JGI IMG/M metagenome (GOLD analysis project Ga0335085, IMG submission 206712) | Soil microbial communities from Loxahatchee National Wildlife Refuge, Florida, United States - Lox_Sample_4.5 | ecosystem: Environmental > Terrestrial > Soil > Wetlands | place: USA...
TGGTGCTCATGCTAGTTGTTGAGGTGACGGCGGTGCAGCAAGGCCCGAATCGATTCGATCTCCTGGCGCATATCCCGCTGCGCGTCGTCCAGCTCGGCCAGCGTGCGGCGGTACCGCCGCCATGCGACGATCACGAGCACCACCCCGACGGCGCAGACCGCCCCGCCCGCGACGAGCGCCGGCCGGTGCCAGGCGATGCCCGCATATCCCAGCAGAAGCGCGTCGAGCGCCAAGAATCCGACGGCCGCCGTCGTGAGGGCCCGGCTCGCCTGCTTCACCGGACGGGCTCCCGCGCGGCCGGCAGGATGATGAACGGCGCGTTGGGACCGGCGCCGAGACCGCCAAGCGTCGTGGATTCGTCCAGCACCTGGGCGCCGTGGAATTTGACGATGTAGCGATCGGTGGCAACGTCGCGGCGCTTGAGCGCGCGGGCCAGCGCCTCCCGCTTGAGCTGCGCCACCGTCGTTCCGCCATCCACCGGCAGTACCACCTGGTCCCACACATCCGTGACCATGACCCGTACCATCATCGCGTTTCCACTTCCGACTCAAGTGGGAGCGTAGAGAAGAACCGGTCGAGTCCCTGGTCGAAGAACAGGGTGGAAGCCCGCACCGCGGCTTTCGATGAGTCCCCATTGAGCGGACGCGCGTTGATCACCAGCTCTTCCCCGCCCTGGCCGCGCAGCACTACGAACTCCGGCCCGTCCTTCTCGAGGAACGCGCTCATGTTCGGCACGCGCTCGGCGAAAAATGCCTTGGCGCGACGCAGGATCTCGGCGGGCGGCAGGGCGACCGTGGCAGTGTGAGTCATTGGGCCGTGAAAGATAGGGCTCTCGGGCTCCGCGGGTGAGGGGCGCCGCGCTGCGCGACCATGCCGTTCTGAACGCGTGGTTGCCATTCTGCGCGTCGATCGTGCCAAGGCGGCAAACGGAGACCGGCATGCCGGTTGCTCAGCGCGGTCAACGGAAGCATCGGACAACGACCACATGAACACGAGGAGGGACCTACATATGACGTTCACCCTGCGCACCACTACCCCACAGCCTGCCTTGGAAGGCGGGACCTTGGAGCGCCGGATCAACCGGCTGTTCAACGACGCGCTGGGCGCCTTGGACTGGCAGTTCCGCGACAGCGCCGGCGCGGCCTGGGTACCGGCCGTCGACATCCTCGAAGAGCCGAACGCGATTCGCATCACGGCCGAAGTGCCGGGCGTGCGGCCCGAGGACGTGAAAATCACGCACGAGAACAATGTGCTCACGATCCACGGCACCAAGCAGCAGGCCGCCGAGGAGCGCACCGAGCGGGTACATCGCTATGAGCGGACCTACGGGGCGTTCGAGCGGAGCTTCACGCTGCCCACGACGGTGGATGCGGGCGCGATCACGGCCAAGTACGAGCACGGCGTCCTGACGGTCACGCTGCCCAAGGCCGAGAAGGCCAAGCCGAAGACCATCGAGGTCCAGGTCAGCTCGAAGTAAGCGCCACGAGCCGCCGCTCGACTTCCGAGTTGGGCACGGCGGTGGCGCCGGCGTCGCGGGCGTCGCGGAGCAGGTCAACCCGCACGTGCGAGCCGTACGCGAGGACGGGAGTCCCGCCGGCTACGAATCCCCGGATGCGCTCCAGCGCACCGGGGATTTCTATTGCGATCACGGCCAGGTCGCAGGCGGCGGCGTCCTTGACGACCTCGCCTCCGGCTCGCGTGACCGCACCGCCGAGCTTCGAGCGCATCAGCAGATCCTGCGCGACGATCAGCACCCGCTTACCCATCGACGGCCTCCGCGCGCGCGGTGCGCTGCGTGACGTCCCGCCGGCGCAGCAGATCGACCAGTGACGCTTTCCCTGGAATCACAAGGACTGCCTCTCCCGCCGGCTCCGGCGTCAGCCCATCAAGCGCAATGAACAGCGGCGGCCGATCGCCTGACCCCGCCCGCACCCGATACGGTCTGCCATGCCACGTGACGCCGTACCCTGGCCCCTGCCCCCTTCCCTCTTCCCCTTCAATGAACACGTCGTCTTCCACCTTGAACACGCCCTCGGCCAGCCGCTCGCCCGATCGATAGAAGACCGGATCGAACGGCTCCCCGTCCACGCGCGCGAAGTTCTGCTGCGCCGCCCAGTCGTAGGCCTCGAGCGCGCCGACGTTGGCCCGCCACTCGAGGTGATGGCGCAGCTCGTGCGACAGCGTCTCCCAGGCTTCCTGCCGCCAGTCGAATCGCCTTGCGGCGTCACGCGCCAGCTCGGCGAAGGAGCCGTGGTAGAGGACGATGCGCGACTGGAGATCGGCCCCGTCGCCGCTCCATTCGAGCGGAATGCACTCGCCCATGGTGTAAACGTCGCGCTGCACGGGATCGGGCACGGCCTTGGGACTGACCTCGATGGCGACGATCCCGGCGCGGAATTCGTCGGGCACTTCCCGGGTCAGGCGGTCGATCAGCGAGCGGAAGGCGTCGAAGCGCACGACGGGTCAGGCGTTGAGCTGCTCCGCGAGGTAGCTCGGGAGGCGATCACTCGACACGCGCTCCTGCTTGAGCGTGTCGCGGTCGCGCACGGTCACGGTACCATCCTGCGTGGACTGGCCGTCCACGGTGATCCCGAAGGGCGTCCCCGCCTCGTCCTGCCGCCGATAGCGCCGCCCGATCGATCCTGAGTCGTCGTAGAAGGCGTTGTAACGGGCACGCAGCGCGTCGAACAGGCGCCGCGCCAGCTCCGGCATTCCGTCCTTGTTCACCAGCGGGAAGACCGCCGCCTTGATGGGCGCGAGCGGCGGCGACAGGCGCAGGACCACCCGCTGCTCGCCCTCGACCTCCTCCTCGTGATAAGCATCGCACAGCACGGCGAGCGTCGTGCGGTCGGCGCCCGCCGAGGTCTCGACCACGTAGGGAACGAATCGCTCGTTGGTCGCGGGATCGAGGTAGTCGAGCTTCTTGCCCGAATACTCCTGATGGCGCGAGAGATCGAAATCGGTGCGGTTGTGGACGCCTTCGAACTCGTTCCAGCCGAAGGGAAACTCGTACTGGATGTCGTAGGCGTCCTTCGCGTAGTGCGCCAGCTCCTGCTTCGTGTGCTGGTGGAACCGGAGCTTCTCCGGCCGGATGCCCAGACGCACGTGCCACTTCATGCGCTCGTGGCGCCAGAACTCGAACCACTCGCCGTCCGTGCCGGGCTTCACGAAGAACTGCATCTCCATCTGCTCGAACTCGCGCGTGCGGAACGTGAAGTTGCCGGGCGTGATCTCGTTCCGGAACGCCTTGCCGATCTGGGCGATGCCGAACGGGACGCGCTGCCGCGAGGACTGCAGCACGTTGAGATAGTTGACGTAGATCCCCTGCGCCGTCTCGGGCCGCAGGTAGACGACCGCGGCCGCTTCCTCCACCGGGCCCATGAACGTTTTGAACATCAAATTGAACAGCCGGGGCGCCGTCAGCATCCCCTTCGTGCCGCACACGGGACACTGCCCGTCGGGCCCGCCCGGAGTCCCCTTGATCCGGGGATCGTCCGCGCGGAAGCGATTCTTGCACTGCTTGCAGTCCACCAGCGGATCCGTGAAGCCCGCCACGTGCCCGGACGCCTCCCAGACCCTGGGGTGCATGAGAATCGCCGCGTCGAGCCCCTCGATGTCCTCGCGCGCGTGCACCATGGAGCGCCACCACCGCTCCTTGATGTTCTTCTTCAATTCGACGCCCAGCGGCCCGTAGTCCCACACCGAGCCCAGGCCCCCGTAGATCTCCGAGGACTGGAATACGAAGCCGCGCCGCTTGGCGAGCGACACGAGCTTCTCCATCAGCTTGTTGGTCGGAGGCATGAGGGGCGGAAGATAGAGGTCCGGTCAGGGAGTCGGCAACCCGAACGCCTCGCGCGTCGCCCGCTCGGCGAGCGCCACGATGCCGGCCGCGTCGAGCGTCCGGCCTTCCCCGGTCACCGTGTGGACGCCGACGAGATCGGCGGCCGAGCCGGCCACGACCGCGACCTTCTTCCGTGCGGCCTGCCCTCGCCGCAGGACCTCGCCCGACGCTTTGCCGACCAGTGATGTGCGGTCGAACGCGCCCTCGCCGGTGATCAGCAGGTCCGCACTGGCGAGGGCGGCGTCGAACCCGACCCGGTCGAGCACCCATTCGGCGCCTGGCACGAGCTCCGCGCCCGTGAAGAAGGCAAGCCCTGCACCGAGGCCCCCCGCAGCACCGCCGCCCGGCAGCGAGGCCAGCTCCGGCCGCCCGTGCCCGGCGAACGCGCCGGCGAGAACGTCCAAACCCGCGGCCAGCCGTTCCACCGCGGCGGGAGATGCGCCTTTTTGCGGGCCAAACACCGGCGCCGCTCCGTTGGGCCCGACGAGGGGCGTGGTCACGTCGCTCAGCGCGACGATCCGCGCGTTAAGCCCCCAGCCACCCTCGAGGCTCGCCAGGTCCGCCAATGCGCCGCCCCCATCGGCGAGCGGGGCGCCAAGGCGACTCCGCAGAGTCCAGCCGAGGCCTCGCGCCGCCCCGGCACCGCCGTCCACCGTCGCGGACCCTCCCAGCCCGACCACGACTGTCCGTGCACCCCGGTCCACAGCCTCCCAGATCAACTCCCCGACTCCCCGCGTGGTCGTCCGGAGCGGGTCCAGCTCATGGGGTTTGAGGAGGGCGATGCCGCAGGCCGAGGCGCTTTCGAAGATGGCGGCGTCACTGTCGAGCCACCCCAGAACGGCCTCGACGGGTGTGCCGAGAGGCCCCGTCACCTCCAGCCGCTCGCGCAGGGCCCCGGCGGGGAGGACCGCATCGAGCAACCCATCGCCGCCATCGGAGATCGGGCACTGGAGCAACGTGGCGCCCGGCACCGCGCGCCGGACCCCGGCGGCAATAGCTTGGGCCACCTGACGGGGGCCGAATGTGCCCTTAAACGCCGCCGGAGCCACCAGGACTACGCTATTCATATTGCAAGGCGCAAGAAAACGTGCATGATGCAATAGTAATGCGACTGCGCCTGTGAGCTAGAGTACCGTTTTGACGTGTGTTGCGCTCGGGCACACGTCTTGCTCCTCCCCACCGCAGCGATACTCTGCTCAGGGCAAACCGTCGGCGACGGCGGGGCGCAAAGCAAAGGGATCTCGGCTGATATGCGAGATAGCCCAGCTGCCAGAGTCGGTGGCGGCCCCATTCCCTGAGACAACGGTATGGGGCCGTTTCTTGTTGAGCCCCAGACGAGTGGTTTCAAGTCGTCTCGCTCGCATCGGGTTCTAGGGCGCACGATGTCGGGCAGGCGATTACCCCCCAGGGGCAACTCTGGGGGGTTTTGCTTTCAGGTGGGCACAGATCAGGTCCCCGTGCTCCCGGCCGTTCTCGATGAAGATCCGGTTCGCATCGTACCCTGACGCCATGACGCCCGCGATGTAGACGCCCGGCACGTTCGACTCCATGGTCTTGGGGTCGTGCTGCGGCACGCCGGTCCGCGAATCGATGGTCACCCCGATCATGCGCAGCAGGCGCGGGTCGGTGCGGTAGCCGGTGAGCGCGAGCACCCAGTCGGCCGGGAGCACTTCGGTGCTCCCATCAACCTCCGACTGGATGACGACGGTGGTCGGCGTAATTTCGCGAACGCGGCTGCGCCACCGCACGCCGATGCTTCCGTCCTTCACTCGGTTGTTCGCGTCCGGCAGGACCCACGGCTTCACGCGCGGGTCGAACTGATCCAGGAAATGAACGACCGTGACCTGTGCGCCGACGCGTTGCACCTCGAGGGCGGCCTCGACCGCGCTGTTGCCTCCGCCCACGATCACCACGCGCTGGTGCCAGTAGGGATGCGGCTCGGTGAAGAAATGCGACACGTGCGGGAGCGTCTCACCGGGCACGCCCAGGAGGTTCGGGGAGTCGAAGTAGCCGGTGGCGTACACGACGCTGCGCGCAGCGACCAGCTCCGACGCGGGGCGCGCCGGGTGACGCGTGCGCAAGGTGAATCCGCCTGGTGAACGCGCCACATCCACGACTTCGTGCCGCTGGCGCACCTCCAGCTCGAACTGCTCCGCGACCTTGCGGTAGTAGCTGAGCGCCTCGCGCCTGGTAGGCTTGTCGCCGCTCACGGCGAAGGGCACGCCGCCGATTTCCAGTTTGTCGGCGGTGGAGAAAAACGTCATGTAGAGGGGATACCGCACCAGACTCGAGACGATCGGGCCCTTGTCGAAGAGCGTCGCGCGCAGGCGCGCCCGTTTGGCCGCCACGCCGACTGCCAGGCCGCAGGGTCCCGCACCGATCACCGCGAGATCGAGCAGCTCGGCGGTCACGCGACTTCGATGATCTGGTCCCGGCGGGTGCCGACGCTCACGTAACGAATGGGCGCGCGGGCGAGGTCCTGCAGCCGGTCGAGATACGCCCGCGCCGGCGGCGGCAGATCCGCCAGCCGCCGCACGGAACACAGCGACTGCTGCCAGCCGGGGAGGCACTCGTACACCGGCTCCACCCGCGCCAGGGGCTCGACCTCGGCCGGCATGGAGTCAATCGCCTCGCCGTCCAGACGATATCCCACGCAGACGGGGATCTCGGCGAAGGAGTCGAGCACATCGAGCTTGGTGACGGCGAGACCGGTCAGGCCGTTCACCCGGACGGCGTAGCGCACGACCACGGCATCGAACCAGCCGCAGCGCCGCGGCCGGCCGGTCGTCGCTCCGAACTCATCGCCGATCTCGCGAAGCCGAGCCGCTACGGCAGGCTCGGCTTCAGTGGGAAGCGGGCCATTCCCCACCCGCGTCGTGTACGCCTTCACGACCCCCAGCACCGCGTCGATGGCGGTGGGCCCGATGCCGGCGCCCACGGCCGCGCCACCCGCCGTCGTGTTCGACGACGTGACGTAGGGGTAGGTGCCGTGATCCACATCGAGCAGCGCTCCCTGCGCGCCTTCGAGCAAGACCGACTCACCCCGCTCCAGTGCCTCATAGACCACGCGCCCGGCATCGACGGCAATGGGGAGCAGGCGCGGCGCGAGCCGCTCGAGCAGGCTGACGTGCTCGGCAGCATCGGCGCGTGCCTCGCCGCCCAGCAGGCCGAGGAATTCGTTCGCCGCCTCGACCCGCGCGCAGACCAGCTCGCGGGCTCGCGCCAGGTTACGCAAATCCCCCACCCGAATGCCGCGGCGGCCGAACTTGTCTTCATACGCGGGCCCGATGCCGCGACCGGTCGTGCCGATCTGTTCCCGCTTCTCGCGGGCGCGGTCGAGCAGCATGTGATAGGGCATGGTCAGATGGGCCCGCTCCGACACGAACAGCTTGTGCTCGGTGCGGACACCCCGGGAGGCCAGGGCGTCGAGCTCGGTGAACAGCGTCTCGGGATCGAGCACGACCCCGTTGCCGACAACGCACACGGCGCCCTGGAGAATGCCGGCCGGGATCTGGTGCAGCACGAATTCACCCGACCCGGTATGCACGGTGTGGCCGGCGTTCGCCCCGCCCTGGTAGCGCACGACGAGGTCGGCCCGCTCGGCCAGCACGTCCACAATCTTGCCCTTGCCCTCGTCGCCCCATTGGGCGCCGACGACCACGACGCAGTGCGTTTTGGGTCCGAACATGGCACTCCCAGCAAAAACGCCCCGTCGAGCGGGGCGTGCGAGTATCCTCTGAGGAAAGCTAGGCCGGGCGGCAGGCGGCGTCAACGCACCGGCAGCGTCCCGGCCAGCGCGCGGGCCACAGCGGCGGCAACGGTGCCGCTCCCCGCGAGTGTCAAGCGAGCGACGGTATCCCGCGGCGTGTGGACAACGGTGGCGGTACGCCAGTCGCCGCGCATGATCGTCATGCACTCGCGGGCGGCCGGGGCCAACGCGAGCCCGTCCTCGACCATGGGGAGGCGGCGGGCCGGCTTGAGGCCGAGGGACTGCACGACGGCCGCGACCGTCGCGCCGGGCCGGTGCACGAGAGCGATGGTGCGTCCCCTATCGTCGATCCCGTCGAAATTGATGACCGCGGTCCCCTCGAGCAGGTTAGCCCGCTCGCGCACCAGCGCTCGCGCGCCGAGCAGCCCGAACTCCTCGGCATCAGGGAAGATCACGCCCACCGGACAGTCGGGGGGGAGCGCGTCGAGGGTGGACAGGGCGGTGACCACGCCGGAGCCGTTGTCGAGCGCGCCTGGGGAGTCGGCGGTGGCGCGGTTGCGGGCCAGGATCAGACCGCCGACGAGGCCCGGCAGGAAGCAGAGCGCAGCCGCGGGAGAGGCGCCCAGCGCGGCAAAGAGAGCGAGGGCGGGCAGCTGCAACGCAACGAGCACGACGCCGAGGATCCGGGTAGCCATCGAGATCGGCTGCCCCTTGCCGTCGTAATGCGCGACGAGCCAGACGGCGATGCGGGTCCGGGGGCGGACCCCGATGAGAGTGACGGCGTCGGCCTCAGCGACCGCCCGACGCGGACCAAGCGCGATGCCGATGACGAGGAGCAGCACGGCCAACGCCGCCCACGCGAGTAGGCCGGCAGCGGGTCGCACTGCCAGACCCGCCGACCCCGCTGCGCCAACGGCGACCACGATTCCAGTCACGGCAACGGTCCGCAGCGACCGTGGCGATGCCCGGAACGCGTGCTCCAGGACAACGAGCCCTCGCGCGGTGAGCTCGGACTTGAGCAGCTCTCGGACGCGCTCGTTCCCCCGCGTGCCCGTGAGCCGGGGCACGGCGATGGCAGCGAGGAGCGCCCCGTAGTCCTTCACCGGTCGTCCCGGTCACTGCGGCGGGAAGATCTGGGACAGGCTCGCCGTCGAGGGGGCGGGGGCACGGCGCCGCAGGCCGCTCGTCTGTGCTTCCACCTCGGCGCGGTTCGTGGCGGCCGCCCCCGCCGCTTCGGCGGTGATCGTGCCGGCCAGTGCCAGCTCCACCAGATGCTGGTCGAACGTCTGCATGCCGTACTGCTCGCGCGACGTAGCAACGTAGAGGAGTAGATGGTCCGTTCGCTCCGGGTCGCGGATCATGTCCGGGACCTCCCCGGTGGCGATGAGAATCTCGATTGCCGCGACCCGTCCGTGACCATCGGCCCGGGGCACGAGCCGCTGGGACACGATCGCGCGCAGCGTCTGGGACAGCCGTGCCCTGATGCCCTCCTGATCTTGCGGCGCCGCCATCCCGATGAGCCGGTGCACGGTGGTCACGACGTCGGGGGTGTCGACCGCGGAAATCACGAGGTGCCCTGTCTCGGCGGCCTTGATGGCCGTATCGAGCACCGCAACGTCCCCCAGATCCCCCACGAGCAGCACGTCCGGGTCCTGGCGCAGCGCGGCGCGCAGGCCGCGCCGATAGTCGTCGGTGTCCACGCCGACTTCGCGCTGTGTGACGGAGGACTTGATGTCGCGGTGCAGGAACTCGATCGGGCTCTCGAGCGTCACGATGTGCCGCTGCGCCGTCTGGTTGATGTGGTTCACCATGGCTGCCATCGTCGAGCTCTTCCCCGAGCCCGCCGGCCCGGTGACCAGGACGATGCCCTGCTCGGTGGAGGCGATGGCCTGGAGGACCACCGGTAGGTTGAGCGAGTCGAACGACGGAACGTCGAAGGGAATGACGCGCATGACGATCATGAACGACGAGCGCTGGCGCAGAATGTTGACGCGGAACCGCCCCACGCCAGGCATTCCCCAGGAGCAGTCGTAGTCACGGAGCCAGTCGATCCGCTCCTGATCCTCCTCGCTCGGGATCAGGCGGAGCGCGATGGCCTTGGTCTGCTCGGGAGTGAGGCGCTGCTTGGTCAGGGGGACGAGCTGGCCGTCGATTCGGGCGCGGAAGACGTCGCCGGCCTTGATGTGAACGTCCGACGCGCCGCGGTCTACGGCCGCCTTGATGACCTTCTCGATGCCCCCCGGATGCGCCATCTGGCCGCTCGATCGCGACCCGCGGGATTTCCCTTCGTCCATTAGTACCCGGCCTCCTGGTCCACGACGTTCACGAGGGGCTGCCGTGCAAGATAGCGCCGGATGTTGTCGAGGATGAGACCCGTCTCGCGCTCCCAGAAGCGCGACGTGACGGCCGCCGCATGCGGACTCACGAGCACGCGCGGATGGTCCCAGAACGGATGGCCCGGCGCCAGCGGCTCCTGGGCGAACACGTCGAGCGCCACCCCTCGCAGGGCGCCGCGCTCGAGCGCGTCCAGCACGTCCGCCTCGACCAGCAACGAACCGCGCGACACATTGACCACGATGGCGCCGGCCTGGAGGCGCCCGAGGATGTCGCGGTTGACCGCGCCCGCCGTCTCCGCCGTATGGGGCGCCGCGATCACCAGGCAGTCGCTCTCAGCGGCGAGCCGCGGCAGGTCCCCGACCCCACCGATCCAGCGGATCCCGGCAGGACCGCCGCGCTCGGGACGGCGTCGCACGCCGGCGACGCTCATGCCCAGGGCCAGCGCGCGGCGCGCCACCGCTGACCCGAGCCCGCCCAGGCCGAACACCCCCACGCGCAGGTCGCACAACTCGGTCACCGGGATCGCCAGTGCCGCGAACTCCGGGCGAATCCAGCGATGCTCGCGCTGCGCTTCACGCATCCGGTCGAGACTGCGCGCGAAATACGCGATGCTCGCGAGGGCCCAATCGGCGATGGGCGCGGCGTGGACTCCGGCCGAGTTGGTGAGCACGATGCCGGTGCCCGCGAGATGGCGCAGGCTTGCGCCCACCCCCGCCATGCCGCTGTGAACCCATCGCAACGTGGGCCGGGCGGCCTCAATGAGGCCGGGTGGGATGCCGTAGCCGAAGTAGATTTCGGCGTTGCGCCCGGTATTGGCCGCGGTCGAGTCGACCTCCACGACTTCCCACCCTGCGCCGAGCGCCGCGCGCACAGCCTGGAGCGACGCCGGTGGGATCCTCCAGGCCGCTCCCTCCCCCGTGAAGTCTACGACGAGCTGCCGCGTCACTCCCCCGTTGACAGCGTCCGGACCCCGGGGTGGCGGACAACGCTGACGAGCACCTCGTTGTGCAGCCGCTTGGGTCCCCGCAGGTCGAACTCGATGACGAGGTCGACGTTTTCCTGACGGGTGGCGGTGCGCTGGATGTCGAGACCGGTGCGCCGGACGAGGCTCTCCAGGTCGGCGAGCATCGTGGCCTCCGGTCGCGCGTGCACGAGGAGGTGCGTTTCGGTCGTCCCGCGGGCGACGATTCGCTCCACGCGGCCCAGGCCTGACAGGACGAGCATCACGAGCAACGTCGTCCCAATTGCCTCGGTGTAGGCCCGGGCGCCGAGCGCCATGCCGATCGCAGCGACGACCCAGATCGTCGCTGCACTCGTGAGTCCCGTCACCGAGCCACGGGTGTGCAGGATGGTACCGGCGCCGATGAAGCCGACGCCCGGAAGGATCTGTGCCGCGACCCGCGCCGGATCGCCACGGCCCAGGGACATCACGATCGACAGCGACGTGAAGAGCGTGGCTCCCACACAGATGAGGATATTGGTCCGCAGCCCTGCCGGCTTTCCCGAGAACTCCCGCTCGAGGCCGATCCAGCCCCCACACAGGGTAGCGAGTCCGAGCTGGAGCAGGAGCTCGAGGCGCAGGACCTCGATCGCCTGCTGGAAGGTCTGTGCCATCAATCCTCCCCGCGGTCGAGGAACCCCATTTGGCGGCGCACCAGCACCATGGTGCGTTCAGCGAGCGCCCGGGCCTTGGCGGCCCCGGCGCCGAGCAGGCGTTTGACGGTGCGTGGCTCCGCCTGCAACGTGCGCGCGCGCTCGCGGATCGGGGTGAGCGTCGCTATCATGTTGTCCGCGAGCACCCGCTTGCAGTCGAGGCAGCCCCAGCCGGCGGTCCGGCAGTTCTGCGCCACGGT